>Ga0233437_1002219_pt1 | contig 30543 bp, 18 predicted proteins | sample SI_122_August201_FD_182714 | JGI IMG/M metagenome (GOLD analysis project Ga0233437, IMG submission 182714) | Seawater microbial communities from Saanich Inlet, British Columbia, Canada - SI_122_August2016_200_MG | ecosystem: Environmental > Aquatic > Marine > Inlet | place: Canada: British... | reverse complement strand
GACGGCACATCCCCCTCCACCGACAGGTTCCTCCAGTAGATCGGTTTCATTTCTCTGCAGATTCTCGGGTACGCTCTGTCGGCCGGAGACACACTCCACTCCTCGAACTCTCCCCGCGCCCGCAGTTGCGCGAGACGGACCTGCGGCGCACCGTCCTCTTCCCGCATCAGGCCGATGCCTATGTCGTGATAGGAGATATCCAGTTGTCTCATACACCTTCCGACCGCCTTCAGCATTTCTTTCATATCACAACCCGCTCCACACCGCTGAATCTTCAGCCCCTCTTCCGCCAGATGGCTGAGCCGCCGCTGCCGCTCTACGGCGACAATCCCCCGCAGCGCGGCAGAAACCCACTCCCGATCCATGGGGCCGAAAATCGACGGACTGCCGTCGCCGATAAGCAGCAACGCCAGCCGCGATTCCCGATTCCACGTCCAGACGGCCTCCTTAACACCCATTTCGCGTTGCAGAAATTCTCCCCAGGCCGTCTCCCCTCTTCCCCCGCAGATGCAGCAGAACATCTCGGGAGTTTCTCGCGTGTAAAACTCCGGCCATTCACCGGGACCGAATCCCACCCGCTCCAGCGCCCAGAAGAATCCCATATCCGGACGCTGACGGAAAAGAACGATTTTTTGCACGCCGACCAGCGCGCGCAGTTGGTGTAACAGCTTGCAGACATTCATCACTCCGGGAACATCGGTCTGCAACATCTGTATCAACCGCCCGAAAAACAGACTTTCTTGCCGCAGACGGCGACCGATCTCCTGCTCCGCCTCCAGCGCCCGATGCATATACAGCCCTTCCGCCCTCTGTTCCTGCGACGGGATCTGAGTGCGAAGTCTTCTCTGAATTGCGCGATTTTCCAATCGATCTCTCTCCTGCGTGCTCTGGTCAGAGGCGATTTCCGAGATTAATGATGCGGGTAGCCGCGGGGAGCCCCCTCTTCCAGTCCACGACCGATACGCAAAAAGCGTGCGCATCGGACAACGAGGAAAAAATCTTCCGAAAAAAACCTTTTCAAAAAATGAAATTAATGGTATAAATAATTGTTATTTAAGAAATAAAGAACTCACCGATAATCGCTAGAACAATATCCCCAACGCGCTTGCTTTTGGCGGTTTTTTCAGCCGAAAACTCCATTTGTCGTTTTTTTCCGACACGCTATTTTGATTTTCCCGACACTACGGGCCATGGATGACAAAAAGCGCGGGGTCCCGATCCGACCATCCCGCAGGACGCCGGACCGGGACCCCGCGGGTGCCCGGTGCGTGCAGTAGCAGACCACGCTTACTGGAGGTTCTTTACATTCTGTAAGTGCCTGTATACCATGAGTTGATTCAAAAATATCTCCTGATTCATAGAGAGGGGCGGCCCCCTCCGCTTCACTTCAGCAGCAGCATGCGCCGGACCTCCCGATAGCCAGGGATCGATAGTTGGTACAGGTAGACGCCGGTGGACAGATCGTCTCCGGCGAGCCGCACGCTGTGATGGCCCGCGGCTCGCACCCCTTCCACCAGCACCGCCACCCTCTGCCCGGTGATGTTGTAGAGCACCAGCTCGACCTGGCCGCTCACCGGCAGGTTATACGATATAACCGTCTCCGCGTTGAACGGGTTGGGAAAGTTCTGGGCCAGCGCGAAACCGCCGGGCAGTCCGGTCGCAACGTCCTCCACGGCGGTGATCCCTTCATACGCCTCGTATTTGAGGATAAACCCCTCGTTACCCACGAACCAGACCACCCGGTCGCCGACAGAGGAGATCCCTTCGATCTGGGCGATGGTCGGACTCGAGGCATAGCTCCAGGTCGCTCCGCCGTCGGTCGTGCGCAGCAGGACGTCGCGCCCACCGGCCCAGCCGAATTCCCCATCCGTGAAGCAGAGCGTGTGCAGGGATATCCCCAGGCTCTTCTGCACCTCCCAATCGTTGCCCCCGTTCGCCGTATGCACGATCGAGCCGTCGTTGGTCACGCCCCACCCCCGCTGCGCATCGACGAAGAAGACGGAGATCAAACCCTTTACCCCGGTGACCGATTCCGTCCAGGTCGCCCCGCCGTCGTCGGTGCGCAGCAGCAGGCTGCCCTCCGGTTCCTCCCCCTCTTCCAGTTCCTCCTCGTCCACGTGCTCGGCATCCTCTCCCATACCCTCTCTCCCTCCCAGAATCCAGCCGTTCCGCGCATCCGCGAAAAAGACCTGGACGAAGTCGAGCGTATCGGCAAAGGACATCCGGCTCCACGTCCGGCCGCCGTCCTCCGTATGCAGCACGTGCCCCTCCATGCCTGCGATCCAGCCGTTCCCGGCATCGGCAAAGCAGATGGAGCGCAGATCCGCGTCCGCACCGCTGGCGATCACCCGCCACTCCCGGCCGCCGTCCTCCGTCAACAGAATCCGCCCCAGATCGCCGACTGCCAGCCCTCGATTCCGATCGAAGAAGATCAGGTCGTTCATATCCTGTTCGGTCGCGCTCGATACATCGGACCAGTTCTTGCCGCCGTCCCGCGTCTTCAGGATCTGACCGCCCGTTCCCGCGACCCAGCCGTACTCTTCGTCGATGAAGAAGACCTCGTTGAACATGTTGGCCCGGCTGAAACCGCTGTGCAAAGTCGTCCACTCCTCCCCGCCGTCATCCGTTCTGAACACCGTCTCGAATTCCGAGGCGACCCAGCCCGTGCGTTCGTTTACGAAAAAGACGAACTGCGCTTTCCCTTCGGTCTGCAGCAACTGCCGGGTCCAGGTCGCTCCGCCGTCTTCGGTGCGCAGCAGCAGGCCGTCCTGCTTCAGGCGGCCCACCGCCCAGCCGTTTTGCGCATCCACGAAACTGACGGAACTCAGATTCAGACCGGTTTCGGCGTGCATCAATTCCCAGTTCTCGCCATCCGCCGTGCGGAAGATCGCCCCGTTGCTGCCCGCGGCCCAGCCGGTCCGCGCATCCAGGAAAAAGAGTGCCCGCAGGTTGAGATCGCCCGCCGCCTCCCCGTCCCCCTGTCCCTCGCCGACGGCGTTGCTGCTGCGGCTGTCGGAGCCCCGTTGATCCCCTGCTGCCTCTTCCCCTTCTTCCCCTTCTTCCCCCTCTTCCAACAGAACCGGATCGATGTATATTCGCGCGAAATCGACCGCCTGCCAGCGCTGTCCGTCGCGCGTCTCCAGAATATGCCCCGCCTGCCCCACGATCCAACCCCGCGTCGCGCCCGTGCAGAAGATGCCGGTCAGTTCCACTTTTTCCTCCGGCCCGTCCACCTCCTGCAGCGCCCAGTTGCTACCGCCGTCCACCGTGCCCAGCACCAGACCGTCCTCGCCGACGGCCCAGCCGGTCTGCGCATCGACGAAGAAGATGTCCATCAGATCATCCTCCACGCCGCTGGACTGATAGACCCACGATTGCCCCCCGTCGTCCGATCGCATGATGCGCCCCTCCGAACCGGCGATCCAGCCGGTCCGCGCGTCGATGAAGAAGATATCCATCTCATCGGGCATGTCCGGCGCCATCAGCAGTTCCCATTCGGTGCCCCCGTCGGTGCTGCGGTACAGCAATCCCTCTTCTCCCATCGCCCAGCCGTGCAGATCATCGGCAAAGAACAGCTCGTGGAACGGCCCCGCCCCCTCCACAGACTGTTCGCTCCACATCTCCTCGGCGCGCGCGGGGGCACCGGACAGTGCCATCCCCAGCACCAAAATCGCGCTTGCAATATGCCTTTTCATTTCGCATTCCCCTCCTTTTTTTTGCTTCCGTTTATCGTCGTTCACATCCAGACATCGCTCGCATTTTCTCGAATCGCATCGTACTCGCACTCTTCGACGCACAGAGCGCAACCGTTGCACTTCCGCACCGCCACCGAAGCGGTGTGCAGCTCGGCGCTGATCGCCTCCGTCTCGCAGGCCGGCAGGCACTCGCCGCAGCGGTTGCACAGATCCAGATCGATCAGCGGCTGGTGGTAGTCGGCCGGTTTCTCGGCGCTGATCGCCTCGAACTCGCAGACATCGAAGCATTTGCCGCAGTGCGTGCAGCGCTCTTCCTCCATCTCCACGTGCGCCGGATTGATCGCCTCTTCGGGACAGGCGGATACGCATTTGCCGCAGCGAGTGCACGCCTCCGTGTCGATGATCGCCTTGTCCCAGGGAACGGTGATCGCATTCTCTTCACAGGCGGCCACGCACTCCTGGTTGCAGCGGTCCGACCGGCAGTTTCCCCGGATCATGTAGTAATCCCGCTCCCAGACGATCGCATCCCCCTCCTCCTTGCACACCTCCATGCATTCGCCGCAGCCGACGCACTGCTCCGAATCGAGCACGTACTGGGTGACCGATATCGCGATCGCGTTCTTCTCGCAGACCTTCATGCACTCGCCGCATTCGTCGCACTTTTCCGTATCGATCTCGTAGACCGTCGGCTTGGGCAGAATGACCGCCCCCGGCTCGCAGACATCGACGCAGGCGCCGCAGCCGACACAGGACGTCTCGCAGATCGAAAAACTGGTGAACGGACTGAGGCCGCTCCCCTTGGAACAACCGGTCATCCCCGGCCATCCGGTCAGCAGAAAACCGCCGAGGGCGCATCCCCCCTTGATGATGAAATCCCTTCTCTCTCGTTTCATATCTCCATATTCCTTTGCTCAGAATGACCAGCGAAATTCCAGCCGTCCCATCTGCATCTCTTCTTCCAGCAGGTCGGTCCTGCCGTAGCTGTAGACGCCCTCCAGCCGCAGACCGTCGAACAGCCGGATTCCCATAGTCAGATCCAGCTCCGTCACATCCGCCGCCCCCACCTGCTCGATCAGAGAGACGCCGATCGCCGGCGCCAGTCTCCAGGGGAACCGATGGTGCACCGAGGTATAGGCCAGCGGCAGGGCAGGAGCGTCGAGCCGCATCACTTCGCCCATGAACAGATTGCCGAATGTGGGATAGAAGAAAGCATCGTCGTCGATCCGGAAACGCCCCATGTAACCGGCGGTCAGATCCGTGAAGGCGCCCGAACGCCACGTCACATCGCGCTGTGCCTCGGCCATGTAGCCTATGGCCTTTTCTCCTTCTATATACTGGCCTATCCCCTCCAGCTTCATGCCGATCCTCCACGGCAGGGACAGTTCCAGCAGGCCGCCGGCGTAGTACTTGTAATTGTGGAATCCGTCGCCGAACTCCTCCATGAAGATCAGGCTGACCCGTTCCAGCAGGCGGTTCTCTTCCTCCCCGCCGAAGACGGCGAATTCATCCCCGAAATCCGCGAACGCCATCTCGTCGTCATTCTCCAGAGCGCAGGCCTCCGCAGGTGCCTCCTCGACCGTTTTTCCCGGCATCCACGATATCTTAGCCGCCACCAGATTCGTCTCGCCCAATGCGTCGGCGACCAGGCTCAGGCGCCGGCCGCGCAGCAGCTGATAGGTGTGGCGATTGGCGCAGAACTCCTCCATGCGGGCGAAGTCGGTGGCCACGCTTCCCGCCCTCAATTGCACATCGAAAGGTCCGAAAGCCTTCATCGCGCTCGCGCCCAGCACCCTTTCGTCGAGCAGCAGCCCTTCGCCCAGATTCATGCTCTGCAATCCGACTTTGAGCCAGGACGAATGCCCGTCGTAACGATAGAACGCCTCCCGCAGCCACAGATGCCTGCGCTCCGGTTCGGTCTCCCCATCCTCTCCTTCGCCCGGCCCGTCGTCGGAACGGTACCAGTCCTTCCATCCCCCTTCCAGGTAGAACTGGTGGCCGCTATCCTTCCAGGGGCGTATGTCCAGGCCGGTAAACAGCAGCCCCGTCCGCAGCGAACGGTCCTCCCCTTCCAGTTCCATCCATCCCTGGGTGGCGGTCGTCTCCATGCTCCAGGACAGCAGGTCGCTGCCGAAAAGCGGTTTGAAATGCGCCCCCAGTTCGCTTTTGCATTCCCGACCCATGGCGCTCATCGGCAGCAAAAACAGCAGTGCGATACCACCTATCCATCGTATTTTTCGTCCCTGTATCATCTCATTTCTCCTTGCGCTGACGCTGACTTTCACGTTCTGTTCTCCTCACTTTTCGACCGCCACCAGCTCGGTCTTCATCTCGACGGAACGCGCGCCGCGCGTGCGGCCGATTCCCTCCCATTTGCAGCTGTCCAGACAGGTGCCGCACATGATGCAATCGCCGTTCTTGACCTGAATATCCCCGTCGATCGCCTGCACCTGACAGGCGGAGGCGCAGCGCCGGCAGGATCGGCAATCGTCGTTGGCGGCCAGTCTCAGCGCCCCGGGCAGCCGGCTCACCCAGCCCAGAACCAGGCCGACCGGACAGACCGACCGGCAAAACGGCCGGTAGATGTACAGCGAACTGACCAGCAGCAACCCCAGCAGTATCCACCCGGTCGCGTAGAACGAGCGCATGTTGAAGGCGACTTTGAACGGATCGACGTGGATGAACAGATTTTCGCGGGTGATGAACAGCTGCAGAAGCAGCGCGGCAAACAGCACGTAGCGCATCCAGCGCATGACCTGCTGCGCCCTTTCTCCGCGCAGAAACGCCAGCCGGTTCGACGCGTGCAGGAACTCCTGCAGGGCGCCCAGATGACAGATCCAGCCGCACCATACTTTGCCGAACAGATAGGTGATCGGGATGAGTCCCAGAAACCAGACCATGCTGTACCAGCAGCCCTCTCCGCCCAGCCCCCTGAGGATCGTATTCTGGAAACTCGAAATCGGGCAGGGACAGCCGCCCAGCCAGAACCCCAGGGTAATCAGCGACGTCAGCAGCAGCAGCGTGCGCCACTGGCGCGCCCGCTCGTAGCGGACCAGCACACCGGCCAGCAGCGTCGCCAGAAGCGCTCCCACCGCCACCCGCAGGCCCTGATGGTTCCACGGTTCCACCTCTTTCGCCACCGCGTCGTCGGTGGCGAACTCATCCCCGCCGACTTCTTCGAAACTTTCGAAATCCATCTCGAAATCCCCTTCCTGCGCTACGGCTGTCTCCCCTATCAGCAACACCCTCGAGATCAGCAGCAGCAACAGGCCGGTCCTCCACAAAACGCGCATCGCTCTCCCTCCCGTTCTTTATTATGTTCTCTCTATTCAGTCTGCAGGCGCCGCCGGAACGCCCAGTTTCAGCATGCCGTATCCACCCTCTTTTTCGCACTTGCGCCGGGCGTGGAACGCTCCCTCGCCCCCTTGGGCCGAGGTAACGCTCACTTTGAAAAATCGGACGAAACGGCCGGGGCTCGTCTCCTTCCATGGCGTGGCGCCGAGTATCTTCAAACCTTCGGTCTGGTACTTGGTCGCCTTGATCCCCTCCGGGCAGTCCTTGTGCGTCAGAAATACTTCGACGGCCAGGACCAGTTCCTCCCCTTCCGCGTAAACCTCCTTTTGCGCCCCTTTCGTTTTTACCTCGATCTCGCAACCCCAGGCCGGAATGGCCAGGAATATGCCCACTACTGCGACCAGCAGTCGGCCGAGCAGCCGGCCTGGCCGGCACTTTTTCCTATCCGCCGATCTCTTCTCCATGTTCTCTCCCTCCCTCGAAAAACCTTGCGGTGAATTGATTCAGGCCCCGATTCGCAAATCCAATGCCAAAAAAAGGACCGCCGTCTATCAATGCGCGATAAACGGCGGTTCCGCGGTCGTTTTTACCCTTTTTTCCGCTCAATCCCCCTCTTTCGTGCCTCCTCCGGCGCTCTGTTTGCCCTGTAGAGCGCCGGAATGCAGTCTCGCGTGCAACCCCATCCTCTCTTCTCCGGCCTTCCGCGCTCGCTTTTCGACCATATCGTCGAATCAGCGGCCATCAACGGCGCTCTGCTTTTCCCTTTACACTATGTTTTTTATTAAATTGCAATGCTTTCGACATTTTTGTCGCCGCCCATCGACCATAACGTCGAATCAGCGGCCATCAACGGCGCTCTGCTTTTCCCTTTACACTATGTTTTTTATTAAATTGCAATGCTTTCGACATTTTTGTCGCCGCCCATCGACCATAACGTCGTCCCCCTCGCCGGCCTTTCCCAAACCCGAAACCACACCCGCTTCCACCCCCCTTTCAAACCGCCCTGTTTCAAACCGTATCTCTTCCTTTTACAGCGCGGATTCCTCTCCCCCGATCCCGGAATCTCGGCCGCCCGGATCTGCACTCCGCGCGCCTCCTCGAGTGCCCTGGCGATCGCCATCCGCTCCAGTTCCTCGACCTGCTCGGGCAGGGAACTGCCTCCCTCCTTATCGTCTCCCACCTCCCCGGCAAACGGCAGATCTCCAAAGGTGATCAAATCGCCGCGCGCCATCACCACTGCCCGTCCGCTATCCGTCGCGATATCGCTGAACAGCGCGCAAATTTCACGCACAATCCCCCCTCCGATATTTGCTCTTTTGTCATTTTTTTACGACACTTTATTTTTATACGACAGACAGCAGCCTTTTTTCTCTCTCCGGAAAAACCGCCCCATGCATCATACCAACCCCTCTGTGCTGATCGTCGAAGACGACCCGATCTTTGCGGAAATTCTCAAGAGCAGCCTCCACGACTGGAATTACGCGGCCGTGATTACGGACGACGGCGAAAAGGCCCAGGAGTGGATAAACAGCACCCCGTTCGAGATCGTGCTGCTTGACCTCATGCTTCCCGGAAAGAGCGGCCTGGAAATTCTGGAAGCAACGGCCAATCAGCCGGGCAGCCCCGAATTCATCGTCATGACGGTGGATCAATCGGTTGATACAGTGGTGCAGGCGATAAAGCTGGGCGCCCTGGATTTCCTGCCCAAACCGCTCAACTTCGACTACCTGGAAATACTGCTGAACCGGACCCTGGAACGCCGCCGCCAGCAGCTCGAGGCGCATTTTTTGCGCAGTCAGCTGCTCGAAAAAAACACCTTCGAAGGCATGGTGGGGGTGTGTCCGGCCATGCAAATCGTATATGAGCGGATTCGGCGCGGAGCACTGACCCACAGTCCGGTGCTCATCTCGGGCGAAACCGGCACGGGCAAGGAACTGGTGGCCCGCGCCATCCACAACCTGCGCTCCTCCCCACACGGCCAGTTCCTGGCCATAAACTGCGGGGCAGTACCCGACGATTTGCTGGAAAGTGAATTGTTCGGTCACGAGAAAGGGGCTTTCACCGGGGCGACCACAAGCCACCGCGGCCTGCTGGAAAGGGCGGCGGAAGGGACCTTGTTTCTCGACGATATCCAGCAGATGTCGGCCGCCATGCAAGGGGCGCTCCTGCGCGCGGTAGAGGAAAAGGAGATACGCCGCGTGGGCAGCACAAAGTCGATACATACCGACTTCCACCTGCTTTCCTCCACGAACGTTCCCCTGAAAGAATTGATCGCCCATGGCCAGTTTCGGGAAGATCTCTTCTTTCGCATCAGCACGCTGCCCATCGATCTGCCTCCCTTGCGCGAACGAGGAGAGGACATTCCGCTGCTGGCCGAGCACTTCCTGAACAGGCGCGCGGATGAACTCTCGCGCCCGGTGCGCGGCTTTACGCCCGAAGCGATGAGCTGGATGAAATCCTTTAGATGGCCCGGCAATGTGCGCCAGCTACAGCAGACGCTGGAGCGCGCCCTCGTATTCGGCAATGGCGAGAAGATCGCCCTTGAAGATCTGAACATGGATATCGGAACGAATCAGCCGGCCGGTTCCACTCCACTCCATCCTTTAGCCCCACTGAAAAAAGCGCGCGAGGACTTCGAACGGCGCTATCTGATCAGTCTGCTGGAAATGACGAATGGCAACTGTCAGGAAGCCGCCCGCCATGCCGGACTCAACCGCCAGTATTTCTACCAGAAAATGGAGCGGTTGCGCATCCGGCTCCCCCACCCCCACGCCTGAAGAGTCGGCGCTTCCAGCGCGGATTTCCAAAATTCTGGCACACTTCTTGCTTTATCAATACTGTGGACATTTTTAAGCTGCGATAGCGCCATATTCTCTTAGGGTTTGGTATAGGGGTGTTTTTTTCATCCAGTTTAGCGTCCATCCGAACTTGGAAAAAATAAGCTGGAGGAAGTGTTCGTTGAAATAACAAGCCTTTACACTGGCAATGGAATGGACGATGGGTTGGTTGGTATGGTGGGCTTGTCTTTGTTCGATTTTGGCGATATTGAGGGTTGTCAGAGACGCATTGAAGTGAAAATGGAGGCGTTGGGCATCGCGCGCTTGACACTGGGTTAAGCCGGTAAACTGTTTGGCGTCGCGGAAAATAAACTCGATTTGAAAACGGGCTTTGTAATAGTAATAGAGCGTCACCGCATCCAATTCCAGATCGGTCGAAAACAGTAGGGCATAGCGCGGTTTGTTCGGATCGCTCAGATCCAGCACGACGACTACGCGCAGGGTGCGTTTGAGTGAGACATGGTTTAGCACCTGAGTGTATAAGTGCAGGCCGTCTTGGTCGGTGACATATTCGAAGCGACTGAGATCCTGCCAATCGACCTTGCCATCATAGATTTTTTGTCGCCCAGAGCCCGAAGCTCGGGGTGGACCGGTGTAGAAAAATCGCATATTCGCATCGCGACGCAGTTTGCCAATGGTGTGCAGGCCCCCCGCTTCGACGCCATCGATCCATTTTTTCTTGGCGAAGTAGCCATCGACGGCCAGATAGGACTCTTCGGGATGCAAGTAGGGTTGCACCGCGTGCAGGTGCGCCAAGTAACGGTCTATTAAGGTGTCGTCATCCGCTCTCTCGTCAGAGGAAGGTAGGGCAGTGGTTTGCTGCACGGACAAGGTAAATCCGGTATGTTGCTCCAGATCGATGATACTGAAGGTGGAAATTTCCAAGCCTTTTTCAGCCCGACCATGACCACCATTCCAGAAATAGGCCCGACCGGGCGTATGCTTCCCCGATTTGGCAATGAAACTGGGATCGAAAGCGATCAGTCGGGCGCGATCCAGCGGAAGGGCCTGATCGATCAAAGCACGATTCAAACCGATGAAGTCGAAGGCATGACTAAATTGACGGGCATAGGTCCGTGCCGACAAGGCGCTGTAGCGACTCAGATTGCGGAACGTGACCTTGCCCCGGAGAGTTAGGATGGTCGTAAATAACGTCAAAAGAAACTTTCGTTGCGGCTTGGTGATCGCCAGGCCATTGAGTATCTTTTCTGCCAGATCCATGGTGCCGTCTTTTCTTGTGAGTTGGTCTCTTTGATTTGGTCGTTGAAGATTCCAACTTGAGAAGACGGCACTTTTTTGTCAATAAATGTCCACAGTATTACTTTATTGCATGTACAATGAAAACCAACGCCATGCGGCGTAAGGATGCACTTCGCCTTTCCGTTTTTCATTAGACCGGAAAACAATCGCGGAAGAGAAAGATCCAATGCCCGACCTCAGCAGCGACAGGCCGGATGAAAAACGCCGGCAAGACTCCGCTGAAGATATCGAGAGCACCGATTTCGGATTGATCGATGCGTGGATCGACGAGGAGAATGCTCCTTCCACGCAGAGCAGGGCCCAGCGCCGCTGGCAGCGCCGGAAAAACATCGATGCAAACGTTCAGCAGGCGTTGAATGGAATCCCGGAGGACATGGAGGCACTGGGGGCGCTGGCCAAAGCCCTGCCCGAAGAAGGACAGAACGAAGAAATCATCGTGGAGGATGAAGAAGAGCAACCGGCCACCGCCGCCCCGGAGGCTGCCGAAGAAATGCGCATTGCAGTGGAGGTCGCGGAGGACGGGATGGAAGCGGCGATAACCCTTCTCGACCTGACAAAGACCACCCCCCGTCCCGATCTGGCCTCTGTATTGGAATTTCTCAGTGTCGAGTACGGAGTGATCGCCGGCATCGACGCAAAAAAGCTCGGCGAACTGATCGAGCGGGCCCGCCGGGAGGTTGTCGAGGGACCGATCCTCATCGCCCGGGGCCGCCCGGCCTGCCCCGGAGAAGACGGTCGGATTGTCTTTCCGTTCGCCACCGACTCGGGAGAAGAATCGCAACCGATAGGCCCGGAACTGCGCCAGGCCATGCGCGAGGAAACGCCGCGGGCCGTCCTGCGACACAATCTGCAGACCTGCCTGGTCGCCCCGGGACAAACGCTGGCCGAAGTGCTTCCCCCCGGCGAAGGGACCGCCGGCCACGACGTGTTCGGCCAGCCGTTGCGGCAACCCGGCCAGCCGGCCGAACGCCCCGGCGCCGGAGACAATGTCACTGAAGAGGAAAACCGCTACCTGGCCGCTATCTACGGGTATGTCTGTCTCATCGACAATGCGCTTCACATCCTCTCCCCGCTGTGGATCTCTCCCGATGGGATGAAAGCCCTGTTCATCCACTTTTTCCAGATCTGCAAGGAACCGTTGCCGGAATCCGACTGGATCATGCAACTTCTGGAAAAAAGCGACGTTCGCCACGGCATCCAGGAGACGGGCATGGAAAAACTGTGCGCCGGGACGGCGAAAAAAACCCGAAGGGCCCTCCTGCTGGCCCGCGGCGAACCGGTCCAGAACGGCGCGGATGCCTACTTCAAACCGGCCTTCGATTTCACTTCGAGACCGGGAAAGATGCGCCAGGACGGCAGTATAGATTTCCGCGACCGCAACATCATCGTCGGCGTAACAGCCGATCAGCACCTGGGCGAGTTCGTACCGGCCGCCAAAGGAACCGACGGCATGAACCTGCGCGGCGAGGTCCTCGCGGCGCAGGACGGCAGGGAGAGCGAATTTTCCGCCGACGAGGGAGTGCGCGCCGAAGAGGATGAAGCGGGCATAACGCGCTATTACGCCGAACGGGAAGGTTCCGTCCGCTGCAAAAACGGAAAACTGTCGGTGCTGCCCGTGGTTGCGGTGGATGGCGACGTCGATTACGCAGTCGGCCACATCGAGACGCGCGCGGATGTGCAGATACAGGGGTCGGTACTGTCCGGCTTCCACGTCCGCTCCCTGGGCAATGTCGTCATCGGCGGCAGAGTGGAGAATGGGGCGCGCATATGGGCGGAAGGAGATGTAGCTGTCAGCCAGTCGATCGTAGGCCAGGATACGCGCGTGATCGCCGGGGGCAGCGTGGAGTGCAAGTTCATTCAAAACAGCCAGGTCGTCGCCCAGGGCAGCATCAAGGCGGGCAGCTACATCTTGAATTCCCGCGTCCACGCCGGAGAGGGAATCGCGGTCAGCGCGGCCGGCGGCAAGCGCGCCGGGAGCATCATTGGCGGCGAGGTCTTCGCCGGCACCCAGATAGAGTGCGCGCATCTGGGTTCGTCCGGGTTGGAGCATACCCTGGTCGGCTGCCGCCCGACACCGGCGACCCAGGCCCGCCTGCACAAGCAGCAGCTCGAGCTGACTGCCCGCAAGAAGGAAATCGGCGCATGCCTGGCGATTCTGGGAGTCAGTCAGCTGGATACGCAGCAGATCAATGCCGCGCTGGCTTCTGTTCCACCCGACCAGCGCGCCACCATGATAGAGGCCTTCAAGAAGGCGTATGAGATTGCCCAGAGCCTACCGGCCCTCGAAGAGGAAATCGCCGGCATCGAAGCCGAGGGAAACAGCATCCTGGCCGCCGGCAGGGTCAAAGCCACTCAAAACGTGTATCCGGAAGTGGTGGTCGAGTTCGGCGCCCGCGCGCTGCACAATACCGATGCGCGGAAAGCACATCAGTTCTTCCTGTCCGAGGAAACGCTCGTGGCGGAGCCGCTGTGAGAGCCGCCGCCTATCCAAAAACCCGACTGTCGGCCTGAGAGCAAGCGAGAAGGACCAGGCCGGCATTCCCGTGCCGGAGCAAGGACGGACGGAACGGCACCCATATCTTCGGCAGCGGCGGTCCGGGCGTGGAGACCGACCCGGATTTCTGGAATTCCGACGACGGCGGCAATGACCGGAATCGGCCTCGACACCGCCTGCATGTATTGGAAAAATCCACCCGGGTCGCAGACCTTTTTTGCTGAATTTGCACAGCGCCGTGATGGCGCGGATCGGAGGGAAGTTGATGCAGAGCGTTAGCGGAATCGCAGCTCCGAGGAAGTGGGCTGCGGTGGCTGTCCTGGCGGTGGCGGCGACGGTCGCGCAGGCGTTGGGAGAAGGGGCGGATTTCGATCAGACGATCGACGAATTCCTGTGGGGTCCGGAAGTCGCCCTGGTGACGGCTACCCGGGAGGAGCAGCATCCATTCGAGGCGCCGGCCACGGCGGTGATCATCACCGCCGAGATGATACGCCAGCGAGGCTATCTCGATTTGAAGGATGTGCTGGCCGATCTGCCCGGATTCGATCTGAGCACCGACGTGTACGGGGAGTTCGCCACGCTCATAAGCCAGCGCGGGATCGGCGGCAACAACAAGCTGGTATTGTTGCTGGACGGAGAGGAGTTCACCGCCCCCTCGGGCAAGCAGTTCCCCTTCGGCAACAATGTCCCGGTTTCGCTGGCCCGGCGGATCGAGGTGGTCTACGGACCGGCATCCGCCAACTACGGGCCGGATGCCTTCGGAGTGATCAACATCATCACGCGGGATGCCGGGGAGATCGGCGGGTTGGACGTGGAGAGCAGCGTGGGCGCGGACGCCACCTGGCACGGAGCGGTGCACTTCGGACGCCGGCTGGGAGAGGATGCGGAATTGACCCTGTACGGCCGGCGCTATGTCACCGACGGCCAGGATCTGTCCGGGAAATATCCGGAACTGGCCTACATTCGTTCCGGCTACCCGGAGGAACTGGTCGCAAAGCGCATGGTCGATCCGGTGCGCGACTGGAATTTCTACGGTCGCCTGAAACTGGGTGAACTGACGCTGGGACTGATGCATTCCTCCTACCACGAGCAGCTGGCGGACGGCCTCATTCCGCAGCACTACGTGTACGACGAAGAGGCGTACTGGGGACAGAGCATATCCCGCCTGTACCTGCAGCACCGTCAGAGCCGGGGCCGCTGGGAACTGAACACCCGGGCGGCGCTGGCGCAGTTCGAGATCGATCCGGAGATGAACTGGTTCTATCTGCTCGAGGAGGAGGGGCGGTTTTCGACGCTGAAAGTGCATCAGTACGGACGGACCAGCAGCGCGGTACTGGAAAGTCAGTGCGGATTCCGCTATTCGGAGCGTCTCAACCTGCTGGGCGGACTGGTGCTGGAGGATATCACCGGCCTGGGGGTCGGCGATGTGTACGGGGAGCCATTCGACAGGAACGCCCCTCTGCTCATCCAGAATTACGGCGTCTCCCAGGCGGCGCTGGCCGCGCGCGACTACGGCGCGTACCTGCAGATGAAGTGGCGCCCGGGCGCCGATTGGCACATCACCCTGGGCACCCGCTACGATTACAACACGATCTACGGCGGGACGCACAACCCCCGCCTGGGTCTGGTCTACCGTCCGGACGACAGGCAGGCGGTCAAGCTGCTCTACGGAGAAGCCTACATCGCCCCTTCCTATTTCGATCGCTACGAAACCTGGTTTCTGGAGGAGTACGGCCACATTCAAAATCCCGACCTTCAGCCGGAGACGATGCGCACGGTGGAACTGAACTACGCGCGCAACTGGAGCGGTCTGCTGGAGACTTCCATCAGTTTGTATCACAACCACGTGGAGAATCTGATCGTCCGCCGCTACTATGGCGAAGTGGAGATGAGCGATCCGTTCGTGGACGCCAACGGCGACGGGCGGGTCTTCGTCGAGTGGAGCGACAACTTCGGCCAGCTCGACTCGTACGGCGCGGACGTGCGCGGCGATCTCTTTCTGAAGCCCGGATTCGTCGTGCATCTGGCCTACTCCTTCATGGACGGCGAAAACACCGATCCGAACACCGGAGAAGAGCTGGATCTGTTCAAGACGTCCAAACACAAGATCATGGGCGGCCTCGTCTGGACACTGGGCGGTCGGCTGACCATAGCGCCGCGCCTGCGCTGGGTGAGCGACATCGCCACCCGTCAGGAAAACGCCCTGTACGCCGGTTCGCGCATGCCCGGTTACCAGGTCGCCACGCTGAACGTCAGACTGAAAAATCTGATCGAAGGGCTGGAAGCGCAACTGACGATCGACAACCTGACGGACGCGCGCTACTACACGGCGGGAGTGCGTTCCGAATCGACGGTGTACCTGCCCCGCGTCCCCCAGGATGGGCGCCGGGTAATGCTGGGCCTGAACTGGCATCCTTCCTGGTGAGGCATTCTCAAAGCCTTATCTATCACTGCCTGAAGATCGTACTGAGGCCGCCTTTGACCAGTATTCGACAGTGTTGCGGAGTCGGCGATCGACGCTGGAATTTCCGGGCCGGCATTTTGTTTTCTGCGGGTTGCCTATGCGCTGGAGGAGAAATAAGGTGACGTTCGGGAGAAGATGGAGCGGCTGTGCCTGGTGGTGCACGGCGATGCTGGCGTGGTGGCTGTGCGGGACAGCGGCAGGCCAGCGGATAGGCGTGCTCAAGGGAGGGGATTTCACCGCCTTCGACGCGGCCGTCGCGGGGTTCCGCGAGGGACTGGAAGAGGAGGGAAAATCGTACAAACTGATCGAGATCCTGCTCGATCCGCGCAATCAGCAGAAGAGTCTCAGCGCTCTCCAGGCGAGCGGACCGCAGTTGATCTACGCGGTGGGCAACCAGGCGACCCTGGCCGCTCTCGGGCGACAGTGGGATATTCCGGTGCTCTTTGCGCTGGTAACCGCCCCCTGGCAGTTCGGCATCCTGGATGGCACGCAGCGGCAAGAGGCCCGGGTGAGCGGCGTCGTCGCCGATATCCCCCTGGAGACACAGCTGGATGTTCTGCGGCAAATCCTCCCTTCGCTGCAAAAAATCGGCCTGCTGTACAGCGTTTCGACCCTGGAGCAGGCGCAGCAGATCCAGGCGGTTCTCGCCAGCCGGAACATCGGCATGGAGGCGCAGGTCGTGCGCCAGACCGACGATGTGGTCGGCGTGGCGGCGGGTATGGCCGAGATCGACCTGTTCTGGATGCTGCCGGACCGCGCCATCTTCGCCGCGCACAACAGAAAGTCGCTGTTCGCCCATTTGCGCGGGCGACGGATCCCGATCTTCGCCCCCACGGCGAAATTCCTTCAGGGAGAGGACGGCGGCGATCTGGCGATAGCGGTCGATCCGCGTGCCTGCGGTCGCCAGGCCGCCGGCATGGCCGTGGATGCGCTCGAGGGAGACAGCTGGCCCCCCGCGCCTCAGGTTCCCCGAACCTGGAACGTCTTCCTGAAGGAAGGACGGCCCCTGCGCCCGATGGCCGGGGCGGTTTACGTAAAATAGATACAGGGACGCGAAACATTGCACAGATTGTGGTTCAAATTCTTCCTGGTCTATCTGGTGATGATCCTCGTGGTCGTCGGTTTGAACCTGGCGTTTTTCGCCGACGAATTCAGGCGCCGGATGGAAGAGGAATACGCCGAACGCGGCCGCCAGATCGTCGAGGATTGCGCCGCCGATTTGTGGCAGACCGCAATGAAGCGCGGCAGCGTCGATCTGGAGATGAGCAGTGCCGATGCATCCTTTCGCAGCGCCCTGGTCGAGGCGCTGGGGGGAACGACCCGTTCTCCCGATGTCCTCTTTATCGGTCTCTACGGACGCGCCGGCGAGGTGCTCGTGGAATCGGGCGATTTGCAGGCGGCCGAGCGCTTCGGGCATCTGCCCCGAATGGATCTGGGAAACGATCCTTCGGTGCGGATGAGAAGAGAGACGCGCAGCGGGGAACCCTCTCTGTTCCTCTTCAGCAAGCCGCTCTTTCCCCTGCCGGATGCGGGAGGGGATGATGCGGCTTTTCTGTTCGGCGACCAGCGCGAAGCGGATGCGGCACGGCCCGTGGGATATCTGTCGCTGGGCTTCTCGCTGAAAACGATGGAAAAGAAGATCGCCCAGAACCGGCTGCGCGTCCTGGGGACGAGCCTGGGATTGGGGCTTTTCAGCGTCCTGATCGTCTTCTTCCTGGTGCGGCGGATGATCGGCCCTCTCAGGCGCCTGCAGGAAGGGACCCGGGCGGTGGCTGCCGGCGATCTGGATTACAGCGTCGATCTCTCCTCGGAGGACGAGGTCGGCCAGCTCGCCCAGTCGTTCGACGAGATGATCCGGCAGTTGCGCCATTCCCGCCAGGAACGGCATGCCCGGCAGCGGGCGGAGCAGGCGCAACAGCAAGTTCGTCAGGCGGTGTGGGAGATGGAGAAGCCGGGCGACATAGCAGCGGTGCTGGTGGCGGTCAGGGAGAGCCTGGATGCGCTGGAGATCGATGCGCACGACTGCGGCATCAATCTGATGGACGCTTCGCGGGGTGATGTCTTCCACCGAACCTACAACCTGATGCAGCAGGGAAAGTGGGAAGAGGCCCCGGTAAACCAAACGCTGGTCGGCATCTGGCAGGGACGCCGGCCGGTATACCGACCGGACCTGACGGCGGAAGACACATACGGAGAACTGCGGCATATCCGGACCTATTTCGGCGCGCCCATCCGCTCGGTGCTGGATGTGCCTTTCGCCCAGGGGACGCTGGCGATCAACAGTCTGCGGGCAAACGCGTTTTCCGAGGCGCACATCGCCTATCTGCGGGCGCTGGCGCAGATTCTGGAAGGCGGGTTCCTGCGCCTGGAGGATCTGCAGCGGCTGCTGCAGGCCAAACTGGAGGCGGAAGCAGCGAACAGCGCCAAGTCGGTCTTCGTGGCGACGATGAGCCACGAACTGCGCACGCCGATCAACGGGATCGTCGGTCTGACCGAACTGCTGCTGCGGGACCGGCCGACGCAGGAGCAAAAGGAGCGCCTGATGCTGATCGGCCAGTCGGCCGAACTGCTGATGGAGCTGATCGGAGACGTGCTGGATCTTTCGCGCATCGAATCGGGGCGAATGGAACTGGAGATCGACATATTCACCCTGCGCGAACCGCTGGAGCAACTGGTCCGCGTGCGCCGGGTAGGCGCCGAGGAGAAAGGGCTCTCCCTCTCTCTGCAGGTAGATCCACGAGTGCCCGATCTGCTGATGGGCGACGAGTTGAGGCTGCGCCAGGTGCTCAACAATCTGATCGGCAACGCCATCAAGTTCACCGAGCGGGGCAGGGTGGATGTACAAGTGGACGTGCGGAATCTGGAACAGGAGCACGTGCTGCTGGCCTTTCAGGTGCGGGACACGGGAATCGGCATCGCCGCCGACCGGCAGGAGCGGATCTTCCAGGCATTCACGCAGGCGGACGAATCGACGACGAGACGGTACGGAGGCAGCGGGCTGGGTCTGCGCATCGCCGCGCTGCTGGTGGATATGATGGGCGGACAGATGCAGGTGGAGAGCGCGGAGGGCCGGGGAAGCACGTTCAGCTTCACCGCCCGCTTCGGCCTGGCCCGGGCGGAAGATTACACCGAGCAACTGCCCGCGGCGGTGCCGCAGCAGCAAAATCCGCTGCGCGTGCTCCTGGCCGAAGACAACGAGATCAACCAGCTTGTGGCCAGAGATCTGCTGGAACTGGAAGGACACACGGTCACGGCGGTGGGCAACGGTCGCGAGGCGGTCGCCGCGGTGAAGGACAGCGCGTTCGATCTGGTGCTGATGGATGTGCAGATGCCGGTGCTGGACGGTGTCGAAGCGGCGCGGGAGATCCGCGCGTGGGAGCGGGCAACGGGCGACCACGTTCCCATAGTGGCGCTGACGGCGCACGCGGTGGCCGGCGACAGGGAGCGTTTCCTGGCGGCCGGAATGGACGACTATCTGACCAAGCCCCTGCACACCGAACAGCTGTTCTCGACGCTGGCGAAAATAGGTGCTCGCGGAGAGCGGAAAATCGCGCCGTCGCCCCCGCAGTTGGAAGCATGGGACAAACTGGAGCGCCTGGCGGCGCAGGGACATTTCTCCATTGCGCGCTACGTGGATATTTTCCTGCGCGACGCGCCGCAGCGACTGGCCAATCTGCGCCAGGCGCTGGCCGATGGAGACGCGGAGAGCCTGGAGCGGGAGGCGCACACCCTGAAGGGAGGGGCGCGCGAGTTCGGAGCGGTGGAGATGGTGGCGGTCTCCCAGGAGCTGGAGGATATGGGAGAGGCGGGCGAACTGGACAGTGCGGCGGCCGTTCTGGAGCGCGTGGCGACCGAATACGAGCGGCTGAAGGCGGAGCTGGAAAAACGGATGGCCGATTGAAACCCAGGAAGCGTTTACCGGACGGGGAGCGAATGATGGTATTCTGCTGTGTGGCGATTCTGGCGATGACGGGCGCGGTCTTCGGCGCCGACGCAGAGGGGACAGTGCGTCTGTACATCGATGCGGACCGCAGCGGAGCGAAGGCCGCCGGCGACGCCATCGAGTGGGGATTGCGCACCGCCTTGAGTGAGGTGGGCGACCGTCTGGGCGGTTTCCAGGCGGAGATCGTCCCCCTCGATCACCGGGGCAATTCCCGTCGCAGCCTGCGGCATCTGGAAACCTTCGCCCGCGACGACCGGGCGCTGGCGCTGTTCGCCGGACTGCATTCCCCCCCGCTGCTGGAAAACCGGGATTACATCAACCGGAACGAAATCCTGGTGCTCGACCCGTGGGCGGCGGCCGGTCCGATCACCCGGCCTCCGGAAGGAGAGAACTGGATCTTCCGTCTGTCCATCGACGATGCGCGCGCCGGCTATGTCATCGCGCGCGAGGCGGTCGCGGAGGGATTCCGAAGGCCGTACCTGCTGCTGGAGGATACAGGCTGGGGGAAATCGAACGAAACGACGATGACGCGCGCCCTGGCGGAACTGGGCGTGGAGCCGGTGGGAGTCGAGTGGTTCAACTGGAACCTGGGCGCAACCGGCGCCCGCATCATTCTGCGCAAAATCGCCGATACCGGTGCCGATGTCCAATAGTGAGCGGTACTCTTCTTGCTAAAGTTGATTTGTCCCTGAAAAGAGGGTGTTATTGCTGGTTGTCCGAGTTATAACCGGTTGGAAATACACGGAATTAACTGAAGCCGCTATTCGGGTAAGACCGATATGCCTCTTCCCCCTTTTTTCTTTTTTTGCTTGCGCTGGAGCGCTCCTGGAAGGTTTTTATCCCCTTTCGCCTCCTTTTTTCTTCCCCTTGGTCCCCGGAGCGTCCGTATGGAACGGCTAGAAATCCCTGAATTGACCCCGCCCCCCCCCACTTTTGAGGCGTTGCTGGCCCCGATCACCCCCCTGCTGACCGAGATGGCCCCCGCCATCGACGCTCAGGCGCAGTCGCGCAAGCTCTTTTTCGCCGACTTCGTCCGGCTTCTCCTTTTTGCTCTCGTCCTGCGCATTCCCTCGTTGCGCCAACTGGTCACCGAATTGGAAACCTCCCCTACGGCCGCTTCCCTGAACCTGCCCACCATGCCTCTTTCCACCCTCAAAGACGGCTTTATCCGCTTCCCGGTGACCGCCTTTGCCCGCCTGTTTCACCACCTGGTGCAGACCGCTTCCTGGTTGGAAGTCGAGGAAATCAAGGCGCTGGGTCCGCTCTGTCTGGTGGACGGCAGCTTGTTTCGCGTCCTGGTGCGCATGAGTTGGGCCGTCTATAAGAAAGGAAAAAACGCGCTCCGCTTACACCTGGCCTTGGACCTCAATCACCTGATCCCGGTCGAGTTCGCCATCGGCGCCGGTACCTCCAGCGAACGCGCCTTTCTCCGTTCCATTATACAAGCCGGTATCACCTATGTGGCCGATCGCGGCTACTTTGCTTTTGACTTGTTCAACCACATCCACTGCGCCCAGGCCTATTTTGTGATGCGCGCCAAAGAGAATCTCCAATACACGATAAGCCAATGCCTTCCGTTGACGGGCACCTTCTCGGTGCGTTGGGAAAAGGTCTCCGATCAGGACGTCTTGCTCTCTAATGATCCCTTCCAGCACCCCTACCGATTAGTCACCTTTTCGGTGTTGGGGAAGCCCTTTTTGATCCTGACCAACCGGTTTGACTTGACTACTTTTCAGGTCATCCTGGTCTATGCCTACCGCTGGCAAGTAGAACTGATTTTCAGATTTCTCAAGCAAGGACTCCAAGGCACCCATCTGTTCAGTCAGTCCGCCCAAGGCAGCCAGGTCTTCTTCTATTTGCTCTTAATCACGGCCCTACTGCAGTTGCAGCTCAAACAGAACTGTGCGATACAGGCGGCAGAAGAAACCCCGGGAGAGGCCCCGAAAGAAAGGGGCCCAGACGCAGACGATACTCCCCCCTCGGACGATACTGCCCAAGCGCCCTACTCGTTTCTCGCCGCCATTGGGGGGAAGCTGAAAATCTACTGGAAAATCGGCTGTCATTGGCTGCGCAGGTTGCAGAACTTGTTGGCCAAACCCTTTGATCCGTCCATTATTCGAGCCTTGAGCTACGATCAGCAATAGGGGTACCGCTCACTATTGGCCGATGTCGTCTTTCTGGTGGCCAACGCCCCCGAAGGAAAGACGATCGCCGCCGCCATGGCGGCGCTTCCGCGCCAGCGCCGCCTGCCGCTGCGCAGCCACTGGGGCATCACCGGCGGCGATTTCCCCGACGTCATCGACGCGCGGATGCGCGCCCAGATTGACCTGCTCTTCCTGCAGACGCGGTTCTCGTTCATCGGCGGGCCGGCAGACCCGTTCAGCACGGGCGTGCTCGCCGCCGCCCGGCAGGCGACGCCGATCAGAACGGCGTACGACATCAAGGCGCCGACCGGCTTCGTCCACGCCTATGATCTGACCCGCCTGCTCATCGCCGCCGTCGAGCAGACCGGCCTGCGGGGAGATGTCCGCGCCGACCGCCGCCGACTGCGCGCCGCTCTCGAAGGACTCGAGAAACCGGTGCGCGGCCTGATCAAGACCTATGTGAAACCATTCGGCCCTTACTCCAGCGAAATGTCCGCCGCCCACGAGGCGCTCGGAATCGGCGATTTCGTCATGGGGCGTTACGGGGAGCAGGGTGAGATCCTGCTCCCCGACTGAGGAGATCCTACCTTGCGCAAGATGCTACCCGAGCGGCTTCCCCTGAGCCGGGCGTTCACCGGCCTGACGCTGATCGCCACGCTGGTTCTCTTCGGCACGCTGCTGGCGCTGGTGCTGGGTGGAACGCGCATCCTGGTCGAGCGCAACCAGCAGGTCGAGATGCGCAATCAGGTGCGGACGCTGGCCGGCATGCTGAATACCTTCATCGCCGATCGGATGTTGCTGCTGGAGGATTACGCGGCCTTCCCCCTGATGACGCAGGCGGTGATGCAGCCCCGGCAGCATCTGGCCAACATAAGCGACTTCATGGCCTCCCTGTCCCTTCTGGGCCGCAAGTATCCGCTGGCGCTGCTGGACTTTGAAGGAACCGTCATACACAGCACGAGCGCGCTGGTGCTCCCCGAACCGGACGAGGCGTGGGTACTGGCGCTGCTGGCGGACAAACGCCAGCGCCAGGCCGGCTATATCCGCGCCGCAGAGGAAAGTTCCGTGCGCCTGGCGGTCCCGGTGGTCTACAACGGCCACAGCGAGGGGATACTCCTCTGCCAGATTCCGCTGAACGATCTCGATCGCATGTACGACTTCCGCGAGAATCTGGTCGGCGCCCGGCTGGAACTGCTGATAAAGGGAGAAAAACTGGCGGCCTTCGGCCCCCAGGTAGAGGGACCGGTCACGGAACTGGAAGACGCCGATCTGGGGCTGACGTTGCGCTACACGGCGGATGCGGAAGTCGCCCGTGGAGATCTGCTGAAGCTGCTGCTGGCGGCCTTCGCGCTGCTGACCCTCATCCTCCTGACGACGCTTGCCGTCGTGATCTACACGGGTCGGCGTTTCCTGATCGGGCCGCTGCTGCAACTGCGCGATTTCGGTGCCGCGCTGGCCGAGTCGGAGGAACGGCGGGAACCGCTCCGCTTCTGCATCGAGGAACTCGACCAGTTGAGTGGCGATCTGGTCGAAATGACCCAGAAGATATATTCGCGCGACGCGGCCAACGAAGAGAAGACCCGCTTCATCGCCAATATGAGCCACGAACTGCGCACGCCGATCAACGGCATCGTGGGACTGACCGCCCTGCTGCGCAAAACCGACCTGAACGGAGAACAGGCCCGGCGGGTGGCGATGATCGAGCACGCGGCGGAAGTGCTGCTGGAACTGGTCGGGGATGTGCTCGACCTGTCGCGCATCGAATCGGGGCGGCTGGAGCTGGAGTCCGCCCCGCTGGCGATTCGCGAGCTGGTGCGGCTGGTGGTCGATAGTCAGCAGGAGACGGAAGGCGCGGCCAGGCTGCGGGTGACCTGGCGGGTGGACGAGCGGTTGCCGGAGTATCTGGAGGGGGATGAAGGGCGACTGCGCCAGGTGCTGAACAATCTGGCGGGCAATGCGATCAAGTTCACCGAAAACGGCCGCGTGGAGGTCGAGGCGGCGCTGATCGGTCGGGAAGAAGAACGCAGACTGGTGCGGTTTTCGGTGCGGGATACGGGGATCGGCATCCCCCCGGAAAAACAGGAGAGCATCTTCCACGCGTTCGTCCAGGCGGACACCTCGACGACGCGTCGGTACGGTGGCACGGGGCTGGGGCTTTCCATCTCCCGGCGTCTGGTCGAAATGATGGGCGGCTCGCTGGAACTGCTGAGCGCGCCCGGAGAAGGAAGCGAATTCTCCTTCGCGGTGCCGCTGGGCACGGTGACCGCAGACGACGTCGCCCCCCCCGAAAAGCCGCAAGAGGGAGCGCGGCGGAGTTTGCGGGTGCTGCTGGTGGAGGACAACGAACTGAACCAGCTGGTCGCCAGGGATCTCCTCGAACAGGAGGGACACCGGGTGGAGGTGGCGGCGGACGGCCGCATCGGCGTGGAGGCGGCCATGCGCGGCGATTTCGACGTGATCCTGATGGATGTGCAGATGCCGGTGATGGATGGAATCGAGGCGACGCGGGCGATAAGGGAGCGCGAAGGGAACGGCAAGCACGTGCCGATCATCGCCTTCACCGCCCACGCCGCAGTCGGAGACAGCGAGCGCTTCACAGATGCCGGAATGGACGGCTACCTGTCCAAGCCGCTGCGCACCGAACAGCTGTTCGCCATGATCGACCGGGCCGGCAATGAATGGCATCGGGGAAAATCGACAGGCGAATCGGAAGGCATCCTGGATTCGGAAGCATGGGACCGCCTGGAGCGCATGGCGGCCCGGGGGCAGTTTTCAATTGAGCGCTATATCGGCATCTTTCTGCACGACGCGCCGCAGCGGCTGGCCAACCTGCGCCAGGCGCTGGCAGAGCGGGACGGGGAGAGCCTGGAGCGGGAGGCGCACACCATCAAGGGAGGCGCGCGCGAATTCGGGGCGGTGGAGATGGTGGCACTCTGTCAGCAACTGGAAGACATGGGAAGAACGGGTGAATTTGACGGAGCAACTCGACTGCTGGAACAGGTAGAGATGGCGTGCGGGCACCTGACGACGGAACTGGAGAGAAGAATGACAGGACAAGGAGATCGATAGACCGATGAGTACGGAGACGAAAAACAGAGCGGATGCGCAGTCGCCGCCGGCCGGTTCGCAAGAGGGGAATCTCCTGTTTCTTTCCGCGTTGTATCTGTTTTTAGCCGGGTTATTGCTGGCCGCGCTGTTCGTCGTCAGTCGCTCCCACTTTTTGCTGTTCCACAGCCTGGCGGAGCTGTTTTCCATTGCCGTGGCCTGGAGCGTGTTCTTGCTGGTGTGGAACGGACGCCGCTACATCGCCAACGACGCGCTGGTCTTTCTGGGCATCGTCTTCCTGTTCGTCGGTGGAATCGACCTGGTCCACACCCTGGCCTACAAGGGAATGGGGATCATCCCGGCCATCGATGAGGCGAATGCAGCCACCCAGCTGTGGATCGGGGCAAGATGGCTGGAAGCGCTGGGGCTGTTGCTGTTTACGCTATTGCTGGGCCGGCGATTCAATCCCTACGTCTCCCTGGCCGGAGCTGCCGCGGTTATGGCGCTGCTGCTGGCGGCGATCTTCCTCTGGAGCGTATTTCCGACCTGCTACGTGGAGGGTAGCGGACTCACGCCATTCAAGAAAGGAAGCGAGTACGCCATCTGCCTGGTGCTGCTGGCGGCGATGGCGCTGCTGAGTCGGCGACGGGAGCGACTGGACGCCGTCATCTACCGCCTGATACTGCTGTCCATAGGCGCGACGATCGCCGCAGAGCTGGCCTTCACTTTTTACGTGAGCGTGTACGGACTGTCGAATGTAGTCGGCCACTTTCTGAAAATCGCCTCCTTTTTCTTCACCTACATGGCCCTGATCCACTCGGGCCTGAACCGGCCGTACGCCCTGCTCTTCCGCGAACTGGAGGAAAGCCGGAGAGAACTGCGCCGGGCGCACCAGGTCTCACAACTGGGCCACTGGGATTGGGATCTGGAATCCGGCCAGATCCGCTGGTCGGAGGAGATGTACCGTTTCTACGGTATGGTGCCGGATGCGCAGCCTTCGGTCGCCAGGGTGCGGGAACTCGTGCATCCGGAGGACCGACCACAGTTCGATGCGGCGATGAGAGCCCTGGAAGAAGGTTCGGAGCTTCCCGATAGCATCGAATACCGGATTACCCTCCCCGACGGAAAGGAACGGTGGCTGGAGTCGAGGGCAGTGGCCGAACGCGACGCGGACGGAAAACCCGTACACCTGTTCGGCACCATCATGGACATCAGCGAACGCCGAGTGAACGAACAGAAGCTGCACATCGAGCAGACGCTGCGCGAGATCCAGCTGCGGCTCTCGCTGACGGTCAGTCAGCAGGACCATGGCGAAACCTTCGTCCCGCTGCTGGAGGTGCTGAAAGAAGGATTGGATAGATTGGGGATTCCCTTTCACATCCTGGGGGTGAACCTGGTGGATGCCGCAGCCTCACCCGTCCGGGTGGAAGTGAACAACATGCACTGGGACGAATCATGGCAGCCGCCTTGCTCTCCCAGGGAACCGGAACTGATAGAGCGATTGTGGCGAGAGGGCAAGATCGCCTATCGCCGGGACCTGATGGTCGAGGATCCTTATGGAGAGCGGGGCCGCGTGGCGGTCTGCTGCGGACGCCCCGTGCGCAGCATAATCGACATTCCCTTCGCCTTCGGCACGCTGGCGGCCAACAGTCTGGAGGCGGAGGCCTTCGGCGACCGGGATGTGGATCTCCTCAAGCAACTGGCCGTCTATCTGGAGGAGACTTTCCGGCGGTACCGGGAGCGCCTGCAACTGGCCGAAAGCGAGCGACGCTGGCAGATCCTGATGGACAATCTGCCGGGCATGGCCTACCGCTGCGGCGACGCGCCTGGCTGGCCGATGGAACTGGTCAGCCAAGGGGCGCTGATGCTGACCGGATACACCCCGGACGAACTGGCCGGCGACGGGCCGCCACTATACGGCGATCTGATTCACCCGGAGGACCAGCTGAAGGTGGAGGAAAAGGTGCGCGCTAGCATTGCCAGTGGCCGGCCATTCGAGCTGGAGTATCGCCTGGTGGCCAGGGATGGAAGCGTGAAGTGGGTCTGGGAGCGCGGCCAGTCCGTGCCGGGAGGCAACCCCGAGAAAGGGACGCTGGAAGGGTTCATCGCCGATATCAGCGAACGCCATCAGGCGGAGATCGATCTGCGCGACCTGGATGTGCGCTACCAGGCGATGCTCGACCACAGTCCGCTGCTGATGTCGGTGGTCGGCTGCGACGGTCGCTACCTGAAGGTCAACAGGACGCTCGGAGCGTTCTTCGGCAGGCGCCCGGAGGAACTGGAGGGCAAGCGGTTCGACGAGCTGCTGCCGGAGGAGATCGCGGCCACCTTCTCAAACCGCCTTGAGCAGGTCTGTCGCGATCGATCGCCGCTGACCGTGGAGGACAGAATTGCGGTGGATGGAACCGAGTCCCTGTACATAACCACCCTCTTTCCGCTGCAGCCGCCCAGTGAGCCGCTCCGGGAAGTCGGCATCGTCTCGTACGAGATAACCGAGCAGGAAAAAGTGCGGGAGAACCTGCGCCGCTTGAGTGCCGCCGTCGAGCAGGCTGGGGAGATGGTCGTGATAACCGATACCGACGGGATCATTCAGTACGTGAACCCGGCCTTCGAAGGGGTCACCGGATACACCGGGTCGGAAGCAATCGGGCAGAATGTGGAAATGCTGCGCAGCGACCGCCACGACGAGGAGTTCCACCGGGCGATGTGGGCATCCCTGCAGGCGGGCCAGATCTGGGAAGGGCATTTCACCAACCGGCGGAAGGATGGGACGCTGTTCGTCGAGGAGGCGACCATCTCGCCTGTCCGCAACGCAGCGGGTGAAGTCGTCAACTACGTGGCGGTGAAACGGGACGTGACTCGGGAGCGGGAAATGGAGGACCAGTTCCGCCAGGCGCAAAAGATGGAGGCGGTCGGATCGCTGGCCGGAGGGGTGGCCCACGACATGAACAACCTGCTGTCGCCCATCCTGCTGGGCAGCGAACTGCTGCTGCAGGAGCTGGTGCCCGGCGACGAGCGGCGGGATATGGTCGAAGAGATCAAAGGGGCGGGGATGCGCGCCCGCGATCTGGTGCGGCAACTGCTGCTGTTCAGCCGCCGGGAACCGCTGGAGGTGAAGACGATCGACCTCAACAAAGTGATCGCCGGCTTCGAAAAATTGCTGCGCAGGACGTTGCGTGAGAATGTCGAAATAGAGATCGATCTGGCACCGTCCTCCATGCCCGTGCGCGCCGACGTCGGACAGATGGAACAGGTGCTCATGAATCTGGCGGCCAACGCACAGGATGCCATGCCGGACGGAGGACGGATATCCATAGGAACCAGCACGTGCGTGCTGGGCGAGGCGGAGGCTACCGCCTTCCCCTCACTGCCCCCCGGCCGTTACGTGCGGCTGACAGTGGCGGATGACGGGCATGGAATGGATGCGGAGACGCTGGAACGCATCTTCGAGCCGTTCTTCACCACGAAGGGACAGGGCAAGGGGACGGGACTGGGGCTGGCCACGGTCTATGCCATAGCGGACCAGCACGGAGGAGGCGTCCGCGTGGACAGCCATCCGGGACGGGGAACCACTTTCTCGCTCTGTTTCCCACTGGCGGACACGGACGCCGAGGAGGAGGAGACGAGCCCCCTGCGGACGGACGAGATCGGCGGCAGAACTGTCCTGCTGGTCGAGGACGAGGCCGGCGTGCGCAAACACGTGAGCCAGGCGCTGCGGGAGAACGGTTTCGAGGTGCTGGCGGCGAGCAGGGCCGGGGAGGCGCTCCGCCTGGCGAACGCGCACCGGGGCCGGCTGGATCTGTTGCTGACCGATGTGATCCTGCCCGAGCGGAACGGGCGCCAGCTGGCCACGCAGATCTCCGTACAACAACCCGAAATCAAGGTGCTCTACATGTCCGGCTATCCGGCGGATGTAATCGACAGACACGGAGTGCTGGAAAAGGGCATCGCCTTCCTGCAAAAACCTTTCACCCACCAGGAACTGATGCGCAAAGTGTCGGAGGTGTTGCAGGAGTGACGGGGGCGCATCGATGGAGTTCGAGGGGAACTCTTTAGAGGTTTAAATATTTGCGGAAACGCTCCTTGATCTGCTCGGGATCGCTGCTCTTCAGCAAATAGTCGGTGGGACCGCCGCGCAGGGCCGCCTGGATCATGCGCAGATCGTTCTTGTTGGTCAGCATGACGATGGGCGTCTTGAAAAAGCGCTGGTCGGCGCGCAGGATCTTCAGCGTCTCTATGCCCCCTTTGTTCGGCATGAGCAAATCGAGAACGATGAGGTCCGGCGTCAGTTCCTCCAGTTTGTTCAATGCGACGTTGCCGTTCTCGGCCACTTCCACACGACAGCCGAGCTGGCGCAGAAGCGCGGAGAATTTCTCCTGGTCGAGGGGAGCGTCTTCGGCCAGAAGCACGCACGGCCTGTTGGCTTCCGGGATGGGTTCGAGCGCTCCCCCGCATTCGCTGCAGGTAGGACCTATGTGGTTGGTGAAGCGGGTGCCGCATCGGCTGCAACGCCGAATCAGAGATGTTTCGTCGTGCAGACTCTTGAACATAGTATCCAGATCGCTTTGCGAATCGCCGGTTTGACTCATGCGAAAGTCCTCCGGAAAAAGAGGGCACTGCTTTTTGCCTGAACCCTGCCGTTACAAGGAGGCTTCATGGCGGAACGGTCCAGCGAACGGCGCTTCTGCTCGCGTCTCGCGCGGCATTTCTACTACCGCTATCGCGCAATATTAAAAATAAGCTCGTGCGTGGAATCTGGCTATCCCCGGCAACCAGCGGGTTGCAACCTGGCCTGTCGCTGTCTGGCAGATCGAAGCGCGGCTCTTATTCCCCGCTCAACCGTTCTACCTCCGCCGCGCTCAACCCTCTTGCATACAGGCGCACGTCCCGAATCCTCCCGTTGAAGCTCCCCTGAGCCCCCCTCCCTATGGTCAGCGGACAGCCGTTGTCGATGTCGAAATCCCCGGCGATCCCGGACTCACCCGCCAACCTCCCATCCACGTAGATCTCCAACCGTTCCTTTCGCCGCACCGCCGCCAGGTGATGCCAGCCGGGTGCCAGTTGGCTGTCACAGGTCGCGCACGCCCCCGCCTCCAACGCATGCACGCGACCCGACGGCAGCGTGCCGCAAAAGAGCCGCCCCCGATACACCGCCATCGACCAGGCGCGGCGATACTGCACATCCGGCGTCCGATCGATCCGCCCCACGCGCGCCCATTCCTTCCCTCCCCCGTACCGGTACAGGGTATTCCTAAACAAAAGGGTGAAAAGTTTCACAGGATTTCAGAAAAGGTGAGTGATCACAATAGTTTATGCTGATTTTCCGTTCCCGCTTTCGACGGTCTACCGGAGCCATTTTTTTGGAATCGG
>Ga0233437_1002212_pt1 | contig 30633 bp, 29 predicted proteins | sample SI_122_August201_FD_182714 | JGI IMG/M metagenome (GOLD analysis project Ga0233437, IMG submission 182714) | Seawater microbial communities from Saanich Inlet, British Columbia, Canada - SI_122_August2016_200_MG | ecosystem: Environmental > Aquatic > Marine > Inlet | place: Canada: British... | reverse complement strand
CATTTAAAACACCTGTTATAATGTGGGATGGAACTTTAAGCATATGTTGTTTTGATGGACTTATGAATTTAAATTTGGGAAATATTAAAGAAAAATCATTTAAGGAAATGTGGTATGGAGAAAAAGCAAATGAGATTCGTTTGAAAATGATTAATAATGAGTTTGATAAAATTATTACAAGGAAAGGAACTGATAAGTGTAATCAATGTCGTGGTTATGATACTCCTTCTATAAGTGATCTAGAGATTAAAGAGTTTTTAGATGGATTTGTAGATAGTTCTTCTATGACCAAGCTCAATAACAAGAATGATTAGTTTATTTTTTTTAATTTCTAAAATAAGTCTATAATCACCTGATCTTAATGCGAACATTTTAGTTCCAACTACTTTCTTAACAAAACTAAAAGGTCTAATTCTAATCCGATCTAACGATCCGCTGATCCTCTCTTGAGTTTGTTTATCTAGTTTAAAGAAACTCTTACTTACTTTTGGAGAAAACTCAATATCAAACATTATTGCACCTTAAGTTGTTTCTTTATCTTAGAAAAAGGAATGAATTTACCTTCCTTGTAGTCTTTTTGTGCTTCTTTAACAGCCTTTTTAGTTTCATCAGAAAGTTCTAAAGTATCTTCTATTAAGTCCCAAATTACTTCTTCGTAAGTATCATTTTTGAACATTTTTCTTTTTTTTAATTCCTCAGCAAGTTCTTTACTGATTTGAATTGTGGTTGCCATAGTAAACTATAGTTAACTATAGTTTATAAATGTTGTTAATAAATGTTTATTAGAATTAGTCGAAAGAATTCCGAAAGATATTGGGAAGTATTAATGAACAATGAGATTGGATATTCTTTTAATATGATTAGTTCCAAAAGATTAATAAATAATATGGTATCTATTGGTATCATGAACAAACAGATAAATGTGAGATTGCCTAAGAATCTTCTTGAAGCTGCAACTAAGTATTATAAGAGAAATGGATATAAAAATATTCAAGAGTTAATCCTTAAACAATTGAGAGAAATTATTTTAGATGAAAAGGAAATAAAACTTGCAGAGCAAATTGCTCATATCTGTGAAAAAAATAATCTTTATGTTTCTGAAGAAGAACTTTTCAGGAGCTTAAATAAATGAGTTTTAAGATAACTGCAAGTAATTTGTTTTATTCACAATTAAAACTTTTTAAGAAAAAAAGAAGAGAAGTAATAAAGTCTAAAATTCTATTAATTAAACAAAATCCTTATAGATATAAATCATTAAAGAAATTAAAACTCTTTAGAGTCAGATTCTCAGAAAATAATAAAGATATAAGATTAATTTATGCTGTAGAGAAAGATACAGTTTTTTTAATTGGATTTTTTGACAGAAAAAACAATTATCAAGATGTAAAGAAATGGGTTAAAGAATATCTTTAGAAACATCTTTATGTAATAAGTCGGCATCACTTTGTTTTTCTTTTGTGGTAATTTCTTGGCGTAGAAAGATTGTGTTTTCTGAGTGTTCTGAATACTTAGATGCAACTACGAAAGGTAAATTTCTTTTTGAAAATTCTTTACTCCAAAAGTCTACAAAATCTTTTGCTTCATGTTTGTTTTCATCCATGATTATGAATTGTAAAACTAATTTTAGTTTAGGATTTATTTCTTTTAAATCTAAAGCTTTTTGAATATTTGAGATTACTTTGTTTAAGTCGCCTCCTCTTCTCACTTTGTTATAAACTTCTTCTGAATATGCATCAATTGAGAAATGTAAAATGTTATTTCCGTCTGAATTGAAAAGTAATTTTAATGTTGAATCATTAATTAAATTTGCATTTGTATGAAGTAGCCAGCCATCAATATTTGTCATATTTCTATTTAGGTAATCTAGCATTAAATCAATATCTGGATTGATCATTGGCTCACCTAACCAGAATAAAGATAGTTGGTTGATTTTTATTGATGAAGAATTTATTGAATCGATGATTTTCCTAAATGAATGAAAAGATAAGAAGTTTCCTTTAGTTGAATGAACAGGGAATTGTGGATTTAAATGTCCGTGCCTAATCCTTCCTTCTTTAGACATATCACACATTATGCAATTTAAATTACAGAAGTCAGCAAGTTCTATTAATAAAGTGTCAAGTTTTATTGGATAAGTCATTTTTCGAAAATAAATTTTAATTTCGTTTCTGGTAATTTTTCTTCAATTGGTTTTTCTAGTAAACATATAGTTCCTTTGTGAACTTTTATTTTAAAATTTAATTCTCTTGATTTGATTTCATTAAAAGTAGATTCTTCACTTATGTTAATTCCATAGTCAAAACCAGTACCTGCAGTTAATTCGTTTATAGGCATTACTCCAAATGAGATTCCATTTATTATAAATTCAGCTTGGGTTTCTTTTAATCCAGCAAGATGAATTGATAATGCTAGTTTCTTTGATTCAGGAAATGGTAAGTTAAATTCAATTTCTGAACCTGCTTCTAGAGCTATGAAGTTATAACCTTTATTGAAATTATCATCATTATTGTATTCATATGAAGACCCTGATTTTATACCTTCATAGATTGATGTTTCTAAAAGTATTTGAGTGTCATTTTCTGATTTTATATAGTTAGAATCTTTGATTGGCCTCTTTAATGGTTTACCAAGGTAAGGCTCAATTAAGTCTTCACGGTGGATAGTCTTGAGGTAATCCACAATCCATTCGTCTTTCATTTCTGGTAATTCTAAGAACTTCCTACAATGAAAACACTTTTCGTTTGGAGTTGCCTTTAAATTATTCTTAATATGATTTATTCTGAGTTCAGTTGCTTTTTCATTTGTCCAAATTTCTTCAAAAGGTTTTTCATTAATATTGCCTAACTTTAATTCGAAAAAATTATCATTACAACAAACTGTCACATCGCCATTATGAGCAATGATTGGCATACACCAAATGTATCTACATGGTTTCATTTTAGTTCAAATCCTGCTTCTTCTAACTCTCTGTAAGCCTGTTCTTGTAATTTGAAGGAATGGTCTTGTTCTTGTGGAGTTCCTTCTTTTCTTCTGAAATAAATGATGTTAGTTTTGTATTTGTTAACATCTAAAAGCCTATCGTAAGTTTTTGCAATTACAAAATCTTGATTGTATTGTTTTAATATGTGAGACCAGAATTTTGTGAATGGGACAACTTCATCTATGTTTTCATCCATTACAATAAATTGGAAAATCATGAAAGGGTTCTCTTGTTTTTGTTTGATAAACTCAATAATGTTGTTTTGAGCTTTGATTAAGTTTCCACCTTTTCTCACTTTATCATAAGTTGATTGTGAGGCTGCATCTAGGGAAAAGAATAACTCTCCTGCTTCTAATGAGTTGAAAAGTTTGATAAGTTTTAGTGATACTTCTTTAGTTAGTAAATTCGCATTTGTGTGTAATGTGATTAGCTTCCAAAGTTTATGAATAGATTGTTCTGCTAAGTAATCTATGATTTCTTTAATTTGTGGATGTAAAAGTGATTCTCCCCTGTAAAATGGAGTTAAGGAGTGGAATTTAATGTTGTTTTTAATGAAGTGTTTGACTTGTGTTTTTATTGTCTCTAAAGGCATTGGCTTTCCATCTATTTCTGAGACATACTGTGAACACATCGGACATTTTAAGTTACATGTTGCGTTTAGCTCTAGTGTTAACCACCAGTTTTCTTTAAGCCATGTGGATTGTAGGAAGTTTCCCATTGGTTTAAATTTGGATACTGACGGAGAGTTTACTCTTTCTAAATATGGTAGGATATCATCATGCTCTTCTGTAATTTCTAAATATTTGATTATTTCTTCATCAGTAACCGGAGGGAACCTTATACCAGGACAACCTTCACAAGAGAATATAGTCTTATCTGCTCTTTCCCCAAATACCTTTTCAAATTCCCCTCTGATATGGTGTAATCTCCATTGATGAACTTTATCTCCCATCCATAATTCTTCAAAAGTTTTATCTTTGAAGTTACCTAAAGATAAAGCTAGACCAGGATCCATACAACAGACTCCTAACTCTCCATTCCACGCCATTTGAGGCGTTTTCCATAATGCCATACAAGGTCTTCTATCCATAGATATCACGATTCATCTCTTCATCTGATTTGCCCCAATTGTTATCAAGAGGAGTTATAATTCTAACATGTTTTTTTGTTTCTGCTTTAATTCCAGATTTTCTTACTGCTTCTTTGTAGAAGTCGTCACAGTCTTGTTGGCGATCAGCAAGAGTATTTAAAGGCTTAATAAAAATCGCATCTTGATAAGTTTCATCTAAAGTATTTGTTTCTTTTAAGAAATCATCCCAAAAATCTACAAATTGTTTGATTTCAAGGTCATTGGAAATTCTTGAATAAATAATATTTTTCTCTTTAATCAAAGGAATAGGAATAAATTGAAGCATTACTTTTGGTTTTATTAAACCTAGCTCTCTTCTTGTTTTTAAAAAATATTTAACATTTTTCATAACTTTGTTAAAATCTCCCCCCCTTCTAATTTCATCATATGTACCCTTAGTCGCTGCATCTAGTGAGAAATGCACTCTTTCAAATGGATTATTCAAAATAACTTCAGTAATTTTTTCAGATAAGAAATTGGCATTAGTGTCTAAGTAAAGTTTATGTCCTGTTTTTTTAAAAGCAGATCCCGCATATTTTACCATTGACTCAAATTCAGGATGGAATAAAGATTCCCCCAACCAATGAATTATTACTTCATGATTAAAATAAAATAAACCACTTGGATTTGTAATGTTATCAATCACTTTTTTAAATAGTTCAGGATCAATTAATCCAACAGGATTTTTCTCATGAGGTTTGTCTGGACAGAAAGTATGGGAACAATAGACACAATTCAGATTACAAATATCAGTCATTTCTGATGTGAATGTAAGGCCAAAAATATGCTGAAGTAATTTAATTTTTTTTGAAGAGATTCCAAACCCAAACTCACTTGAAATAGAATCTTCTTTTTCTTTTTCATCTGAATATAAAAACTTTTGATTGTCATCAGCAAAATAATATCTATTCGGAATAATATCTAAATCTATTGATTTGTCAATTTTGGCTAAAGAAAATAAATTAAAATCTTTAAGAGTTTTATTATAAATATTAGGGAACCTTTCAAGAAAATCCCATTTCCCATGACATTTTTTTAAGTAAATCTGATCAATCGATTTATTAATGTATTTCTCCCAATAATTCTTAAAATCTAAAGCATGGTGAAAATTAATTGGTTCAATAATAAATTGAAATCTTAAAGCTAACTTAAAAAGCTTTAATTTATTTCTTAAATTTATGACTTCATGAATTTTTCTTTTTACTTCAATAAAATTACCACCTCTTCGAATTTTTTCATAAGTCTGAGAATTAATTGCATCAAGAGAAAATGACAACTCAAAAATCTCAATTAAATCTTCATTTTTTTTAATTGACTTTAATAATTTAATTAAATCGATTTCATTGACACAATTTAGGGTAGTATCTAATTTTATCACCTTATTAATATTTTTTTTTTCTAATAAATAAATCAACATTTTTGGGAAGTCAGGATTAGTAAAAGACTCAGCTCTCCAATGAAGCATAAAATCCGCAGAATCGTAACTTTCTGAAATTTCGTCAATTATCTTTTTCCAAAGATTAAATTCCATGAATCGTTCTTCGCCTTTCAGAACACCAGGGTATTTATTTGGATCTTTACTTCGTTCACAATGAATACAACTACAACAACAAGAATTGGAGGGTTCGATAATAAAACAAGGATTAATTTTATCATTAAAAAAGGGAGGACTTTCTGGCTTTACCCCTAAAAACTTTATGGAAGAAGAAGGAATATTGCCTGGTTCTCCCGCACAAGAATCACATAAGGGCAATTTTGAAAAATCTTTTTTATAATGAGATTTTAAAAAGTTTTTATAACGAATACTATTTAAGATTGAGTTTATGCTAGATTTTGAAACATTACCAAAGTTAATTTTCTGGTCCCAATCTAAAACACAGGGCCCAAGATCTCCATTCCAGGAGATAGAAATATTATTAAATGCAGATTTACAAAATTTTCTCTCCCCCATAATTGGCAATAATATTTGAAAACTTATATAGTTTATTATTAAACAAAAAAAAAGTCAAATCTTTTCATCCATTAGCTTGAAAAAATCTAACCTCGCCTTAGATTCAGATAATTTTATATCCTCATATCCAAGAATTAAACCACCGTCCCCAGAGCCAGTTAAATGTTTAAAAAAGATCTGGTAAGGGAAATGCCCTTCTGGCTCCCTATTTTGAACTAAAACTTTGTATTTAACCCCTAGATTTTCTAAATATGCCCCCCAAAATTCCTTGAAAGGAGTAATTTCCATCTCATTTTTGGGTTGGACAACAAACTGAAGACGAATTGTTCTACTTTTGGGTGATTGGGAAGCAGCAAGTAAAAAAGCCCTTACATTAGAATTAACCTTAGAGAAATCCCCGCCAACTCTAATTTTTTCATAAACCTCCTTTGAACAGGAGTCTAAAGAAAAAGTCAAAAAAAGCCCATCAATTAAAAGTAATTCATCTATAATTAATGGAGAAAGAAAATGACCATTAGTATCTAAGATTAAATAATTATAAAATTTATTTTCTCTAATTATTTTCAAAAACTTTAAAATCTCAGGATGCATTAATGATTCCCCCCCAAGATGAATAATAGTATTCTCAAAAAAAAAATTATTTTTAGTTAAGTTTTCACATATAGATTTAAAAATATTTAAATCCATAAATTTGGGTTTATTTTTAAACTTATTATGACACATGATACATTTAAGATTACAAGAATTAGAAATTTCTATAAAAAGCGTTTTGGGAATTGAAAATATGAAATTTTCTGAGAAATAGCCTTCATCACTTATTTTAAAAATATCTGACCTAAAAGGAATACAATAACCACCATTACATTGTTTACAAGAAGGAACCTCATCCAGTTTGCCATTAAAGGACTGCTCCCTTAAAAGTTGAATTTTTTTCCCTTTCCAAATATCCAAAAATTCTATCGATTCTGAGATTTTACCTAAAAATAATTCATTAATATTTTCTGCATGGAATACGCAAGGGAAAATTTCTCCCTTATAATTAATTACCGGAGTAGTCCAAAAACACCCACAATTTCTCATTATAGTTAGAATACTTTAATGATATTTAAAATTTTCACTTTTCAAAAATTTTTGGAAAACATTATCTAGAAAAATGGCGATTTTATCATGAGCATAAATAGAAGGGTGTGTGTCAATTTCAGAAAGAATATACGGATTTTTATATTTCATCGCATCTCCAATTTCAAAAAAATGAAAATCATATTGCTTTGAAGAAATTTCAATTAAATGGTTAAAACTTGTGCTTTTGGAAAAAGAAAAAATAAAAACCTCAAATTTATTTTTTCTTGATAAATTTGATAAATGTTCAAAATTCTTACCTATACGGTCATTCAGAACAGAAGAATTTGTTTTTTTAAAAATATACTTTTTGTAAAAATTCCAATAAATGAGAGATGCCTCATCCCAAGAAAGGTTTTTTTTAATTAATTCAGTATTAAATGCAAAATGAAGCTTGTCCTCAAATATCTGATCATTAAAATCGTTATCTAAAACAAATAAAGCAACTTTATCTGGTGAAAATTGTAATCCTTTGTGTTCTAAAAATTTAAGTTCAAGTTCAGTATTAAAGCCAAAAACTCCAAAATTTAAAACTTCAATATTGTTATGTGAATTCTTTTCTTCAAAAATGTTTTCAAAACATTTTAAATCAGGAACTCCAAAACCAAACGTATAAGAATCACCTAAAAAAATAATTCTTTCAACATGAGGGGGCTTTAAAAGTGAGTAATTCTTATCTTTAAAAAAAAAAGAATTTATGTTATGAGTAATTAAACTATCTCCTCCAGAACCTAAAGGGTGAGAATAAATTTCGCTTTTACCCTTAAAAGGATCTAAATAATTAATTATGTCAGGAGAGGAGTTAATTTCTGAAAAATTGATAAGAATATGATATTGATCCAAAATATAAACATCACATTTTGGGGAACTACATAAAGAAATCACTGTACTATTTGGTTCTCTTTCTGAAAATAAACCTGAAGAACTGTTACAACTAACTAAAAAAAAAACAAGGATCAAAATACAAACTAAATCAGACCTTATCATTGAAATAGAAAAAATGAGTTTATATTTAAATTGTTTCAAAACAATCTTAATTGAGATTTCTTCTTGGAATGATATAAGTACTTCCAAATTTATCATCTGTTTGAGAATAATTGTCACTTTTATCTTCAACAGAAACTCTTATTTGTTCTCCTAACCCTGATAAGTTTGCTTTTCTTAATCTCATTTCGATAAAATTGTCATTTAGAGAAAGGAATAATGAACCAATAGTGTTATTTTGTCCACTTGGAGAATTAACTTCAGAAACCATAGCATAAAGAGGGGCATTTTGCCATCTTGAAAGTCCTATAACAAACTCCTGTTCACCATCAGAATCTGTGTCTAACAAAATTTGTAGGTTTCTCAGTGGTAATTCTGCATACCCAATTCCAAAATAGAGATAATCTTCATCTTCAAAAGCTCTCAAGGAAGTTAAGTCATCTCCACCAACACGAGCATCGCCAATAGGATCATTTGCTAAAATAGTGCCTTCCGGCCAGTCATCAAATGAGCCATCTAAAACAATTCTTTTTCCCTCAGGAGTTTCCAAAAAGTGGTTCCTCATAACTTCATATCCGGATTTGTGCATTGGAGACATTGATGTATCTTGATTACCTCCAATTCTAGGATCAGAAACAAAGTTAACCCAATAAATCCCAGGCCCATAAAAACCGGAGACCCCCTCAGATACAGTTAAAAATGAATCATAAAAAAGTTCTTGATCAATTGAAGAAGGGGCCATATCATATAAATCTAAACCACCATTATGAAGGGTGAAGAAACTACCCCACTGAATAGCGTGTTGAGCTGAAAAAACACCATTTTCAAATGCAAGAAATGGTTTATTCTGTTTTTGTTGAAATGGGATAACATGATTTTTGAATATATCTTCCCAACTTGAAATACATGCTTCCAAAGAAGGGTTTGGAGAGGAGACAAATGGAAAATCACAACATTCAACCAATCCTCCAGAGACAATATCTAAATAATTATGAAAATTAAAGTCAGTCATTAATACATCTCCATAGTGCCTCCAGAGAGTACCACCTAAATGAGTAACAGGCCCAGGAGTTACTTCCTGAGAAGATTCTATAATTTTAATAATTTCAGAATCATTCTTTCTAAGAGAATACCCAGGGGCATGTAAATTTATATTATAAAGATTCACTCCAACAGAAGCGATTTCAACTCCTAAATTAACCCTCCTTTGAATTTGTTTTATTGTGAAATCACTACATTCTTTCCAAAACTGGTCAGGGTCTGACAATTCTAGTTGATATCCTTCAACATAAGACCCCGGTGCATCTCCAGAAATATTGTCCGAAGCAATTACAACTAGTCCTAACCTATGAGCTTCATTAATTACAAAATCCTCCTCAAAATCTCTTAAAGAAATACCTGTAGGAACATATCGATCAAAAATCCCATAAACCTTGCCGGTTCCTTCAATTCCTTTTACATATTTAGTATTGAGATATCTAAATCCAGTAACACCTGCCGCTACAAGATCTTCAAGGATCTCTGTAACTAAATTCAGTTGAGCTTCTAAAGTCCACCAACCCCCAGAAACAAGCTCATTATACCAATGGACTGATTTCTCAATATCTTTAAGTTTTGGCATTTCCCAAAAGCTAGAAAAATTTATTGAACGATTAAGTCTTGAAAGGTCTGAAAAGCCATACTTACTTGCATGTTTTTCAACACTTAAGATTCGATTTTTATCTAATTCCCAACCCCACCTAACATAATAATCTAAACTTCCATCATTATTAGTTAAAGTCTTGTCATCATCAAAAACAACAACATCAACAGTAGTTGAATCACTCAACCCTTCGGGGTCAGTTGCGGTAATTGTAACGCTTCCTTCTCCACTAAAAGAAGGATTATTTCCTGCAATGTATAAAACTCCATCCTCAACATATCCGCTGATTGATGGGGAACTTGTTTGAACTAAAACTTCTAAATTATCACCATCTGGATCTGAGATAAAAGCTCCTGTATCAAGTTCAGGAATACCTTGTGCAAATGGAATAGCATAAATCAAATCTTCATTGGTTTCTCCTTGCATTACATAAGCAGGGACTTCAAAATAAAAGTCTTGAATTTCAGGAGCATGATTTATATTAGGATCAAAATTAGGATCAGTAACTGCATGAGCTTCAGTTCCAGAAGTATCCTCAATAATAGGCACTTCAGCAACATCTTCAACAACAGGAGTTTCAACAGCAACATCTTCACTCACTTCGGCGACTGCAACATCCATTGGTTCTGAAGAATAACCATTGACTTCAAAAACTAAACCATCTGTTGGAAGTTCATCTACAATAACAACAGCTTGATTACCATTAAAAGATTGATTTGAAGTTACAATTTCATCATATAAGGAAATTGAGTCTACTTCGATTGAAGACCCTTCAGGAGCGTCGTTTGACCAGATTAGAAGTGAATAAACGTCTGAATTTGGTTCAACATAAAAATTTTGTTCTGAACCATAACCTTCTCTATCATCTGCTTGAACATTAAAATCTTTAAATGGAACCCGGGTAGAAGTGAAATTTTCAGAAGTTTGAATAATATTTTCAAGTGTAGTTGGTTTTATACCACTATCCCAATCAGAATCTCCTTGAGAAGCAGCTACTGTTAATTCAGGATGTGATTCTCCTGTTTTTACTGAGGATCGTGAATTAACTATTAAACCATCATATTTGTCAGTATTAAATGTACCTTTTATATCAGCAACTACAAAATTCCCATTATTCTTAGTGATCTGAAAACCATATTTAGTTTCAGTCAAATCATTATCAGTTGATTGTCCACCCCAAATTAAACTTTGAATACTATCAATAACATCAGAAGATAAACCTTCTTCATAAATTGGCATTTGCCTTGAAATTGCAGCTTGAACAACATCATAACCTTCTTCAGGAATTTGTAAAGTAACTTTATATCTTCCATCATCAAGAGATTGAATTAAAAAATCTAATGGTTTATCATCTCCAGAAGCATTACTTACTGTAACAGATTGTAAAAGTGCTTCAATGTCAGCAATCTCACCTGGTTGAATAATAGCAGTATAATTTTCTAATTCTTGAGCTAAGCCTCGAACAGCCATAGGCCCATAAGCAGTAAGACCAGCTAAAAGAATTTTTATTGCTGATCCAAAACGACTATCACGAACTTTTCTCATCAAATCAATAGCTAAAGAAGTGCCAGTATAATTCTCCTCTTTTACTAAATTATCGATGGATGCCATAATATGAGAATATTTAGTAAATAACCATTTATAAATCTTTTGGTTATTTTGTTACTATCTGGTGGTTATATTTATTCTCTCTTTGACTATTGGAAAGAGAAACTTAGCAATTTCTTTTTGTGCATAGATACTAGGATGCCAATCAAGATCGTCTAAAATCCAAGGTGACTTATATTCATAACCAATAGATTTAAGTTCATAATAATCTAAATTATTCTCCTTAAAATATTCTATTAAATATTTTTCTTGTTTAGAGAATGGAAATAAAATAAAGATAACATTATGATCTTTAATTCTATCATACTCTTGAAAAATTCTCTCTTGATATAAAGTCTCTAATCCTTGAGAGAGTAAATATTTGTTATAACTTGGCATTAAATGATATCTAACAAAACTTTCAGATTCAACAATATCTAAACCTAAATAATTTGAATTTATCCACCAAAAGTTTTGTGTTGTTTCATATCTTTCCCAATCATTTGGATAAGGAAAGATGATAATTAAATCAGGATTATATTTTAGGCCTTGTTCAAAAAATAAATCTATCTCTGATTTTGCATCATAACCAGCACGGCCAAAATTTAATGCCTCAACTTCACCATTAAAATCTTCTTCTAAGAGATAATCAAATATTTGAGAATCATTAAGCTTAACACCCATTGTAAAAGAATCGCCAAGAAGAATAATTCTTTTTACTCCTTCAGGTTTAATAACAGAAACATCTCTTCCCCTAAAACCATCCAAATTTAGATGGGCATAGGATTCCCCATTTCTATATAAGCCCCAAGTTGTCATATTAATAATGTTACTAGGCCAATAAATTGTTTCATCAAGTAATAGGGGCAATTCTTCAAATTCTTCCCAATTGATCCTTAACAATTTATTATTAATTTCAAACTCATCACAAGGCCTTTTAGAACAAAAAGAAATAATGTTATCTGATGTAACATTAACAATTGTTTTCCCTGTGATTTGAGGTTTAAAAATAAATAAGCCAATTATAAAAATAAGAAAAATTAAAAAAATCAATTTCTTCATCTGTTTTAAAACAGGCTACTTCTTAATAATATTTACTATCAAATCAGCCCCTTAATCTTATCAAACAAATAATCAGAAATAACTTTAGTTGCAAATGGGTTTGGATGATTATCATTTTTTGTTAGCATCCACTTTTCACTATAATCGTGGCCTGTCTTTGATCCAAGCATATAAAATAAATTATTTTCTTCAAAATAATCAATTAATAGATTCTCTCTATCTTCATAGTCTGGCCAAACATAAAATGCAACATTTTGATCTAAAATCAGGTCATAATACTGAAAGATTCTTTCTTCAAAAAAATCATTATTAATTTCTTTATTATAATAATTATTGTAATCATCAAGAACTAAAGTAAAGAAATCCATATATTCCCCAGAAAAGTTTTTAGAGAATTCAATGTTTAATTTATAGTGAAAACAGGGTTCATCATAATCGTTTGAAAAATAAAAAACTACAATTAAATCAGGATCTAAAGGTATGCCTTTATCTTGGACCCAATTAATTATCTGAGGTGCTGAAAGACCTGGGTAGGCAATATTTAAAACTTCTACATTGTAGCCATTTGAATTAAATTTCTCTTCAAGCTTGATTGCAATTGTTTCGTTATCAGGTAAGCCTTGGCCAAATACAAAAGAGTCTCCAGCTAAGATTATTCTTTTTACTCCCTCTGGTTTTTCTAGTGAGATTTGCTTGCCTCTAAATTGAAATTGATTAATTGTAGCATTAACAGGTAAAGAATCATTAAATAAATCTTGAGTTTTTACAGTTGAATTTGGATGCAAATATTTACAATCTTTATTATACTGAATTTTTTCAAACTCATCCCAATCAACTGAATATTTTCCATCTTTGTAACAAATCAAATCAGGACACCTAGGTTCTTCTTTTGGATTAAAAAATATAAAAAAGATCTCAATAATTAAAATAAGAATTAAGATAAAAACAATCCACTTCTTCATTTTACAATTACACAATTGCCTAAAACTATAATATCGATCCCTGTATTCATCGCACAATCATATGCGTCTTTTGGTGTGCAAACAATCGGCATTCCCCTAATGTTAAAAGATGTGTTCATTATGACTGCAACTCCAGTTAGTTTTTCAAATTCTCTAATCACATCATAATATCTTGGATTATATTTTCTTAGGATTGTTTGAGGCCTTGCTGATCCATCAATGTGAGTTGTTGCAGGTGTTTTTTTATTTTTAACATAAGTTGTATAGATCATATAAGGTGCATCGCGTTTTAGTTTAAAATAAGATTTAGCTTTTTCAGCCAAGACAACTGGAGCAAAAGGTCTGAATTCTTCTCTATGTTTAACTCTTGTATTAACAATATCTTTCATATCAGGATTAATTGCTGATGCCATAATTGTTCTATTACCTAAAGCACGTGGCCCCATCTCCATTCTACCTTGATACCAGCCAATTATTTTATTATCAAGAATATATTTGGCTGTTACTTTTGATAATTCTTTTTCAGAATATTTCTTAAATTTAATTTTATTATCTTTTAAAAAAGTCTCACATTCTTTATCTGAAAATTCAGGACCGTAATCTAATCTAACTAATTTCTCTCTTTTAATATTACCTAAAATTGAATGATGAATGTACTTTGCAACTCCAATTGATCCTCCATCGTCACCCGCAACTGGCATAAAGAATATATCTTTAAAACCACTTTCTGCAATTAATTTTCCGTTAGCTTTTGAATTTAAAACAACTCCTCCAGCCATGCATAAATAATCTGTTTTGGTTATTTCTTTTGCGTGTTTAACCATTAACATTAAGATGTCTTCAGTTAATTTTTGAGCTGATGCTGCAAAGTCCATGTGCTTTTGTAAAATCTCAGATTCTTTAATTCTAGGTTTGCCAAATTGTTTGATAAAATAATTAGAATACATTCTATTTCTAAAATCAAATGAAAAGTATTTCATATTTAATTTAATAGAACCATCTTTTCTAATTCTCATAGTTCTCTTTAATCTATTATAATATGTAGGTTTACCAAAACCTGCAAGGCCCATTACTTTATACTCATCATTATTAACTTTAAATCCTAAAAAAGCAGTCATTGCTGAATAAAATAATCCGAGTGAGTTTGGAAATTCTAAATTCTTTAAAGGAATAATTTCATTGTCTTTACCATGATAAATCCCAGTAGAGTTCCATTCACCAATTCCATCAACAGTTAAAATTGCGGCTTCTTTAAATCCAGACAAATAAAATGAAGAAGCATGGCTTAAATGATGATCAATAAATAATAATTCATTTTTATATTTTAATTTCTTCTTTATAATTGATTGTAATCTTAATTTTGTAGTGATCCAATCAGGAAGAGCATTTGCGAATTGAAGAAAACCTAAAGGAAACTTTCTTATTGAGGTTTCTAAGATTCTTTCAAATTTAACAAGTGGTTTTTCATAAAAGCCAATGTAGGCAATATCATTAATATCTATATTTGCTTTTTCTAAACAAAACTTGATTGCCTCTATTGGAAATGAATTATCATGTTTTATTCTTGTAAATCTTTCTTCAGATGCCGCTGCCACAATTTCTCCATCTTTTAGTAAGCAAACTGCTGAGTCATGGTAATAACAAGATAAACCTAGAATATACATTAAAATTGCCTCCTATAGTCATCATCTTTCTTTTCATAATTAATCCAGTAGGACCTACCATTTCTTCTTTTCTTGGAGAACTGGTATAATATCCAAGAGAATAAACCGCCAGTGAAATAAATAACTGCACTTAATATGAAATTAATAATCTTTCCTAAAAACCGGTTTATTTTTTTTAGAGTCTTTATCATATTAGTGGGTATACAAAAATTGGAACTGCTGTAACTGATGCTTGAACAGTGAAATAAATTATCAAGCCGATTATAATTATTAATAAAATTAAAGGAATAATCCACCACTTCTTATTTTGTTTAAGAAATCTTATTAAGTCTTTGATTAAATAAAATCTTTCCATTTTTATTTTTTGATAGAACTTGTATAAATATTTTATTACAATGGAAACTCTCTCATTAAAGATACATATGCCTCACATGCAGTCCAAGCATGGTGGCATTTTTTAAGAATTGTTTTATTTAAATTTGGATATTTTTTAATTATTTTTTTTAACTTAAAGTCAACATCTCTTAGATTTCCTAATTTTCTTTCACAGGTTGTTAAAGGAAATACAGTACCAGTAGCATTAATGTAAATGCTATCTTTAACTGCTGATGTTTTTTTATATGGATATTTCTTTTCTGAGTAAAACTTAATCATTTTTTTGTAAAATAAATTGTCTAATAACCAAAATGGAGAAAGTGAAAATTTTCTTTTCCTTAAAAATTCTTTAATCACAGGTCTATAATCAATTTTTACATTGTCTTTAATATTGTGAAAAAAACAATTTTCAACAGGATTTAAGTGGAGTTGATTAAATTTAAGTTTAGGAAGATGTTTTTTTAAAGCTGGATAAATTTGATTTACAAATTTTATATTGAAATCAGAAACTGTGATACTAAAATATAATTCTGCTCTTTTTAATTTAGATAGAAGTTTGTAAGTCTCAATTACATTTTTGAAATTGCCAATAGTTCCTCTTAGTTCATCATGTTTTTCTTCAGGTCCATCAACACTTAAGGAAATTATTAATCTTCCTTTATATTTTTTTAATAAGCTTTTAACATTATCATAAATTAATTTTGGTTGAGAACAATTAGTTGTGAAATTAAATAAATAAAGTTGTTTTTGAGTTTTAGAAATAATTGTGAATATTTTATCAATATCATCTCTTAAGAAAATTTCTCCACCTGTTAAATTAATCCAAGGAAAACTATTTTTTTTAAAAAATTGAAATATTTCCTTTGTAGTTAATTCACCTTTGATCGGATGCTTCCAAACATGACAAGTCTTACAATGAGAATCACATTTACTTGTAATTCCATATGTCAATTTAAATGGAAATTTATTTAATCCAAATTTTGATAGCATAACCCTATATGCAAGTGAAATCATTATAATATTTTAAGATAGGTTTTATTTAAAATAATTGGTGAAAGGAAATACATTTTTATATCATTTAATAATTCTTAAAAAATATGAAAGAAATTGAAGTAAGAGCAAAGCTTGAAAAAGATGAATATGAAGAATTGCTTGAAAGATTAAAAAAAGAACTTCCTGATTTTAAAGTTGAAACACATTTAACATTTCATAGTGTAAAAGATGAGAAAGATATCAGAATAAGATTATTTAATGATGATTATTATATGTTAACATTAAAAGAAGGAACAATGAGTGACAATGTTAGAGAAGAAATTGAGTTTAGGTTTGATAAATCTGAAATTAATTCAGTTATCGATTTTCTAAAATCCTTTGGTTTTGATGATTTTGTAAAATGGGAAAAACCTGCTCGCCACAAATTTAAGAAAAACGGAATCTCAATAGATTTAGATGACATATCAGGCTTTGGTTACTTTGTAGAATTTGAGAAAGTCACAGATGAAGATGAGACCGTCGTAATCGAAGAATTAAGAGAAATGTTAAACTCATATAATTTAGAGGAAATTCCTCTAGAAACATACTTACACGAAGTGGAAGAATACATGTTAAAAAATAAGGTTGATTTACAGTAAGTTTTATAAATCACTTACTTTTCTTTTTTCTCCACGGGCCCGTAGCTTAGTCTGGTGGAGTGCTCGACTGATAAATTCAATGTGCAAGCATTGATTGAGAAATCGAGTGGTCCGGGGTTCAAATCCCCGCGGGCCCAAATTTTTTCTAATTTGGGATTAAGGGCTTAGAACGTTAGTTCTATTGTCCGCGGGCCCAGATTTAAAAACCGTGAGTTCAGAAATGTTTCATTTCTTGCCACCCGCGGGCCAAAATATATTCTTGTTACAATTAAAATATAAAATAATTATAATATAATCAAAGATTAAATCCACCCTCAATAAAAAATGACTTTCCCCTCCAATTATTATTTCTAATCACAATAACTTTTATATATCAGTTACTCATTTTATAATAACAACACATATTTGTAACTGTGTAATATATATCAAAACGAGGGTGAGGGTTGAATGAAAAAAGTACTTGTTTTAGCTGTATTAATCTTAACCATGTTGGCATTAGGCGGATGTTCTGGCGAACCAACTGGCGATCAGGTTTATGTATCTTTCTTTAATGATACACCAGCTGTAGAAGGAGAAACAACTGAGCCAGATTTAATTATAATCGGCGAAGAAGAAGTTGAAGAAATTGTAGAAGTAATTCCTGAAGAGATTTCTGAAGAAGTTATTGAAGAACCAGTAATTGAGGAAGTTATCGAGGAACCAATAATAGAAGAAGTAAAAGAAGCTATTGATGGTAATATACCTGTCAAAACTTATGTTGAAGGGGATTTAGTAACACTTTCTGTTCAAGTTAGTGATGCTGATGATGATCAATTGATTATTTCATATTCTTATCCACTGGATGCTGAAGGTAAATGGGAAACCAAAGAAGGAGATGCAGGACAATATAAAGTCGAGATCTCAGTTTCAGATGGTAAAGAATCATCATCTCAAGAAGTTCTTTTGATGATTGAGCCTAGAAACAAACCACCAGTTATTCAAATTGATGATGAATTAACCTTTAAAGAGGGAACAAAAGTAATCTTAAATCCAACTATTACAGATCCTGATAAGGATGAAGTAACTGTAAAATATTCTGGATGGATTACTGAATCTCAATACCAATTAGGATACGAAGAAACTGGAACTTATTTAGTTACTATAATTGCAGATGATGGAGTTAATAGTGTTGCTAAAGATGTGAAGATCCATGTTGAAAACGTTAACAGAGAACCTGTAATTACTTTCCAATCTGTTGTTAAAGTAAAAGAAACAGACTCTGTAAGTTTAAGTCCAATTGTAACTGATGCAGATAAAGACGATATTACTTTATCTTTTGACGGAATTGTAGATGAAACTGGAAAATGGGAAACTGAAATTGGAGATGAAGGCAGTTATGAAGTAACTATTACTGCAGATGATGGAAACGATAAAACAAGTAAAACTGTTGAAATTATCGTTGAAGCTCTAAACAGACCACCTGTTATTCAAAGACTTCCTGACATTGATGTAAAAGAAGGAGAAACAGTCTTTATTAGACCAACAATTATTGATCCAGATGGTGATGAATTTACAGTTAGTTATAGTGGATGGATGACAAGTAATAAGTATACTACTTCATTTGATGATGAAGGAACTTATAATGTCATTGTGACTGCAACTGATAGTAAGGGTTCAGAAACAACTCAAGATGTAAAAGTTAATGTAGAAAACGTTAACCGAGCACCTGAAATTGTTGGAATAGAGTAAAAGGGCTAACATCCAACTGGACCTCCAGTTGGGCGGAAGCGACCTGAAGGTCACTAAACCTAAAAAGGGCTAATGCCCACTTTTTTCTTTTTTTGTTCTTTTTTCTAAGTGCTTGACCGAAGGGAAACACTTGCACCTCCACTCGGTGAGGAGTGTTTTATTTTTTTATCTTTTTTTTTACTAAGTTTTATTAATTAACATTATTTCTAAGATTATATGATTCAGAAGATTGAGGAAACTAGCAAGAATGATGTGATTAACCTTAGTCTTGATACTATTCAAATTGGCAAGCAAGCTTTGGTTTTTGTTAATTCTAAAAGAAGTGCTGAAAAGTGTGCTGAAGATGTTGCTAGAAAAAGACCTAAAGATGATAGTTTAAATGAATTACGAGAAAGTGCACTTAAGGCCTTACCTAAGCCTACTAAACAATGTGAGAGGTTAGCTAATTGTATTGAAAAAGGGATTGCCTTTCATCATGCTGGGCTTCATCATTTGCAAAAGGAATTAATTGAAGATAATTTTAGAACTGGAAAGATTAAGATCATTTGTTGTACGACCACTATGGCTGCCGGTGTTGACTTACCTGCTTTTAGAAGTATAATTAGGGATGTTAAAAGATTTAGCCAAAGAGGGATGGATTACATACCTACAATTGAATATCATCAAGCTGCTGGAAGAGCTGGAAGACCAGGGATGGAAGATTTTGGTGAAGCGATTATTATATGTAAAGATCAAGAAGCTAAAGAAGAAGCAATTGAAAGATATGTTCATGGAGAACCTGAGAAAATATTTTCTAAATTAGCAGTTGAGCCTGTGCTTCGAACTTATCTGTTGAGTTTAATTGTTTCTAAGATCACATCATCAAAAGAGAAAGTGTTAGAATTCTTTTCAAAAACATTTTGGGCACATCACTATCAAGATATGGATGAGCTTGAAAGGATTATTAATAAAGTTTTAGAGATGCTTAAAAAATGGGGATTTGTTGAAGATAAAAAAAGTGAATTTATTTCAGCATGTGATATTAATGAGGAAAAGTTAATTGCAACTGATCTTGGTAAAAGAATTTCACAATTATATATTGATCCATTAACTGCTTATCATTTAATTAAAGGACTTAAGAATGCCGATAAGTTTGTTGAGGATTTTCAATTACTAAACCTGATTTCAAATACTTTGGAAATGAGACCACTACTTAGAGTTAAAGTGAGTGAAGCTGAAAATTATGAGGACTTTATTGCCAAACACGAAGATGAATTCTTAATGGAAATTCCAAATTATTTTGAACATGAATATTCTGCATTTCTAAATTCAATAAAAACAACAAGAATGTTTATGGATTGGATTGATGAAGAAGATGAAAACTTTCTTTTAGAAAAGTATAATATTAGACCTGGAGAGACTAGGTATAAGATTGAAAAAGCAGATTGGTTATTATATGGACTAAAAGAAATTTCTATGATACTTGATATTAAATGGATAATTAAAGAACTCGAAAAATTAAGAATTAGATTAAAATATGGAGTTAAAGAGGAATTAGTTCCATTGTTAAAACTAAAAGGAATTGGAAGGGTTCGTTCAAGAAGTTTATTTAGTAAGGGGATTAAAACAATTAGTGAATTAAAGAAAGTTGATTTACATAGATTAAAAGATATTGTTGGAGATAAAACTGCTGTTAATTTGAAAAAACAAGTTGGTCAAAATGAAGAAAGTAAAAACCAGAGACTCTAGTTATACTTACTATAATGAGAAAGTTGGAGATTATTATCATTCCCTAAGTGGAGCACGTGAAGAATCATTTGAAAAGCATGCTAAGCCTAGTAAAGTTAGTGAGCTTAAAAAAGGAGTAATATTTGATATTTGTTTTGGACTTGGTTATAATACTAAAGCTGCAATTGAATTGTTTAAAGGAACTTCATTAACCATATATTGTTTTGAAAATGATAGAGAAATTTTAGGAAAGATTGAAGATCCTTTATTGACTGAATTCTTGGAAAAAGGAGAGCTTGTTTATAATAATGTAAAGTTAATTTTAATGTTCGGAGATTTTAGATCTGAAATTAAAAAAGTAAATGAAAAAGCTGATATTGTGTTCTTTGATGCATTTGATCCTAAGAAAGTTCCTGAACTCTGGGAAGAAAGTGTGTTTAAGTTAATTTATGATAAAATGAATTCTAAATCTGTATTAACAACATATTCATATGCTCGAAAGGTTAAAGATAATTTGGCAAGTGCTGGGTTTACTCTCAAAGATGGTCCTATTGTTGGAAGAAGAAGCCCCTCTACAATAGCCTATAAACAATTTGATTTATAAATATAAACTTTTTTTTGAGAATTCGGTAATTAAAATGAGCGGAAGTTTTATTGAATATATTTTAAATTTATATAAGCCAGAAACAGAAGAGGAAGAAAGAGAATTAACTCTTGGAAATGATCCTTTTTTATCTCTAGAAGAACCTAAATTAGAAGAATTAACTTGTCCTGATTGTCACACACTTACAAATACTAGTATTCTTAGAGTTTTTGCGCCATCTATTAGAGATTATGTTGAAATTCCAGTTCATCATGCAAAATATTCTACAAGTGAAGAAAGGGAAAAGAAATGTGTAAGAAACTTAATGATGTTTATACATAATAATAGAGTTACAAAAACCTGGGCAGATAGTGATTCTCCTGATTTAGCAAGGTTACTAAGAGGAAGACCAATTCTTCTTGAAAGTCACGAAGATACATTGAAAGCATATGCGAGTATGTTCCAAGCAGTTAAAGATAGGATTTCTAGACCAGCACTTTATGGAATGTTTATGGAATTAATACGGGAATAAAGACTAAAAAGCTTGTAAGAAACAGAAACTTAGGGATTAAATTTCTCCCTTATAAAGGTTAGTACACCAGAGGTGGTGTACTTCTATTTAAAAGAAATGAATCACTACATCTCTGAATGAATACTAAAAATCAGCTAGGAATCATGAGTGATGAAAGTTTTATTGAATATATATTAGATTTATATAAACCAAAAACAGAAGAGGAAGAAAGAGAATTAACTCTAAGAAATATTCCGTTTTTATCTTTGGCAGAACCAAAGTTAGAAGATTTAACATGTCCAGACTGTCACACAACTGTAAAAACTAGTATTCTTAGGGTTTTTGAACCAACAATTAAAGCTTATATTGAAATTCCAGTCCATCATGCAGATTATACCGAAAGTGAAGACAGAGGGAGGAAATGTGTGACTCAATTAATGAGATTTATGGCCGGGAAAGCTGTATCTCAAAGTTGGGGAGATAGCGAGTCACCTGATCTCGCAAATGCACTTCGAGGACCACCAATTCTCGTTGAAGATCACAGAGACACATTGAAAACCTACGCGAGCATATTCCATGCAGCTAAAGATATAATGCCTAGAGCACAACTTTATGAAATGCTAATGCCTCTACTTCGGGAATAAAGACCAAAACATTTAAAAGGAATTTACTTTTCTCAAAGATCATGGAAAAAGCAACATGTACTTCATGTAAAAAAAGAATAAGTAATGATCCTGGAACTGCGAGATTCAAATGCCCAAATTGTGGAGAGTCTGAAATTATTAGATGTTCACATTGCAGAGAATTAGTGGCAAAGTATAAATGTCCAAAATGTGGTTTTGAAGGGCCAAACTAGGGGGAAATTCTAATGGCAAATGTAATAATCACTTTAAAGATAATGCCAACTTCACCAGAAGAAGATTTAGGTGTTATTGAGAATAAAGCAAAGGAATTAATTGAAGCAGATTCAGGTCATGTTCATAAAGTTGACATTCAACCTGTAGCTTTCGGATTAAAATCAGTTAATATCATCTTTGTAAAGGATGAAAGCAAAGGTTCAACTGAAGAATTAGAAGACAAAATTGCAGAACTTGAACAAGTATCAGGTGTAGAAGTCACTGATGTTCGAAGAGCAGTTGGATAAATTTATAAACCTTTAATTTTATTTAATTTTTCTATGAAGATTTCAGACCATTTTAAGAAGATTCTTATTGGTAAAGATAGCTTTACTGATATTCTAGCTCAAGATAAGATTAAACAACAGTTAAACTCAGCTTTAATTTCTGGAAGGAACGTTATTATCGTCGGGCCACCAGGTATTGGTAAAACAACTTTAGCTAAGAATGTTTCAAAGCTACTCCCTGAAATGGAAGTAAATGATTGTGGATATAATTGTGACCCTAAGAATCCTATTTGTCCAAAATGTTTATCTGGTGAGAAAGTTAATACTAAAAAGATTTCTGGAAATGATCGGTTTGTGAGGGTTCAAGGAAGTCCTGATTTAACTGCAGAAGATTTACTTGGAGATATTGATCCAGTTATGGCCTTAAAATATGGTCCATTATCTGAAAAAGCATTTTCACCTGGAAAGATCTTTAAAGCTAATAATGGAGTTTTATTCTTTGATGAATTAAATAGAAGTCCTGAAAAATTACAAAATGCAATGTTGCAAGTCTTAGAAGAGAAAACTGTAACTATTGGTAGCTATGTAATGGACTTTAATGTAAACTTTATATTTATTGGAACAATGAATCCAACAGATAGAACTACTGAAGAATTATCTGATGTTTTTGTTGATCGGTTTGATTTTATTTATATGGAATATCCTAAAGAGTTGGAAACTGAAATTGATATTGTAAAAGCTAATGGAAAGAAAATTGTTAATTTTGATGAAACTTTACTTGAAAGAACAATTAAGTTTGTGAGAGTAATTAGAGAATCTCCAAAACTTGAGAAGAAACCAAGTGTTAGAGCTAGTTTAGGATTATATGAAAGAGCTCAAGCAAATGCATATTTACGTGGTAAAAAAGAAGTTGAGTTTAAAGATGTAATGAATGCTGTTAAATCAGTACTTGTTCATAGAATTAGACTTAAAGCATCAGTTAAATATATGATGGATGCAAATACATTTATTTCTGAGCAATTCGCACAATTTTGTGAGAATGAACATATTGAAGGAAAGCAAAGTGATTTAGGGTAATAAAGACGTTGAGATAGATCAAAAGATCGAAGAGATGACTGGTAAGTTAAGTTCTCAAAGTGAAGAAGATAAGTTAATGCATTCTGTTATGGAAGGAGATAAAGAGTCAGTTGAAAAAGGTAAATTAATTACTGATTCAATAAATAAAGGTCTTAATAACTTTCAACCAAGCACGCTATTTGAAAATCTAGTTAATGATTATAAACGAGCTGAAAAGCTTTATGGAAAAACAATACTTAGAGCAGTTACTGGTCATGATGCTAGTGAACTTCAAAAGAATATTAAGTTTCCAGAATTTAAAAGAGTATTAGAACAAGATATTAATTCTAGGTTTCAATCATTAAAAAAAGAAGGTATCTTAGATGAAGAAGGAAATGTTGCTGAAGTTGGTTACAAACTTGCATCGGTTGTATTATATTTAGAAGAACTTGAAAATATTATTCCTAAAGGAGATTTAGGTAACTTCTCTAATAAAATTATTAGCCCTGAAGGTATGAGGGATGATATTAAAAAATATCAAAAAGGTGACAAATATAGAGATATTGCCTTAAAGCAATCTGTTAAGAAAGCACTTAGGAGAGGGCACTTAAATTTAGAAAAAGAAGACTTAACTACATTTAATAGAAGAAAGTCTGGAAATAAAGAAGTCATCTTTGTTTTAGATTCATCAGGAAGCATGCAAGGGAAAAAGCTTGAATATGCTAAAAAAGCAGGTGTTGCACTTGCACATAAATCAATTGAAGCAAGGGATAAAATTGGGCTTGTTGTTTTTTCTAGTTCAATAAAATCTGAAGTTGCTCCAACTAATGAAATTAGTGAGATCTTACATACAATTATTAGAGTTAGGCCTTCTAAAGAAACTAATTTATCTAAAGCAATTAGTAAAGCTCGTGAAATGTTTTCAAAGAAGAATTCATTTAAACATATGATCTTATTAACTGATGCTGTTCCTACTGTTGGAAAAGATCCTGAGAAAAATGTTTTATCTGAGGCGTCAATTAGTAAAGAAGAAAATGTGAGTATATCTATTGTTGGAATTGATCTAGATGATAAAGGTAAAGAGCTTGGTGAGAAAATATCTGGAATTGCAGAAGGACGTTTTTATATGGTAAAGGCCTTAAAAGATATGGATCAAATTGTATTAATGGATTATGCTGCCTTTTAACGAACTACAACTTCTGGGAACTCATCTTCTAATTCAAGTTTTGAAAAAGATTTGTAGTCACTAAAGTTAGGGTCATATACATTATCAGGATTAAAAGTTTGTAAGATAAAATTGCCTTTTACTTTATTTATTAAGGATCTAATATCCTCAATTCTATGAACACCTTTAATTGCAGTTAATCTAAACTCGTGTTTTATTTTTGAATTAAGAATTATAGAAATTGTTGCTTTGATGTTTTCAAGTAAATGAGGTAAGTTTGTTTTTCCTGTTATGAATTCATATTTTTCATTATCTAAATCTTGTTTAATATCTAAAGCGATGAAATCAACTAATTTCTCCTTGATTAATTTGGCTACCATTTCTGGATTGCTTCCATTAGTATCAAGTTTGATTTTAAAACCAAGAAGTCTAATCTTAGATAGAAATTCAGGCAAGTCAGAATGAATGGTTGGCTCACCACCAGTAACTACAATTCCTTGTAAATATTTTTTTCTACTATCTAGAAAATCAAAAAAAGTTTCTTCGGAAATTTCATTACCTAAGGGTGCAAGTAATACTCCATTATGGCAGTAACCACATTTAAGGTTACAACCTTGAGTAAAAACTACAGCAGAGATTATATCAGGGTAGTCAATGAGACTAGTTTTCTGTAGGCCCCCTATTTTCATTCTCCACGACCTTTTCAAAAGCACTATCAAACAACTTTCTTTGGTAATACTCTGATTGTTTACCTTTATTCCATTGTTCAACTGGCCTAATATAACCTACAATTCTTGTATAAACTTCACAGTTAGATTCTTCACCAATTTCTGCACATTTAGGGCAAGTGTGATGTTCACCATAAATGTATCCATGACTTGGACAAACACTAAATGTAGGTGAGATTGTTACATATGGAACTTTAAAATTGTTAACCATTTTCTTAATTAAGTTCTTTACTGCCTCAGGTGAAGGATTTCTTTCTCCAATAAAAGTGTGAAAGACAGTTCCACCAGTATACTTAGTTTGTAATGGTTCTTGTTTTTCTAAAGCTTCAAATAAATCATCTGTATAATTTACAGGTAAAGCTGTTGAATTAGTATAGTAAGGAGCAGCTCCGTTCTTTACATCTTCAGTGTTTGCAAAAATTTGGTTAGGAATATCTTCTTGATCAATTTTAGCAAGTCTGTAAGTTGTTCCTTCTCCAGGTGTTGCTTCTAAGTTATATAAATCTCCAGTTTCTTCTTGGAATCTTGCAATTTGATCTCTCATGAAATCCATTACTTTTTCAGCAAATTTTAAACCTGCTTCATCACCAATTGTACTATTGACTACATTTAAGCAAGCTTCATTCATTCCAATTAAACCAATAGTTGAAAAGTGGTTAGTCCAGAATTTACCGGATTTCTTTTTAACATTTCTTAAGTAGAAATGAGAATAAGGATATAATCCACGATCAGTTAAACTTTCTAAAATCTTTCTTTTAATTTCTAAAGATTGTTTAGCCTGTTCCATTAACCCAGTTAGTTTAATAAAAAAGTCTTCTTCACTCTCAGCCTTATAACCTAATCTAGGAAGATTAATTGTAACTACACCAATTGATCCTGTTAAAGGGTTTGATCCAAATAAACCGCCTCCTCTTTTTTGTAAAACTCTATTATCAAGTCTTAGTCTACAACACATAGATCTAACATCATCTGGATTCATATCTGAACCAATGAAGTTTGCAAAATAAGGAATACCATATTTAGCAGTGATTTCCCAAACTTTATCATAAGCTGAATCGTCCCAATCAAAATCTTCAGTGATATTAATTGTTGGAATTGGGAAAGAAAAAACACGGCCATGTGCGTCGCCTTCTGATAAGACTTCAGCAAAAGCATGATTAAACATTTTAATTTCTTCATTAAATTCGCCATAAGTTTTGTCCATTAATTTTCCACCGATGATTACAGGTTCATCTTTTAAGAAACTTGGACAACTAAAATCAAGAGTTACGTTTGTGAACGGAGTTTGAAATCCAACTCTTGTTGGAACATTCATGTTAAACACAAATTCTTGAAGTGCTTGTTTAACTTCTTTATATGTTAAATTATCATATGCGATGAATGGAGCGAGGAGTGAATCAAAGTTTGAAAATGCTTGAGCTCCTGCTGATTCCCCTTGAAGTGTATAAAAGAAATTTACTAATTGACCAAGCACAGTTCGAAGATGCTTTGGAGGTTTGCAAGAAATTTTTCCAGGAACACCAGTAAAGCCTACTTTTAATAAATCTTGTAAATCCCAGCCAACGCAATAAACACTTAATGCGCCAAGGTCATGAATATGAAAGTCTCCATTAACATGAGCTTCTCTAATTAATTTTGGATAAATTTTATTTAACCAATATTCTTTTGTGATAATTGAGGCAACATGAAAGTTCATTCCTTGTAATGAATATGCCATGTTTGCATTTTCTTTAATTCTCCAATCATTCAAATTTATGTATTGCTCAATCTTATCAACATTGGAAAATAATTTCTTCATATCCCTTAAAGTTTCATGTTGTTTTCGATAAATAATATAAGCCTTAGCTGTTCTATAATGGCCATCCTCAACTAATACTTTTTCCAAAAGATCTTGAATGTCCTCAACTGAAATTAATCCATCCTCGGAAACGTGCTTAGAAATTTCTCTGACGATCTTAGCCGTCATTTCTCGAGTCAGCGGTTCATAATTTTTACCAACTTCGTCTGCTGCCTTAGATAAAGCATCATATATTTTTTCAGAATTAAATTCAACAACTCGTCCGTCTCTCTTTTGTACTTTTAGCATTTTTTTATTTCTCCGTGAATGGGTAATTTAGGTTATGATTTTTATATAAAAACTTATTGTTAAGATTATATAATAATGAAAAAAATTCACTATTCTTAAAGTAAATATTTTAGAAGGGATTTTTTATTTAAACATTTAGATATTTGAACTTGTATTTTTCAGATTACTGAAAAGAATTTTTTATTTTTTCATTTACCCAATTAACAGGCCTATTAAAAGAATGCTTATGTGTTTCCTTCTTAATTTTCCCATTTTTAAATTCATAAACAATTGGTTGGCCTGTTGGAAGTTCAAGATGAGGGATTTCTTCATCTGAAATATTATCAAGATATTTTATAATAGCTCTTAAACTATTTCCGTGAGCTGCAATAAGAATATTTTTTTTCTTTTTAATTTCAGGCATAATTACTTTTTTAAAATAAGGTAAAGCACGTTCATAAGTGTCTTTTAAGCATTCACCTTGAGGAGGTCTAATGTCCCAACTTCTTCGCCATTTGAAAACTTTCTCTTTTCCAAATTTCTTTCGGGCTTCATCTTTATTCATACCTTGTAATTTGCCGTAATAACGTTCATTTAAAGCATCATCGGAGTAGATAGGTATTTCATAATCACAAAACTTTTTTGGATGTAAAGACCACTTAGATCTCTTTTTGGACTCATGTAGAAATATACCTGTACAATCTTGTTTAGATAATATTAATAATAAAGTTTCTTGGGCTCTTACTAATTTAGAAGTATAAGCAATATCAAAATTAAGCCCTTCTAATTTTGAAGAACAAATTAAAGCTTCATGAATTCCTGCCTCAGATAAAGGGACGTCTACCCAACCTGTAAATTTATTATCTAAATTCCAACGTGATTCACCATGGCGAACAAGGATTACAAAACTCATAATAGTCAAGTTAAATGTTTTATATATAATATTTTCGCATAAATATAAAAATGATCTTAATTTTATAATTAAAATGAAAATTCTGGCTTTTGTTGATATGCATGGAAGTAAAAATGCATTAGATATGATTAAATCAAAAGCTAAGAAAGTAGATTTAATTATTTGTGCAGGAGATGTTTCTGTTTTTGAAAGAAATTTACAAAGACACTTAACAAACCTATCTACAATTGATAAGCCAATCTTAATGATACCTGGCAATCATGAGACTCCAGATTTATTAAAAAGAATGTGTGATAAGTTTGATAATATTTTTTATATCCACAAGGGGATATTTGAATTTGGAGGAGTTTCCTTTATTGGTTATGGTGAAGGTGGCTTTGATATGCGTGATGAAGTCTTTGTAAGATTTACTAAAAAGATTAAATCAAGTCTTAGAGAAAAAAAAGTATTGATAACACATGCACCTCCATTTGGGACAATAATTGATTGGTTAGGAAATAGTCATGTTGGAAATAAAGATTATTCAGATTTTCTTAAACACAATAAAATAAATTTAATGGTTTGTGGTCATTTACACGAAACTTCTGGTAAAGAAGATAGAATAAATAAAACAAAAATAATTAATCCTGGACCTTATGGCAGGATTATAGAAATATAATAAAAAAAATTTACCTTCTTCTTCTCTTTCTGTATCTTGGTTCTTTTGCTCTGTAAACCATCCAGAACACAAATAATACTACTAATAAAGTTAGTAGGATAACAGATACATCTTTTTGAGATAATCTAAAGGCTTTGTTTGGTGTGGAAATCTTACACTTACCAACAACCTTCCAATTATTTGGAACATCGCATGGAGTAGAATACTCAACACAATCTCCATTTTTAGGATCAATTGCATAAGTTAAAACTTGTGCACAAACATCTCCACCAGTGACAGGTTTATTATCAATAATAACATCAACTGGAGTTTGACTTTCTTCAGATTTTAGTCCAATTGCGAAGTATGAGAATCCTGGAGTCATAGCTTCAAAGTAAACATTACCTGCGTCTTCACTTAATATTTCTGTATCTAAGTCAGTCCAGATTCCATCAACTAATCTCTTAAGGACAACGTCTTCTTTGTTAACACCTTCTGCTTCTAACCATCTTTTTGCAACTTTAAATTTGATTTTAGCATAATTGGTAAAGTCTTCAGCAAAGTCAGCAACTTCGATTTTGATATATTTGTAAACTTTATCTCCTGCTGCAACTGAAATTTGACCTTCATCTGCTTCTTCAACATCTACACTTACTGTTAAAAGTTGCTTATCAAGATTTAATTCAATCTCTTGAATTCCTGCAGTGTTATCTGGGACACTTAATTTTTTATCGACTCCACCAATAACTTCAGTTACAATTGCTGGATTATCAGATGATGAACCAGAGGTTGTTGATGATGATGAACTGGATGAGGCAGAGTTATCTACAGTGACACTAATTGTGTCTTGTGAAACAAATTCTACTGAATCTGAAGCAGATGCCTTTGCATTTAATCCTAATGCGATTTTATAATCTTTATCTGAACTAACTGAAGGAGTTGTCCAATTAAAGTTTACAACAATTTCAGCTGAGCTTAGTATATTCTTTGAAAATGAATTATATCCATAACCAGTAGTTTCTCCATAATTGGTTACATTTCCCCAAGAGAAGTTGTCCCAGGAAGTATTGCCTAAAGCAAGACCATAACCAAAACCATATCCATAACCTAAATCTTCATAATTTTCAGTTATGCTTATAATTTCAATATCACAAATTGATGGATTACCTGCAACTGCGGTTCCATTTGGATAAAATGCACAAACATAAGCGTTTGATAAACTATCTGATGGCGTTGGATCAATTAACACATCGACGGTATAAATTGGAATCTCATCAGTAGTATGTAAGTCTATTTTCCCGGTAAAAGAAATTTCATCGCCTTCAGTAGGG
>Ga0233437_1002206_pt1 | contig 30662 bp, 26 predicted proteins | sample SI_122_August201_FD_182714 | JGI IMG/M metagenome (GOLD analysis project Ga0233437, IMG submission 182714) | Seawater microbial communities from Saanich Inlet, British Columbia, Canada - SI_122_August2016_200_MG | ecosystem: Environmental > Aquatic > Marine > Inlet | place: Canada: British... | reverse complement strand
CCCAACAGCGAGGACCTCGGGCCGAACGAAATGCGGTTGATTGCCTGTGGTACGGGCATGCCCACGGCGCGTCCGAAACAAGCGGCTTCGTGCTGGTTGCTCGAACTGGGAAACGGCGACAAGTTTCTCTTCGATGTGGGAACCGGATCGGCAGAGCGTATTGCCGCCATGCAGATCCCCTACAATTATCTCGACAAGGTCTTCCTGAGCCACCTGCATACCGATCACTTTGGTGATCTGGATGCGTTGTTTGTGGGTGGCGCGCTGGCTGGCCGCCAGAAACCGTTACGCGTTTGGGGTCCGAAGGGCGATACACCGGAGAGAGGCACGAAGTACGCGCTGGATCACTTGTTCAAAGCGCTTACCTGGGACATCGACGGCCGCGCGGGAATAACCGACCCACGCGGATACCAACCGTTCGAGGTTACCGAGTTTGACTACAAGGGCGTGAATAAGATCATCTACCAGGAGAACGGTGTGACGATCCGCTCCATCCCGGCCATCCACTCCCTGGACGGTCCGGTGAGTTTCATCGTCGAGTGGAACGGCCTCAAGTTCGTGTTCGGAGGTGATACCTATCCGAACAAGTGGTATGCGAAATATGCAAAGGATGCCGATCTGGCAATTCATGAGTGCTTTGTCGCCGTGCCGGACATGATCACCAAGTTTAAATTTACACCACAAGGCGCTTTAGCGGTGGGCACCCAGATCCACACCGCACCGGAAGCGTTTGGCAAAATGATGTCGATTGTCAACCCGCGAATGGCCGTGGCCTATCACTTCTTCAAAGACTTCGACACCGCAGGGCCGATCAATGATCGCATCCGTACAACCTACGACGGCCCGTTGAGTCTCGCCGAAGACTACATGGTGTGGAACATCACCAAGGACGATATTCGTGTGCGGATGGCGATTGTTGATGAAGATGTCTGGCCACCTCCGGCCACCGAGAAGCCGCAGGTGCCCGATCCAAAACTCAGGGTTCCTTATTCGAAATTTATAGTGGGCGGTAAATACGACATGAAGGAAGTGATTCAGCCCACATATGACGAGGTCAACAAGAAGTATGGACTCAACGAGAAACAGGATTAAGTATGCTGTTGAAAACCCTTAACCTGAATTTCTTGCGAGTATGTGTAGAATAACATGAGCATGATCCATATTGAATCATTGATTTTCCATTATCCTTCCGGGGAATTCCGACTTGAAATCCCCGAATTTACCGTTGCGCGCGGTGAAAAGATGGCGGTTATCGGGCCCAGCGGATCCGGAAAAACCACGTTGTTGAATCTTATTTCCGGTATTACGACACCGGTGAAAGGGACGCTAAACGTGGACAACATCAAGGTTAATAAACTCGGCGATACCGAAAGAAGGGTTTTTCGCATTTCCAACATCGGCTTTGTGTTCCAGGACTTTGAACTTTTGGATTATCTCAATGTGTTGGACAATATTCTGCATCCTTACAGGATTACGTCGGCTCTTAAAATGGATCGGGTTGTGAGGCAGCGAGCAACGACACTGGCCAAAGAGATGGGCATCGGCGATAAGCTCAGGCGAATGGCCAATAAACTCTCTCAGGGTGAGAAGCAGCGTGCCGCCATCTGTCGGGCACTCCTGCCGCAACCAAAGTTGATCCTTGCGGACGAGGCAACGGGCAATCTAGACCCGGACAATAAGGGTCTCATTCTGGACTCGCTCTTTCGGGCGGTTGAGGAGCATGATGCGACGCTTCTGGCCGTAACCCACGACCATGAACTGCTCAAGCGTTTTGACCGGGTTGTTGATTTTGGGAAATTTCAGGGCATGGACGCTTCATGATCGATAGTCTTTACATAGCCTGGAAATACATCTGTTTCAACAAGGCCAGGACTGTTACGCTCATTGCCTGTATTACGCTCATAGGGTTCTTGCCGGTGTCCCTGGAACTGCTGCTGGATGAAAGCGAGCAGCAGCTCATGTCCCGTGCCGCGACCACTCCTCTGGTTGTGGGCGTCAGGGGCAGCTCTCTGGATCTGGTCATGAATACCCTATATTTTGGAGATGAAGTCCCGGAATTGATCACCATGGCGGCATCGGATCGGGTGATGGAAACCGATCTGGCCTTGCCCATTCCCGTCTATGTCCGTTTTCGCGCAAGGGGCCATCCCATTGTTGGCACCACCCTGGACTACTTTGAATTTAGGGGTTTGAAAGTGGCGGAAGGCCAACAGATGGCCGTGCTGGGAGATTGTGTGGTCGGGGCCGGAGCCGCAGAGAAGCTGGGATTGAAACCGGGAGATGAACTGGTTTCTTCCCCGGAAAACATGTTTGATCTGGCCGGTGTTTACCCTTTGAAGATGAAAGTGACCGGTGTGCTGCAAAAATCCCATACGTCAGACGACCTGGCCGTATTTGTGGATCTGAAAACCACCTGGGTTATCCAGGGGCTGGGACACGGACACCAGGATGTTACGGTGCTAAAAGACCCCACGCTGGTTCTAAAACGGACCGAAGACAATGTGGCCGCCACCGCCAAACTGTATCACTATATGGAAATAACGGATGAAAATATAGATTCGTTTCATTTTCACGGCCATATGACCGGCTATCCCGTAACCGCCGTGATTGCGGCCCCCTATGATGCAAAGTCAGGGGCAATCCTGCAGGGACGGTATCTTTCCAAGGAGGAACGCCATCAGATCGTCGAACCGGAAGAGGTCATAGATGGGCTGCTGCAAAACATCTTCAGGATCAAAAATGTACTGGACGCTGTTATATCGGTCGTGGCTCTGGCAACGGTCATGGCCATTGTCCTGGTTTTTGCCCTGTCGATCAGGCTGCGGCAACGGGAAATGGAAACGGTCTTCAAATTAGGCTGCAGCCGCATGACCATGGCACGGCTTGTGGCTTCGGAAATTCTGATGATCGTTGTCGCCAGCGGCTTTCTGTGCACGGGCATGGTCCTTCTGGTGGATCAATTTTCAAACAACCTGGTACGAACGCTGTTTATACGATAGGGGTTTGGAGTCATGGAATGTCGTAGTGATGAGTTGAAGAGAGAAAGGTTTCATATGCAAAATCGGGTACATATTTGTTTTGCTAAAAGGTTCATTTTATTTGGCGTCTTCTGGTTTGTCATTACCTTCTTGCCAGTGATTGCAGGGGCAGGCGGTGATAATTCGGGGAAAATCACAATATATGTGGTGAACTACCCCCTGAAATATTTTGCCGAGCGCATTGCCGGCGATCACGCAGAAGTGGTCTTCCCGGCTCCGCCGGATTGCGATCCGGCCTACTGGATACCTGATGTCAAAACAATCGGAGCATATCAAAAGGCCGATCTTATTCTGTTAAACGGCGCCAATTATGCCAAGTGGGTCAGAAAAGCCTCTTTGCCGCGATCGAGGATGGTCGACACCTCAGCCAAATTCAAGGACCGGTACATCACTGCCGAGGAAGCCCTAACACACAGCCACGGCGCAAAAGGGGCACACGCCCATGAATCCCTTGCCTTTACCACATGGCTTGATTTTGACTTTGCGGCCAAACAAGCCCAGGCCATAACAAAGGCTCTGAGCCGGAAAAAGCCGAATCTGCACGGTATGTTTCAGGAAAATTATGCAGCACTTGAAAAGGACCTCATGGCCCTTGATGGGGAAATTAAAGCAGTTGTATCAAAAAACCCTACACTTCCGTTGTTGGCCTCCCATCCCGTTTACGACTATCTGTCAAGACGCTATGGCCTGAACATGAAGAGCGTTCACTGGGAACCGGATGAAGTGCCAAATGATGGGCAGTGGATCCAGCTGGAAAACATCCTGAAGAGTCATCCTGCGAAATGGATGATTTGGGAAGGCAACCCCATGAAGACATCCGTAGATGGCCTCAAATCCCTTGGGGTTGCAAGCCTGGTGTTCGATCCCTGCGGAAATGTGCCGGGTTACGGGGACTTTCTTACGGTCATGCAGCAAAACGTTGATAATCTCAAGCCCGCTTTCAGGTGATCCGATACCGCCATATTGCATTTGGAATCAAATGAAGGGGTCCCACGATGACCGTTACTTCAGATCGTTCTCCTTTTTGAACTTTTCGATGAGTGGATCAAGGGTTTTACTCATATCCAGTTCGCCGTCCTTTATGAAGGGGGAGAACGCAACTCTGGCTGAAGCATCCGGTTGCCCTGGTTTTGTGGGCGATTTAGCTGGCCATGATTCATCGTCCACGATGACTTGCCGGACACGTATATCGTCCTTCGTCACATTCCACACCAGCAGGTCAGTGGCCATGGTCAACGGGCCGTCATAGGTCCTTCGGATGCCCTCCTGAATGGGATAGCGCGTGTCAAAATCATTAAAGAAATGATAGGCAATTGCCAGACGCGGCTTGATGTCGCTCATCACTTTGCCGAATGATGCGGGGGGCGTGTGAACGCCTACAGCGACATTAAGTGCTGCTGCCGCGCTGAACCCGTATTTCTCCATCATCAGGTTAGGGGGCATAAAGCATTCGTGAATGGCAATATCAGCATTCTTCGCGAATTTAGCGTACCATTTGTTCGGGATGGTGTCGCCACCGAATACGAATTTGAGCCCATTCCATTCCACACCGTAGCTGACCGAGCCGTCGATGGCGTGTATTGCCGGCCAGGAACGGATGGTTACCCCGTTTTTTTCATACACCACTTTGTTTACCTGACGGTAATCGAATTCAGTAACTTTGATATCGCCGCCACCCGTGGGGATGATTCCAAGTCGTCCTGCGTAATCCCAGCTAAAGGTGTCCTTTAATTTTTCCACGAAATGTTTGGTTCCCAACTCCGGTTTCGCGCCACTCGGCCCCCAGACATTGAGCGCCCCGTGCCTTCCGCCGGTCCAGCCACCGATCCAAAGGCTGTCCATATCCCCAACGTGATCAGAGTGAAGATGGCTAACGAAGACCTTGTCAAGATAATCGTAAGGGATATTCAGACTTCCGATATTGGCCCCGGAACCTGTGCCGATATCGAAAAGGAACTTATCCCCATTGCCAAGCTCGAGCAGCCAGCAGGTCGCAGCCTGACTTCGGCGTGCTGCCGGCATGCCCGTGCCACAAGAAATGATTCGCATTTCATTCGGGGCGAGTTTTTCAGTTCCCGGGAAATACATGGAGCGGGGGCTCATTGTCCCCGTGGGACTCTTTACATTTGAGCTGTACTCATCTCCACCGGCGGCATACGCATTTTTTACAAATCCGATGTCGGTTCTTCTCTGACCATCATACTGTCCGCAAAGAAAAACGCTCAGTGCCGTGAACACGAATAACAATGCACAGCTGAAGAACTTCGATTCTTTTTCCATTTCTCCACCTTCCTTCATCAGTTGGCTTTTAACTATCTACTGATTGTAACCCATTAAAGAATTATACATCGTCAAAATCATTTCGGAAACAGAAATTCACCTGAAAAATATGAAAACACCATGATTAAAAATGCAAGCCAGCACCGATTATGATGGTACATGTAAACGCTTTTGAGTATTATTGTCACAAAATAGAATTTTTAAACCTCAGGGCCTGCGTTGATAAAAGAAATTTTCAGAAGACGGATTGAACGACTGGGAATCGTCCTTGCGTTTCTTTGCCTCCTGCTGTTCCCCGCGGGGCCGCTTTTTGCCGAAAGCCCGGCCCCCGAACCTTATATTCCCTTAGGGGATAGGCTTATGAAGCGTTTGGAAACGGGCTTTGATGATCCGTTCGGTTTTCATTATTATTTCAGGGACGGTTTTCGGTCAACAAGCCCCGACGGACATCTCAAGACCAAAATCGGCGGAGAAATGAGGCTCGATGGGGGATATATCGGTGCCAATGAAATACTCAAGAGCGCATTCACAGACCTTCCGGGATGGAAAGGGAATTTTCGGGAGTTGAAACTTCGCCTGTCGGGGAGTTTGTATGAAGACTGGAAATTCCAGTTTGATATGGACTTTGCCAATGTGCGCCAGATCAGGGACATCTGGCTCAGCTACGGGAAAATCCCTTTCCTGGGGGAGGCCAAGGCCGGTCATACGAAGGTGCCTTTTTCCCTGGAAGGATTCATGAGCAATTCAAACCGTACCTTCATGGAAAACGCCCTTCCGGTGGAAGCGTTTTTCCCGGGTCGAAACCTCGGCATCCTGTGCCAGAATGCGGTCCTCAATGGGCGCATGACCTGGGCCGCCGGCTATTTTCTGATTTCCGGAAGTTTCAGTGATGTGACTGGTGCCACCGACTATTTGAGCGAGGCCTTTGGTTCCGCCGTGAACTTCAGGGTGACCGGTCTTCCCCGCTATGAAGATGACGGTAAGAATCTCCTCCATGTGGGTTTTTCATACAGCCACCAGTTTCGGGACGATACCCGGGCAGAGTCGCAGTTGAAAGTGCGGGCCCATCCCGAATCGCGCCTTACCAATGACACTTTTGTAAATACGGGGGAATTCTTCACTGAGGCGGCGGACCTTTTCGGTTATGAGGCGGCCATGGTTCGAGGGCCTTTGTCGGTTCAAGGCGAACTGTTTCAGCAGTTCGCTAACGCGGAATCGGTGGGGGATCCGGGATTCTGGGGCTTTTACGTGTATGGGAGCTATTTTTTGACCGGTGAACATCGGCCATATGACCAGTCTAAGGGCATTTTCAAGGGTGTGACGCCCACGAGTGCCTTCCAGTTCAAGGGAGGTGGATGGGGGGCTCTGGAGACGGCCTTCCGCCTCTCCTATGTGGATCTCAACAGCAAAGGCATTCAGGGGGGTAAGGAGATCGATCTGACCGCCGGTCTCAACTGGTACCTGAATGGGAACACCCGTATCATGTTCAATTATGTCCACGCCCGGGCGATGGATCGCGATGATCCTCCCATCGATGGGGGAAATGCCAACATTTTTCAGATAAGGTTTCAATTCGTGCTCTGATTTGGGCCGTTCCATGGATGAGACAGAGCGCTTCGTCCCATCTGAAACCCTTCACTGAATCCCTCAATGTGCTTTGGTTTTCAAGGTGGCAATTCTTTCAGTCAAAACTTCTGCTTTTTCATATTGCCTGCGTTTTATGTAATACTGCGCCGCAGCGGTCAGGAAGCTGATGTTTTCAGGTTCTATTTCAAGTGTCCGCAACAGCGCCTTTTCTGCTTCCAAATCCTTTCCGAGATAGTCCAGAAGAACGCCCAGATTATAATGGACCCGGGCATGGTCGGGCATTCCATGGGCGGCTGCGGCCAGATATTGAGCGGCTTCCCCGTACCTCTTCTTTTCGGCCAGGAGAAGCCCCAGGGAATAGGCCGTCTGGTATTGCTGTGGATGGGCTGCCACAACCTGACGGAGGAGATCTTCGGCCTGGTCTTTTTCCCCCATGCCATTGTACAGCATGGCCAGATTGACTTTGGCCGGATAGAACAGGTCATCAATGGCAATGGCCGCTTTGTAATTTTGAATGGCTGACTCAGGCCGGTCAAGAGCCATATCAAGATTGGCCAGGTTGAATCGGGCATAGGCGAAATCGGCGGCATAGATCATTGCCTTTTCAAATTCCACCAGTACGCGGTTAAAGACCTTTCGGTCCTCTTCGTTCAGATGTGCACCAGGTTTTCCCGCAAGCTTCCGGGCCGCTTCAATGCGTACCGCTTTGACCGGATCGTAAAGGAGTGGTGTAAGAAGTTCGGCCAATTTTTTTTCACTCTTCGCCTGCAGGCCGCTCACCGCGGCCTGGCGGATCAATGCTTCTTCATCCATGAGGGCGAGTTCAAAGGTGCGCCGAGTGCTTTCACCGGGGTAGGCGGTCAGAAGGGAAAGCGCCGTGGCCCTTACGATGACCGGATAAAGGGGGTCGGCGGCCATTTTCAGCAAGGCTTTTTCAGCCTGGGGTGATCCCTTTCGGCCGTCCTCCAACACGGTTCCATAATGGGGCCTGCGACCCGGCCCATACCATTTGGTCATGGTCTCATGGGACCAGGCATTTGTTTTATGGAAATGACAGCGGTTGCAGGCATTGGGGACTTGGATACTGCTGCTGAGATCCGGCCTCGGAATCCGAAGGCTGTGGTCCGGCCGATAGTCGATGCCCATATAGGTGCGGCCCGGCATGTGGCATAAGATGCACTGGGCGCCGGTGCCCACTTCAAAGGAGACGGTACCGTCTTTGGACCGGATCGGTTCGCCTACTTCCCCTGTTTGCTTGTGGAAGTGATGGGCTTTGGTGTCGTATTCCGCTGCGCGGTGGCATTGCAGGCAAAGTTCGTTACCCTCTTTTACAAGCTTGAGGCTGTGCACATCGTGGCAATCACTGCAATCCACATCGGAATGGTACATCTTGCTCTGGGTAAAGGATCCATACACATACACCTCTTCCAGGATCTGGCCGTCGGGGTAATACAGCCCTTCGTTCAGCCGGCTGGGCAAAAGACTGTCCAGCAGATCGGATTCTGAATGGGTATAATCTCCCAGGGCAGCACGCCTGGAATGACATGGCGCGCAGAGTTCCACCATCCCCCTGGAATTCAATCCGGAGGTTTTCACCGCCAGATCAAAATTATCGACCCGGGGTCGTCCCATGTCAGGCGTCTCAGCCCATGCCACATGGCTTGATCCCGGGCCATGACAGGCCTCACAGCCCACATTGATATCAGACCAGGTGGTATTATAGGTGTCCGTTACGGGATCATAATTCTTCTTCAAATTCGTGGAGTGACACTCCGCGCACATGCCGTTCCAGTTTTGCCCGGCGTTTGTCCAATAGAGCCAGTCTTTCGGATCCGACAGATCGGGATAGAGGTGGTACCATTTTTTATCACGCTCATCCCATGCGATGGGGAGGCACTGGAGGCGACCGCCCGGGAAAGGAACCAGGTACTGTTGCAGCGGAAACCATCCGAAGGTGTGGGTGATCTCAAACTCCCCCATTTTTCCGTCAGGACCCAAGGTCTTAACAAAAAATTTTCCGCCCTTTCCATAGAATCGGGAACGAATCCCGTGGTTTTCAAATACCGCATCATTGAAATCACCCAAAACGGTCAGGTCATCCGCCACGTGCATGGCATGGTCGTGGTGGGATCCCTGCCATTTGTCGAATTCATTTTTGTGGCAATCCATACATTTCAGGCTGCCCACAAAGGTACTATGGGGTTCGGCCTGGAGATTTTCTCCGACGGAAACAATGTTTTTTTCCATAAACAGATACAACGGTATGGAAAGGATGATCACCAGGGTGGCGACAATGCCGGTCAGTTTCCAATGGAGCATGGTTTTATTCAAGAATACACCACCTGTGAAACATCAAAGCGCCCTCGCTTGATCACCCGGCTCGTATCCACTTTGACCACATTGTTTTCAATAAACAGATGGTAGATATCAAGGGCGCGAGGCGCCGGCGGTCTGATCACTTCACCCCGGATATCAAATGCCGAGGCATGACAGGGGCATTCAAACATCCCTTCTTTGGGAAGCCAGGGGACGGTACACCCCAGATGGGTACATTTGCGCGACAGGGCCAGGAAACCGCCGTCCGCCAGCCGGGCCAGATAAAATTTTCCCCTTACAAACGCCGTCACGGAATCCACTTTGAATTTGTCAACCGGACCGGCTGTGATGATCAGATCTGCCGCCTCACCCTTCGCCAGTTTGCTTCTTGGCCACAGGAACGTAGCCACCAGGGCAATAAATTCCACCATTGCCAGGAGACCTAAGCCCATCCAGAGCTTGTTCAGGAAAGACCGCCTTGACGTCTCTGTTTGAGGTTCTTCTTGAACCGGACCCTTTACCTTCTTCATTCTTCCCTCCCTCTCTACGGCCAAACCAGTTTCATCCCGGGTCCCCTGAACCCTATGCCGATTACCGTCAGAACCACAAATGCGGTCAAAAGAAGTATCAATAGCGTTTGAACGGCTTCATTGCGGTTAGCGGCGTAGTACTGTTTCGTTTTCACATAGAACCCCAGAATCACTGCCAGAATGACCATGAACGGGATCAGTCCGGCGGTGAGATATACCGGGACATCCGACATCCAGGAAGGGCAACGGATGACGTACTCATCTAGCAGGACACCCCCGATGGTGGCGCCAACAGCGAAAAAAACAGCCGTCAGTGCCATTTTTCGACCCTTAAGAGAGGTCATCCAGATTCCCGCGGGGTTGGACGGGTACTTTAAATAGGGGAGCATGGCAAGACCGATCCCCATGCAAAGCGGAATAACAAACAGGGAAAACAGGGGATGAAAATGGAGCAGCAATTCCTGAATGCCCATGAAATACCAGGGGGCCTTTGTGGGATTGAGACTCAAACCGGGATTCGCCTTGCTTTCCAGGGGCGCATTGAACAGGACAGATAAAATCAGAATGAATGCAAGCAGTACCAGGGCGACGGTCAATTCACGCAGCAACAGATTGGGGATTGTGGGAACAGTTTCCCCCCGGTTTCCCATCTCTTCATCAGGACCGCGAGGAACCACAACACCACCTGCTTTTCGCACACGCCAGAAATGGAACAATAGAAAAAAGATGAGCAAAACAGGCAGTACGGCCGTGTGAATGGCATAGAAATTGGACAGGGTGGCCGGCCCCACTTCCGTTCCGCCCTGGATCAGTTCCTGGAGCCAAATACCTCCCACCGGCATGTACTCCAGCATACCCATACTGATGGTGATTGCCCAAAAGGAAAGTTGGTCCCACGGCAGAAGATAGCCGGTAAAATTAGACAACAGCACAAGAATAAGAAGGCCTAAACCCACGACCCAATTGAGCTGGCGCGGCGGCTGAAAGGCCCCTGTCAAGAACACCCGGATGAAATGCAGAAAGACCACCACCAGAGCCAGATTGGCGCTCCAGTGGTGGATGTTCCGGATGAGTTGGCCGAAAAGCACGGTATTTTGAAGGTAAAGAACCGACTCGTAGGCTTTTTCCGGAGAGGGTAGATAAAAAAACTTCAACAGCAATCCTGTCCCGATCAGGAGCGTCACCAGGACAAAAGCCATGCCCCCGAGTCCCCAGGTCAGGGTGAACCGGAGGGTCCGTTCCGGGACATTGCGGGGCCGAAAGTGCAGGATGAACGTGTTCAAATAACCGCGATAACGGTTTTGGTCCTTGCCCTCCCGCAGTATCTTTGGGAATATGGAATAGAATAGACGCTGAATGAAACCGTTCTGAGATTGCGTGATCATTTTTTTCGAGGCCCTTAATATTATTCCCGCCGGCCCTTTAAACCGCGGCAGACCTCAGTTTATGCCACAGGCGAAATCCTGTCAACGCGCTCGGCCCAGTGCCGTATGAATTCTACGCCGCCGCCCGAGCTATAATCCCCATCCCAACTTGAACAGGATCCCTGAGTCATAACGGAGCTTCCCGTCTGCCGGGGCGTTGACCCAGTTGTAATTGTACTGCAGGGACGTGAAAAATCCATGTGTGATCGGAATGCGGATCCCGGTTCGTGTGCGCAGCCGCCATACATGGGTGTCTTCAAAGCTTAAATAACCGTCATCATGGTGAAACACCTGCAGAAACCGCTCGAAAAACCACATGTCAAAGTCAATGGCCCAAAATCCCGCGGCATATTTTCGGTAGTCCTTGTTGTCCATGCTTACCATCGGTTTGGTGTAACGCTCACTCACATAGCTTGGGCCTATTTTTAGGGTGAAGTTCTTCCTCTTGGACTCCCAGACCTGGTAACCCGCACCGGCAGCTACAGACCAGAGCAGATTCAAATCCTCGAATTTATCCTGTTGGGCCTGGTTATTGCCGAAGAGGTACCACTTCTTGGATATAAAACGATTAAAATCAAGGTTCATGAGACCGTTATTCTCAGTATCTACTGGAGGATCACCCGCTTTTTCACGGTTAAGCTCACCGTAAAACTTGATCCTGTAGGGATATTTTGACAACTCCAGATTAAGATCTCCTTGAAAAGTTTGTTTCTCGGTGTTTCCGTGCTCTATATTAAGCCCAGCGCTGATTCGGGTAGTGAATTTCCATTCATCAGGAGGCTTTGGCCGAGCCATGGCGATTACCTGTCCCATGGGTATGGGCGGAGCGGCGGGACCGGTTTCAGGCTTCAAGATCAAAGCGCCGTCCTCCGCAATAATGGCTTTTCCCTTGAGGGTCTCTTTGTCGGGAAGAGAGATCTCCAGGGTCTTTTCGGAAGTAAGGCGTTTCACCTGATCCCAGGGAATGACATTTCTGTTCGCGTATGGGGTCTTGAAGATCAGCTTGCCCGCCTCCATGGAGACAACTTCGCCTTTAAGCCGATCGCCGTTTTTCATGATCACCTCATCCGCATGAGCATAACTCATGAGCAAGACCATTAGGATAAGGGAAAAACCGATGATCCGGTTGGACTGACGCGGTGGATGGAAGGCGCGGGTGAAGAAAACCCGAAGGAAATGGAGGAAAATCAGCGCCAAGAGGAAGTTGGCGCTCAAAGTTAACCGCAATATCCTGTTTCGGCCTTTGCCCATTCCAGTTTCCAACTACCCCCCTAATGATTAATTTTCGTTTATGCAAGCTTACCGAAAGGACACAAATGATTGTTAAATATCATTATTTCTCTCGACCCTCTAAGCCATGGCGGCAAATCCCGTTAGCAGCAGGAAGATTGCAGGCGCTGCCCATCGCGATATCTTGTCAATCCGTTTTGCCAGAGCCTTATTACCACGAGTGGCCAGAATGCTGCTGCTGATCCCTACCACCAGTGTAAAAAAAACGATGACCAGGCATCCCAAGATGTATTTGTCAGCGAGCGTGAGGTACGAGATCCGGGGTATGAACATGGAGATCGCAAAATTGTAGGCTATGATGTTGAGCATCGATATAAGAGACAGACTTATTCTAGGGGCGATCGGCTCGGGGTTGATCCAGAACACTGCCCAGGACATGAACACAATGAGCATCATGGGAAAGAACACTTTCCAGATGTAGAAGTTGGGATCACGGTGGGCCTTTGCTTCATAGAGGAACATAGAACGCTTAAGACCATCTAACCGGTATTTGCCAATCTCAACTCGGGCTGTGGGCGAATGAATTTCCCAGTCGGGCGTTAATGACTCCCCCATTCCCGTCCGGGCCTCATCGACCTCAAATATCAATTCCCCGGCGCCGTAATCAATATTTCCGACCACAATTTGTAGTATTTGGGTATCAAAAGGGAATTTTTTCAGATCAAAAGGCACCGAGAAATCGCCGTAAAACCGTTGCATAAACGTCACGGTACCAGTCTGATCCACCTTGAAACTACTAAATGTCCTTTTAATGTCCATCGCATTACGAAACATAACGCCGGGGTTCCACACCTGGGCGGGTTTTAGCTTGCACGACTCAAATGAGATCCCGCTTGAATCACCTGTAAGCCGGGAGTCTTTCCAGTTAAGAAAAAGAGCCAAGTCAACGGTGAAGATCTGTTTTTTGCTGTTGATTTCAGTAATATCGACTAAATAGAGGCCAACCTTTACCCGCGTAGGCACCCCTTCCGGATCAGGTCTCTCATTTAAGAACTGACCCGGAATCTTACAGGGACTGTCTCCTGAAGCCGAAAAAACAAAAGAAGGGCACAAAAAAAGGACAGTGATGAATGCCTGCAGGATACATCGATGGATCATAACGCCTCCAGATCGGTTTACGTGAGAAAATTAACCATAGCCTTTGCCTGTTTCATAATACCAGCCCTTTATACCTCGCGGGTAAAAGCGTCACAATCTAAATTTGTTTACATACCACTTACCAGCTGAAATTGCGGAATATCTCACTTGGCCTTTTCTTTTCTGTATATATGACTTCCTTACAGTTGACATCAGATGTAATAAGATATATCATCACAGCATCATGTCACGAACAACAATCAACATAGACGATCCTATCCTTAAAGAGATCAAAGGGTTACAAAAGAAGGAGGGGCGAGCTTTAGGGAAAATCATCTCACAACTCCTTGCAGACGCCCTTGCTCAGCGAAAAGCCCCGAAAGAAAATCCAAAATTGCAATGGATTTCACGCCCGATGCATGTTTTGGTGGATCTTTCCGACAAGGACGAGGTATATGCTATCCTTGACAGAGCCGGAAAATGAGTTATTCAATCGATGTGAATATCCTTCTATATGCATCTGATCAATCAAACCCAAGACATATGGCCGCAATAGGATTTATGAAGAACCGCATATCCGACCCGGAGCTTTTTTGCATATCCTGGCTTACCATAATGTCTTACATGCGAATTGCTACACATGCGAGCATTTTCTCTAATCCTCTATCACCCGATCAAGCCCTTGGTAACATTGAGTCCCTGCTGAATTTGCCACGGGTAAAAGTTCTTTCAGAAGAAGAAGGTTTCCTGGATGTTTACCGCGCGGTGACAGGCAGTTTCCCTGTTCGTGGCAACCTCGTTCCCGATGCGCATCTTGCCTCGATTCTACATCAGCACGGCGTTCTAAAAATCTATACAGGTGATAGGGATTTTCTGAAGTTCGATTTCCTTGATGTCCGGGATCCTTTTATTTAAACAGTCTTTTTGAGTTCAAACGGTGTGCGGGGTCGCCACCCGAGGCTGCATCAGATCCGTTATGGAAGTTTTTCAAAATTTTTTGATCAGATAATTGACGAGCAAACCAATGCCTTCACTTTTTTCTCAAAAAAATCACTTCCACAAGGAAACATTGGCTTCCGAGATACTGATCTTAGCGGGATTAAAATACCCGGCATCAACCGAACCGTCAGCATTGATATTCCACATGGACATTACCTCTTTGTGATTTTCCTCAGTGACCATTGTGCAAAATCTTATACCAAAACGCTCGTAGATGGCGAGATCTTATTTGGACTCGCGGACGGGTATCTTGATTTTGGCTTTATGGATGAACAATCCCCTCAACTTGTCCCAGAAATCACCGCCCAGCACAAAAAGGCTGGAAATCAGAAGTACATCACCCACGAGATTCACAACCAAACGGTGCACTTCATATCCTGGAATCCTGTGTAAACCAAAGGGCGCCAGCCAACCAAAAAGGATCGGCAGGGAGAACATCACAAGGCCTACCCGGTAGCGCGCCGGTCCCACTTCGTCAGGAGGCGCCACCTTCTTGAAAAATCCCCAGAATTTTCCTTTGATATGGTTGAAACCCGCTTTTCCCATGATGGCCGCCGCTGCCACCCACAGAAGCTCGGGTATGCCTAACATCAAAAGTCCTGAAAGGGCCGTTTTCCAACCGGCCGGCAGTGCCGTGGCAGTAACCAGAGGAATGAACAGGGGGCTCAAGAAACCCAATACAAACAACATGACGCCGATATAAAAACGCCATCCCGGTCTGATTTGGTCACTCACTCTCACCTTTTCACCTCCTTCGTCGCCGACACTCCAATCCCAGGTGGTTGGGGCATCGCCGCACACACACCGGACCCGGCCATAGTATTGAACAGGGTAGCCGGGCGCGGAGCGCAACCGCTCCGGGGAAGAGAGAAATTTAGTTCTGGATCGATTTATCAAGAAGTCGTTTCAGTTTTTGCTGCTGAACTGTTTGGTAACCGATATTACCGGCAGACAATGAACTTCCCGCCTGGAACGGATAATCTTTAATCGTCATGAAGAACTTCTTGACAAATTGCTGAGCCGGCACCATCAGCCACATATTGTCCGCATACCATCTCATATACATAGCCGATTCGTCATAGGCGCTCTCGAACGGATCGGCGCGCAGGTTGGTGATCACAGGCCAGGCCGGTACACTACGATAGGCTTCACTGATGGGACCCGTTTCGATGGCAAATGCCACTTTCCAGTTATCCACACGGATTGCGTTGAGCATTCCGCTGGCCGCGAAATACATGATCTCTCTACGAGGACCCTTCGCCGCTTTACCTTGGAAATAGGGCAGGAAGTTGTAGCCATCCAGGTGCACCCTGAATTTCTTTCCGTTGGCCTGGTAACCCTCTTTGGATGCGAGCTTCGCCTTGACATCCGGCGCACCCGCGGCTGCGAGCAGTGTCGGCATCCAGTCTTCCTGACTCATAATATCGTTATAGATCGTACCCGGTTTGATCGTACCCGGCCACTTGACCATCTGAGGCACTCTCATGCCGCCTTCCCAGGTCGTCCCCTTCTCGCCGCGGTAAGGTGAGGCGCCGCCGTCAGGAAAGGAGAATTTTTCCGCACCGTTATCTGTGGAGAAAATAACGATCGTGTTGTCTTCGACACCGAGCTTTTTGAGATAGTCGAGGAAGCCGCCGACCATGTCATCCAGCTCTTTCATCCCGTCCGCGTAGAGACCGATACCCGTCAGCCCACGGTATTTTTTCTGGAGACGTGTCCAGACGTGCATACGGGTGAAGTTCATCCAGACGAAGAAGGGTTTGTCGCCTTTGACGGAACGCGCCATGAAATCCTTGGCTGCACCACCAAATTCAGCATCGACGGTCTCCATACGTTTTCGGGTCAATGGCCCCGTATCTTCGATCTTTCCGCCCGCATAGGAGTGGATCACGCCACGGGGACCAAACTTTTTGTGAAATTCGGGATTTTTGGGATAGTAATAGGTCTCAGGCTCTTCTTCAGCATTGAGGTGATAGAGGTTTCCGAAGAACTCATCGAAACCATGGTTGGTCGGCAGGTGCTTGTCACGGTCGCCCAGGTGGTTTTTGCCGAACTGGCCTGTCGCATAGCCCTGTTCTTTGAGCAGATCGCCGATGGTCGGTGCCCACTCAGGTATACCCTGTTCGGATCCCGGCATACCGATCGTCAGCAGACCGGTTCTAAAGGGCTGTTCCCCTAGGATAAAGGACGCCCTCCCCGCCGTACACGACTGCTGTGCATACATGTCGGTGAAGAGTGCACCTTCATTGGCGATAGAGTCAATATTGGGTGTTGTATAGCCCATGCCGCCCCGGTTGTAGGCACTGGTGTTCCAGACACCAATATCATCGCCCCAGAGCACCAGGATGTTGGGCTTTTTTGCCGCCTGAACGGCCGAAACCACTACGCACAGGGCCAGTAAAACAAACACGCTCATGCCAAATACTTTCTTTCTCATTTTAGTCTCCTCCGTGTTTGGGTGTATAGAAGAACAAAGGTAAAAAACCAAAAGTTAATGGGTCCTCACGAGGCGAAAGCCCAGGTAGTTGAACGTGACTCCGGGATTATAGCTGTCGCGAAAGCCGCAGCGGACGACCTCAGCAGGGTCGTACCAGTAGCCGCCGCGGATCACCCGGGAGGATCCGCCGGCAGGACCTGTGGGGTTCTTCCGGGAACTGGAACCGTATTTGCCATACCAATCCCGACACCACTCCCACACATTCCCGCTCATGTCGAAAATCCCCAGGCCGTTGGGCGCTTTGGTTCCCACCTCATGGGTCCTGCCACCGCTATTCCTGCTGTACCAGGCTACCCGGCCCACACGGCCTTCTTCCCCGGCATATCTCTCGGGCTTTCCGCCGCTCCGGCACGCGTACTCCCACTGGGCTTCCGTGGGCAAACGAAGGCGTTTTCCCGTCTTTCCGGAAAGCCATGCGGCAAACGCCTTCGCGCCATACCAACTGACTTCTACCATAGGCTGATTGTCGCTGGAACCGAATTTATTGCCTGAAAGAGCATGGGATCTCCCTTTCCCCAACGGACAATCCTCGTCTTTCCAATCCACTCCAAGCCTGGACCCACCGTCCTGAAGGAATTTCCGATACTGACCGATGGTCACCTCATACTTCCCCATCCAAAACCCGTCTAAACACACCTCATGGACCGGTTCTTCATCGGAATCGCAGTTCCCGGCCCAGCTCCCGCACCCCATCTGATAGCACCCACCCGGAACCCACACAAACGCCATGCCGGTGACGGGATCGGTCCAGGTCTTGATGGGCCCCCGTTCCGGGTCCGGGCCGATTTTGGTATCGGCGGACGCGTAAGGCGTAACCATGACCAGCAGGAAAAAAACCGAGAGAATCATCGACCCGAGCGGTCGAAAGCATATCATTTTGTTCTGAATCATGGGATTTGCTCAATCAATTATGATAAACATCCATCTGAAAACGTTCTTTATAAAAACCCTTATCTCGCGTAATAATCGCTTCCGCCTTCACACTGGAAAAGGCGCCAATCAAAAAATCCGGGATGATTCTGTCTTTTCGTTTTCCTCCCCTTCCGACATAGGCTTTCCACTCCCTTCCCGCTTTCCATAGAATCTCCCTGGTAAACGGAAGAACCTCTATTCCGGTTTCATTCAAAAAGACGTCAAGAGAGGTTCGAGAATCAAATTGAGGGCAGAGTTCCGCATACACAATGGGGCAAACCGCCAGTTTTCCACTTCGGGAGGCCTTTTTGAGAATCTCTCTGGACGGGATGCCATGGACTGGATCCGGCAGGAGTATGTCGAGCAATACACACGTATCCACTGAATAGATCACCGATCACCCCTCATTTCCTTAACTATTTCATCCGTTGTAACACCCTTCCCGAGAAAACCGAAATATCGATCAAAGGGGGAATCCACCTCTTTTCTTATCGTTGTTTTCGAACCGGAAACCTCAAAAGAGATTCTGTCTCCGGGCCTGAGGACCAAGCGCTCTCTGATCTCTTTTGGAATCACCACCTGCCATTTTCTGCTGACCTTCGCCTTGACCGCCATTTCTACCTCCCCGCCTTACCCCTTTACTTATTGAATGGTAAAGCAGTTTAAATTGCTTTGGTTTGAAAGTCAAGGGGACATGAACGTCGCCAATGATGCCTACAATGCCCGTTCCCACTATCCCCTTTCCCACCGCCGGGTGAGTTTGTAGTAAAGCCCCTCCATGGCCATCAGTTCCTCGTGGGTTCCCTGCTCCCAGATTCGTCCGTGGTGCATCACCATGATCCGGTCCGCATCCCTGACCGTAGACAAGCGGTGTGCCACCACCAGGGTGGTCCTTTTGCGGGCCATTTTGCTGATGGCGGCCTGGATGAGGCGTTCGGTTTCCGGGTCCACGCTGCTGGTGGCCTCATCCAGAATCAACAGTCGGGGATCGTTTGCCAGGGCACGGGCAAAAGAGAGCAACTGGCGCTGACCGCCTGAAAGACCGGCCCCCTGCTCCCCCAGTTCCTGCCCAAACCCATTTTCCAGGTTCTCGATGAACCCCAGTGCATTGGCGGTTTGGGCGGCGCGGCGTACTGCTTCGTCTTCAATATCCCCCCTTCCAAGAGAAATGTTTTCCGACACGGTTCCGGCGAATATGAACACGTCTTGAAGGCATAGGCTCACGGCATTTCTCAGGCTTTCATTGGACCACTCCCTTAGATCAATGCCATCCAGGGTAATGTTCCCCTGATCCGGGTCATAAAACCGCTCCACCAGACTCACCACCGTTGTCTTTCCAGAACCTGTGGCACCCACGATGGCAACGGTTTCGCCCGGTTTCACCTCGAAAGAAACTTCATTGAGGATCCTTTTTTCCGGGTCATAGCCAAAAGAGACGTGATCAAACACCAGATGACCCTGAACATGAGACGGATTCCGGGGAGATGGAGATTGGTGAAGCACCTCCTTTTTCTCCATGAATTCAAAAATCCGTTCCATGGAGGCCATGGCCATCTGCATGATGTTGTATTTCTCGGAAATATCCCGAATGGGCTTGAAGAACATCTGGATGTAACCGATAAAGGCCACCAGAACCCCCAGGGTCATCTCTTCCTGTAACACCTGCCCGCCGCCATGCCAGATCAAAAAGGCAATTGCCAGCGCCGACAGAAGCTCCATCAACGGCATGAACAAGGCAAAAATCCGGATCTGCTTCATGCCCGCCTGATAATTGTCCCGGTTGAGACCGGCGAAAATCGTCATTTGCGATTTTTCCCTGACGAATAACTGGATGATGCGCATACCACTGATGCGCTCCTGCAAAAAAGCGTTTATTCTGGAAACCGTGCTGCGAAGTTCCCGAAACGCTTCACGGGCCATGAAACTGAAAAAAAAGGTCAAACCGAAAATAATGGGCAGCATGATGAAACAAAGAAGCGCCAGGCGCCAGTTAAGATAAAGCAGGACCACCAGGATACCCACGATCATGAATATGTCCTTAAAAACGGTGATCAGGACGGATTTGAACATTTCATTCAGGTTTCCGATATCATTGGTCACCCGGGTGACCAGGGTTCCCACCGGGTAGCGATCGAAAAACCGCAGGGTCTGAGCCTGCATCCGGTCAAAGAGCTTCATGCGAATATCCTGCATAATCCGTTGACCCGTTAATTCCATGATATAATATTCCACATAACTGAACCCCAGAGATAACAGGAGCAGAACAAAGAAAACCCCTGCCAGCAGTGTCACCCCGTCTATATCGCCGGCCCTGATTTGGAGGAGTTCCTTATTGGGCAACCGCTCCAGTTGTTCGTAGGAAACCATTGAAGCGCCGTCCACCATTTTGTAAATGCCCGTTTGATCTCCCTGGAACCAGCGGGTGATGTCCCGGTCCGGCCCGATCCGGTAAAAACGTTTGGAACCGAGCAGACGTTGATCTTTGAGAAGGTGTATATCCGCAGGGTCGATCTTCTTCAGGTTCAAATTGGAGATGTAATAAACTGAAGGGGCAGCACTTTTATCCATCAGTGACCCATAGCGTTGACTCAAATCCCCATAGGCTTTATCCGACAGCATTTTTCCGTTTATTTCATACCAGGACACCAGGATATACCGATCAATGGCAATCTTGGTCAGATATGGCACGCATAGATCAAACAGGGCCACCAGGATCGACAGCATAAGCCCCGCCACAACCTTTTTTGTGTAGGGACGCGCAAAATGAGCCAGCCTTTTCATCAACTTTAGGTTGTAGGGCTTACCCAGCTTGCCTTCCTCGGCGTACCCGTATTCCCCCATCATGACGAGTTCACGCCTCCGTTTTCAAGAGCTTCTCCCAGAAGCTGTTCCTCATACAGGGCAGCATAGATCCCTTTCAAATGAATCAAGATTTCGTGGGTCCCCTCCTCCTTCAAGGACCCGTGGTCAAACACAAATATCCGATCCGCCCGGCGAATGGTGGAAACCCTGTGGGAAACAATCACATTGGTCCGTTCCCGCCGAAGGTCCAGAATCCGGTTCAGGATTCCCTCTTCGGTCCGGGTATCCACCATACTTAGGGCGTCATCCAGGATGAGGATGGGAAAATCCCCCACCACGGCCCGGGCAATGGTGAGCCGTTGCCGCTGTCCGCCTGAAAGGGTAATGCCCCGTTCGCCCAGCAGGGTGTCCAGGCCGTTATCCAGGGCTTCCATTTCCTCGTGTATGCCGGCAACATCCAGCGCTTTTCTCACGTCTTCAGGGGTGACATCATCCATTCCGAATGCCACATTGTTGTACACGGTGTCGGAAAAAATAAAGACGTCCTGGCTCACGAACCCTATTTTTTTCCTGAGCGTTGTCAGTGGCAGGTTTCGAATATCCCGATCATCCACGAAAACCATATGTTCGGGCGCATTCAACAACCGGGGTATGATCTGCAGCAGGGTGGTCTTACCGGAACCCACGCGCCCTACAATGGCAACGGTCTCTCCCGGGCGGATTTTGAAACTGACATCCTTAAGCACATATTCAGTTTGGCCGGGATACTGAAAACCGAGCCCGCAAAAGTCAATGGCCCCTTCGATTGTTCCCGAATTGCCGTCGGAAACCCGTCCGTTTTCATCGTTCGAATCCTGAATCTCCGGAACCGCATCGAAAATACCGTTAATACGACGCATGGAGGCCGACCCCCGTTGGATCAGACTGATCACCCACCCCATGGCCATAACGGGCCACGTGAGCAGGTTTAAATAGCTGATAAAGGCCACGAAATCACCCGGGGAGATGGTTCCCAGAATCGTATACCGTCCGCCCAGAAGAATCACGACGGCAAGTCCCGCATTGGTGATCAGGGTCATGAGGGGGAAAAACAGGGCAAGGGTCCTGGCCAGATGCATGCTCTCCCCCACATATCGCTCTCCCCTGGCCTTCATTCTGTTATATTCCCATCCTTCCCGCTGATGGGCCTTGATCACCCGGATACCCGCGAAGCTTTCGCGGGCCTGCTCCGTGAGGTCGGAGAAGCTCTTCTGGACCCGTTCAAACCGTGCAGACATCTGGTTGGCCAACATCCGGGTGAATACCACCACAACCGGTGCGGGAATCAGTGAAATAAGGGTCAACCGCCAATCAATGCTCATCATGAAGCCGATGGCCGCAGTGCCGAGAACCAGACCGTCCACCAGGGCCACCAGGCCCATTCCACAGGCCATGCGAACCGCATTGATGTCGTTGATGGCCCGGGCCATGAGATCACCGGTCTTTGTATTCTGGAAAAATGAGAGGGAAAGGGTTTGAATGTGCCCGTACAACCGGTTGCGCAAGCCTTGTTCCACTTTCCTGGAATGGCCCAGCAGCAAATGGCGCCACACATAGCGAAACAGGGCGATCAACAGGGCAATCATGCCGATGGTCGCTCCCTGCTTTACCAGGAGGGCCCCGGTTCCCGAAGTCTGAACGACCAGGATATTGATGGCCTTTTTGATGATCAGGGGAATCATAAGCAGGAGGAAATCCACTATGAGCAGACTCAGAACACCTGCTGCCAGCGCCCATCGATTCTTTACAAAATATATCCAGAGGGGCCGGAAATTGTTGAGTGTGGGTTTAAAGGAAGTCGTCAGGTTTTTCAAGGATGGCATTATCATTTTTTTATTGTTAAAAATGTATTTTGTTATTACGTTTACATATTGTCAAGATGAAAGTTGGGACCTGTATTCAGGATCATGAAACAAATCATTAATAAATATGTCCTTTCACTGATGGCTTCGATCCTCAGCCTTCTTTTTTTTGCGCATTTTGATGCAACCGCATGGGCCGACGACGAATTCCACATCATCTCCGCCAAATACGGCATTCCTGGAAACTACCGGGATGTCACCCAGACGGTCAGAGATTTTGTATCGGGTCATGCCATCAGCATGAGGATATCCAACCAAAATCTTGAAACGGACCCAGCGCCCGGCAAAGAAAAAGAGATGGTGGTTGTTTATGAAGAACACGGCAGCATTAAGGAATCGCACATCCAGGAAGGGGATTGGTTTGTGATTCCCGGGCCTGAGGGAGGATATCGTCCCCCACATCACGGCGGCGGAAAACTGGAAATCATAAGGGCGCTTTATGGTTTCGGGGGAAGATACCGGATTGTGACCGGCGATGTTCAGAATCATGTTCGCCATAACAATATCAATATGCTGGTTTCCAACGAAAATCTCGGAGTTGACCCGACGCCTAATCAGAAAAAAGAATTCGTGGTTATTTACAGGAAACAGGGCCGGGAATATGGCGCTCACCTGCAGGAAGGCAACTGGTTCATCGTAACCGACTAGACTGGAACCTCGGGCAAATAGGCCATTGCCCAGGCTCCCGGGCCACAGTGGGTGCCGGTGGTGAGACTGAGCGGTTGGAGAAAGACATCGGCCTGCGGGAAAGCCTTTTCAATAACCACCTTGAATTCATCTTCCACCAAACGACGATTATCCGTATATTGGAGCATGATCAAGGGACACTGAGTCTCCTTCAATGCTTCTTTCAACCTTTCAAGGGCAAAATTAATCTGCTGCTCTCTGTTTCGTACCACGCCGACCTTCTTTACCCCATCGGGCGCCGGGCTGACCACCGGTTTTACATGAAGCATATCGCCAAAAAAAGCGCCGGTTTTTGAAATTCGGCCTCCCCTGGCAAGATAGTGAAGCTTTTCAATAAAAATTAGTTCCTCAACGAGGGTTTGCGCCTTTTCGGCATATTTAGCAACCGAATCGGGTTCTTGGGCCTTCAGGGAAAAACGGGCTGTGGCAATGGTCAGCAACCCCAGCTTCCCGCTTGCGGCTCCCGTATCCACAACCATCAACTTGTCGTCCGGGTCGTTAAGGGATTTCCAGTCCATGACCGTTTGATAATTTCCGGTGTATCCGGACCCCACGCATAAATAGAGAACGCGAGGATGCACGCTGGCCGCCTGCTGATAACGCTGATGACGTTCAAAGACAGATGCCTGGGCAGTAGATGCGGGGGTTCCTTTTCGCATTTCCTCATAGAGCTTTCCCTGGTCCATGTGAGTTTCAGGATAACTTTTTGGACCGAGGTTGATGTAGCTTTCAAGCAGTGTGACCCCGAGCTGTTTTGCATCCATTCTGGTAATTGAGCCGGCTGCATCGCTCATGATATGAAGGGCCTGGGTCTTGGGTATGGAGAGATATTGTGCCGTCTGCGCCTTCAAGTCGTCGGATACCCAGTTCACCAGATTGCCGATCCCTTCAAGCTGCCGCCTTGCCCCGGATTCATCGGCAGCGTGCAAGTGGACTTTGACGAAATCCCCGTGCCCCATGGTCACCACTTCATTGCCCGCTTCTGAAATGGCTGCAAAAGAATCTTCCGGATCCCCCGAAATCAATTTCAATACCGCATCTATGCAGTATCCCTCGTCACCTTCTGTCCGCCAAGAGGGGTCCACATGAAGCAGGTTTTCAAATATTTCCACAATAGAGCGGAATTTGACCTTACGATTGAACAATATGCTAAAGAAACCGTCAAAGAAAATAAACATACCCAGGGCACCGGCATCCACCACGCCCGCGGTCGCCAATTCTTTCAATTGTTCAGTTGTGTGTAAAACCGCTCTCTCTAAAATGTCTAAGATCTGATCAATACCATCTGAATTCAGCGCCATATCATGTTGATTTAGGGCCTCGATCAGCGCATCGAAAATTGACAACATGGTTCCGGATTTGGGCTCCCTGACGGCTTTCCAGGCCAGGTCCCGCCCCCGTTCTGCTATCTCACTCAGTTCGTCGAGGCTTTCAACACAAACAAACGCACTGAAAAACTGCGCAGCGATATTTCCTGAATTGCCCCTTGCCGACAGCAGCAGTGCTTCAATCAATTCTTCCCGGCCTTCAAATGACTGCTTGAGGGGTTGAAGGCTGATCACCAGATTTCTGCCGGTATCACCATCCGCCACGGGAAAAACATTGATGCTGTCCAAAAGGTCGGCCCAGGCGGTAACACGGTCCACACCGGCCACAAACGCCTCAAATATTTTTGATTCCATCAAGGTACTATCTATTGCTGAAGAAAGTTCGTTCAAGACAAGTGTCTCCCTATAAAAAATCTGTTCACGGTTGGCTGGTTTATTACCACGTTAACGCCGCGGAGGCAACCAATGAAGCTTTCATCCAAAAATCCGTGCTTCGAGTGGTCCCTATTCAATTTTCTTTGATCTAATTCCCGTTTCAATTATTATCCCAGATATATTAGAAAATACGTCAAATCAATAGGATAACCATTGCGCTACATGGAAAGCAATCCAGAGATTAACAACCATTTCTTTCTGCCGCATATTTTTGTTTGAACAATCCGTCACTTCGGCAATCGGAGGGTAGATATGAATACAAAACTGACATTAGGACTTGACGATCATTTAACGCCGACCCGCGAGAACGTGCGCTTTTTCGATGTAGATTCAGCATCTTAGTTTCTGAAAAGTTGGTAGCCAGCTCGTTGGCTGGCGGGTTACCTCAACCGTTATCGCACAAAATAACATTTGCAATTACACATCATATTCGCGTACAATTTGACATTGTAATAGAATCATAATTAGTGCGAATGAGGTGAAAAGATGCCAATTAGCATTACCGAAGACATCCGATCGATAACAGAATTAAAGCGCAACACAAACACCGTACTTGACCAAATTCACAAAACAAAACGTCCTGTCATTCTAACCGTCAATGGGAAGGCCGAAGCTGTTCTTATTGACGCTAAAGAATATGAAAAAATCACCAATGCCTTCAACTTGCTAAAACTTCTTGTGCCAGCTGAGAAGGATATAAAAGAAGGGAGGTATTCCGAAGCAAAAGATTTTTTCCGGGAGTTTAAGCGTGGCAAAAAAATATAAGGTCAATATATCGCTGAATGCTCAAAATGACCTCGAGCATATCTTCTTCTACATTGCTGAAGACAACATAAGTAATGCACGGAAATTCATACTGGAATTAGAAAAGAAAATTTACAGCTTGGACACTTTCCCTGAGCGTTTTGCGCTAATACCGGAAAATCTCTTTTTCGGAACAAGCTACAGGCATATCATCCACAAAAAGTATCGCGCCATTTACAAAATTGACAATAATTCAGTATATATATTAAGGGTGATCCACGGGGCAAAACTCCTGGGGTTATAAATCTCAGAAAAAGCGTGAAGCAGGGAAGCTACTTCATTGTTGAATGGCTTCGGGCCGGTTGAGGGCAGTTTCATCAGAACCTTCCTTGAAATTTTATCAGGTCCTGCGTATTTGCCGCCATTCTGACAGTGTGATGAACTTGGACTTTAGAGATTGGCTGATTGTGAATTGATTGTCTGAAAGCGCCATTCAGATATGTTTCCCCAAGAAACCAAAGTATCAACACTTTCAAAACCTTGTGATTAGCCTTGCTTATGTTGCGAGTTCGGTTATGTTTTGAGATTTTGCCCTGCCGAGACGCATCAAAAAAGAGATATTTGAAAATATTCCAGCCTGACCTTAACTCATTTTTTCTACCAAAACCCAAAATATCATTAAGCCCAAAAAAGCTGTGTTATGATCAAATCAGAGGGTTTGAGCGAACGTTGAGATTGATCCCATATCTCACATTTGGGGGTTGTTGAGGTATATGAGAATATCTGAAATTCCCTTACATATCAAAAATCTGGAATAAGCCTTACATCTCCTTGCGTCCCCTCAAACCTCTGCAACTACTCTGGGAATTCCAGCAACCATAACATATAGGGGTCGGTCGATTTTCCGCTTATTCGGTTGCGGGTGGGAGCTTGGTGCATAATAGTTGCATCTGGATGGTCTTCATTTGTGCACGGCTACAAAATCGAAGGTTGCAAAGTCAAGAAGTGATGGATACCAAATAGAACATGACTGCCAGGGATGATCATTCACCCTTGAATTGCATATCGTAGAGCTGTTTGAATCGTCCGTTCAGATGCAATAGCTCCGAAAGAGTGCCGGACTCCACGATCCGGCCCGCTTCCAGCACAAAAATACGGTCTGCTTTTCGAATGGTGCTGAGCCTGTGGGCCACAATCAGGATGGTTCGCGTCCCTTTCAGCCCTTCAATGGCGCGCTGAACGTGCCCTTCGCTCTCGGCGTCCAGGGCGGAAGCCGCCTCATCCAGCATCAAAATGGCGGGACCCACCAAAATGGCCCTGGCAATGGCAATACGCTGCCGCTGTCCACCGGATAGCAGGCTCCCCATATCCCCCACCGTGGTGTCATACCCTTTGGGCTGAGCCATAATGAAGTCATGGGCATAAGCCGCTTTTGCCGCGGCCTCGATCTCGTGGGTGCTTTTCCCAGGATCTCCATAACTGATGTTGTACCTGATGGTTTCGTTAAAAAGCAGAATATCCTGATTCACAATCCCGATGCGTTTCCGAAGCGATTTCAACGTCACATCGCGCACATCGTTTCCATCAATGAGAATAGCACCTCCGGTGACATCGTAGAACCGGGGGATCAGATCCAGCAGGGTGCTTTTCCCAGCGCCGGTGGACCCCACAAAGGCCGCCATTTCCCCTTCTTTCAGTTTAAAGGAAACGTCCCTGAGAACCGGTTCCGTTGGTGCATAGGCAAAATTCACATGATCAAATTCAAGGGTTCCTTTTTGTTGGGAAAGAACCTTTGCGTCTGTGGTGTCCCGAATGTCGGGCACCGTTTGCATGATTTGAAAAACCCGCTCAGTGGCTCCCTGGAGGGTCTTGATGTGATTGTTCACCAGGGCCAGGCGCTTGATGGGCCGATATACCCGGGAAAACGCATAGGCCATGGCCAGAAGTTCGCCCAGGGTATGATGAAAATAGACCTTCCCGATGATCAGAATAGCGGGCAACACCAGAAAGACCACCGTGTCCATCAAGGGCCCCAGACCCAGATGCCACCGGTTCCACCGCATGACTTTTTTATAGAGATTCTCCGCCAGTTCGCTGAAACGTTCCGACTCGCGCTTACCCGTAAAAAATCCCTGCACCACTTTGAGGCAGAGAAGGGTTTCATGGTAGGTCGATGTAACATCTGCGGTAGCGTTTTGGACCTGTGTGGAGTTTTTCTTCACCTTTCGACCGAACAGCCGGATCAAGAGGGCAATCAGGGGCACCATAAAAAAGACCAGCAGGGTCATTTTGAGGTTCATGACGAACAGGTATATCAGGAAAACAAGGGCTGTCAGGGGGTATTCGATCAGGCCCAGAAGAATTTCCGCAATCAGGCCCTGCAATACGGACAAATCCGCCGTGGATCGGGCTATCAACTCCCCTGATTTTGTTTTGTGATGGAACCCTTGGGGTAAGGCAACAAACTTATTGAACAGGTCGATCCGGACGGATTTCACGGCCTTATTGGAAAAAGAGGCCGCGGCCAAGCCGGCCAGGTAGGTGGTGACGGATTTGATAAAAATCGATACAAAGGCCACCAGGGTCAGCAGGACCAGAAGCCGGTTGGGCGAGATATTTTTCACCACCGTCACATCAATCCGTTTGATGGAAAAGAGTGAATCACCGTCAAAGGCGAACCAGGGGATTTTCCAGGCCACGGGGGCGGCGCCTGTTTTCATTCCCTCGTCCACGAAAGGTTGAAGCAGATAAACCGGGACCACCTGAAACAGGGATGCCACAATCATCAGGGCCAGGGCGATCATGACCATGCCCCGGTGGCGTTTTACGTAGGCGGCAATCTCTTTGCCGAGAATACGATCTAACATGAAAGACAGTTCGCAGGCTGTAAGCTCAAAGCTGAAAGCTTAAAGTTGCTTAAAGCGCTCCTATTAATCTCGAAATAACAATCCGTTGAACTTCCGATGTCCCCTCCCCGATTTCCAGAAGCTTCTGGTCTCGGTAGAACCGTTCCACGTCATATTCCTTCATAAGCCCGTATCCCCCATGGAGTTGGACCGCGTGGTTGGCGCACCGGTACATCACTTCGGAACAGTGAAGCTTGGCCATGGCCGCTTCCTTGGAAAAGGGTTTGTTCCGGTCCCTGAGCCAGCACGCTTTATAAAGAATGAGCCGAGCACATTCGATTTCCAGTGCCATATCCGCCAGCTTAAACGCGTTCACCTGAAAATGGGATATGGGTTTCCCAAACTGGGATCGCTCTTTGCTGTACTTGAGGGCCAGGTCGAAGCACCCCTGGGCGCCACCCAGTCCCATGGCGCCGATGGACAATCGACCGCCATCCAGGGTCTGCATCATTTGATGAAACCCATCGCCTCTGGGTCCCAGCATATTCTCTTTGGGTACGCGGCAATCGTCAAAATAAAGTTCACTGGTGTTGGAAGCCCGCCACATGAGCTTGCCATGCATTTCCCGCGTTTCGAACCCAGGGGTGCCGGTTTCAATGAAAATGCAGGAAAGCTCGGGACGGCCATCCTCACGGGTGCCCGTGCGACAAAGCGCTGTGACGCCCGATGTAATATCGGTGGAGGCATTGGTGATAAAGATTTTGCTGCCATTGATCACCCATTCATCCCCATCCGGGACGGCGGTGGTTTTGGAATTGGCGGCGTCCGAACCGGCATCCGGTTCCGTCAGGCCAAATCCCCAAAGCGCCTCTCCACTGCACAGCTTGGGCAAATACCGCTGCTTCTGGTCTTCATTCCCGAAATAGTAAAGGGGACCAATGCCCAGGGAATTCCCCGCGGCCACGGTTGCGGCATGGGAACCATCGATTCGGGCAATCTCTTCGGTGGCGATAATATAAGAGACATAATCCATTCCCTGCCCGCCATATTTTTCAGAAACGAACATCCCGAAGAGCCCCAGTTCAGCCATTTTTTTCATGGTGTCATAAGAAAATATCTCTTTTTCATCCAATTCTCCGGCAACAGGTTTGATCTCATTTTCGGCAAAATCGCGAACCGAATTACGTAAAATCTCTTGTTCCATCGAAAGGCTAAAGTCCATGTGCGAACTCCTGAAATTATGGCTCAACGCCGTTTACGCTTCCTTGCTCCCTAAAACCGGTCCAATGTACAGACTGGAACCAAAATCTGTCAACAAAAAAAGGGGGGGCTCTTGCCGGTAATGTTTTAGCACTGGTCAACTTTTTATATGTCCAATGAGATTGGAAAATATAATTCATCTTTTAATAACAGACTGTTAACCTCCATTTACAAAATATTTGAGGTGGCCCTCAAAAAAATGTTGACAACAAGGTAAATATTTATCTATATAGAATCTTAACCTATGGCAAATACGGAAATGGAACTTTTACGATGAATCTTGGCCCTTTAATTCGAAGACACCGGAAAGACAGAAAACTGACTTTAAAGGCGGTAGCCGAAAAAGCCGGCATTTCAGAAGGCTTCATGAGCCAGGTGGAAAACAATGTCAAATCCCCTTCGGTGGAGACCCTGATGAAAATCTGCAATGCCATCGGGGTCAACGCCGGCGATATCTTAAATCAGATGAGAAAGCAGGAACGCGTAGCCGTCATTCGAAAACAGGAATGGGATGACGTGGATCTACCGCATACGGGGTTTATCACCCGGCGATTTTTTCCGCCTGAAAACCGAACCGTTATCGACAGCGCCATCCTCGTCCTCATGCCCAACAAATCCATCCCGGTCAGAAAGGACGTCAATAACGGTCAGGAACTGCTCTGCATTCTTAAAGGATCATTGGAACTGGTGCGCAGCGAAGAGACGGTTT
>Ga0233437_1002203_pt1 | contig 30736 bp, 29 predicted proteins | sample SI_122_August201_FD_182714 | JGI IMG/M metagenome (GOLD analysis project Ga0233437, IMG submission 182714) | Seawater microbial communities from Saanich Inlet, British Columbia, Canada - SI_122_August2016_200_MG | ecosystem: Environmental > Aquatic > Marine > Inlet | place: Canada: British... | reverse complement strand
TCCAATTTGAATAATCAAAAGAATATAATTAAATTATAAGTCCTGATTTGGAATTGACAACGATCCGCTTTATAAGTAGAACCCAAAAGTAAAATGAAAAAAAAGAAAAAGAAAAAAATTTCAACCCGGATCTGGAAAACACTATTGATAATTGTGTTTTCCCTTTTTTGTTTTACAATTCTTCAGGTTCTGGCATTCAAATTCGTCAACCCTCCATTGACACCTAATGTGGCATGGGAATGGGCAGAATCCATTATTAATAAACAGCCTGAAAAGCGCCCACAGTATAATTTTAAAAAGATGGCGTACATATCACCCCATCTGAGAAAAGCTGTCATTGCTGCTGAAGACCAGAGGTTTTTATCCCATAAAGGATTTGATTTCAACGAAATAAAAAATGCTTTAAAAACCCTGATCAAAAAAAAAAAATTGCGGGGTGCCAGCACTATCAGCATGCAGACTGCAAGAAGCGTATTTTTGTTGTCCAGCAAAAGTGTTTTCAGAAAAATAGCAGAGATTTATTACACTGTTTTAATTGAACTCTTTTGGGACAAACACAGAATTCTTGAGATGTATTTAAATACAGTGGATTGGGGGACCGGCGTTACCGGTGCCGAGGCAGCCTCTTTAAAATATTTTTCAAAAAGCGCTCAGCACCTGAGTTCTTCCCAGGCTGCCTTAATGACAGCCATTTTGCCAAACCCGCATAGATGGTCAGTCAAAAATCCCAGCCCCTATCTAAAACTGCGGCAGGCAAAAATCATGAAAGACATGGCCTTTATGCCGCTCTTGTAAAAAGATTTTATTTCCCAAATCTTATCTTAAAGCCGCATCAAAACTTGCCTGGTCTATTTTAAATTCCATGGCATCTTTTCCAACCCTGATAATGGTCAGGGTATTAATCTTGTCACCTTGTTTAATCTTATTAACCACATCCTGACCTTTAATCACCCGTCCAAAAACAGTATGCTTATTGTCAAGCCAGGGAGTTGCTATATGGGTAATAAAAAACTGGCTGCCATTGGTTCCAGGTCCTGCATTGGCCATGGAAAGAATCCCGGGAGAATCATGTTTTAATTGGTCAACAAACTCATCAGGAAACCTATATCCAGGGCCACCTCTGCCTGTCCCTGTAGGGTCACCACCCTGAATCATAAAATCTTTGATCACCCTGTGGAAAATAAGGCCATCATAATATTTCTTTGAAGGGCTGTTTTTCGGGGCAATTGTCCCAAGAGCCAGTCCTGCAAAATTGATAACAGTGACAGGAGCTTGTTTATAATACAGTACACAGACAATCTGTCCCTTACTGGTATCAAATTGAGCATATAATCCTTCTTTTAATTCCTTGGACAAATCCTGGGCAAAAACAAGACAGGGGGAAAATAGCAAAATTAGAAAAATTAATATCCCAAAGGCTCTTTTGGTTGAGAACATTTTAACGGTCTCCTTGATTGGTAGTTTTTAGCTTTCTCCATAATCAAAAAAACCCGATTCTCAATTCTTTTGAGCTTCGGGTGTTAATGAACAATCTTTACATAAAGATTAATAAATGGGGTGAGTGACGGGGGTCGAACCCGCGACAACCAGGACCACAACCTAGTGCTCTGCCAACTGAGCTACACCCACCTCAAAAACTTTCCTTAACTATCAGAATTGGATCTATTTTTCAACACTTTTTTCTTTGCATCGGAATCAGCAACTATATTTTACATTGACCTTGAACCGTTGTTTGACTATTATCCTTGCGTATAAATATCTCATCAAAGGAACTTTGGTTATGAATGCTTTTTTAATATTTGTTGTCAGGCTTATTTTAGGCCTTGTATTTGGTATCATGATTATCCGATTGTTCAGACCGGAATGGAGTATTTTTCATGGCGTTGGAGCCGGCTTAATTCTGGTTGCCCTTGCCTATGTCATGGCATTTTTCAAAAAAAAGAAAATAAATAAAATTTAGGACTATTTTTACAATTGGAAAAAAATATCATTCTAGGAACGGCAGGACACATTGACCATGGTAAAACAAGCCTTGTAAAAGCATTAACAGGGATTGAAACAGACCGGCTCAAAGAGGAAAAAGAAAGAGGTATTACCATTGAACTTGGGTTTGCCCTGCTTGATCTTCCCAATGGTCAGCATTTAGGCATCGTGGATATGCCGGGCCATGAGAAATTTGTAAAAAATATGGTTGCCGGTTCCAGCGGGATTGATGTGGTCACAATGGTGATCGCAGCAGATGAGGGAGTCATGCCCCAGACAAGGGAACACATGGAAATCTGCAATCTCATGGGGATTGAGCATGGCATGGTGGCCCTGACTAAAATAGATATGGTGGACCAGGATCTTTTAGAGCTTGCCCTTGATGATATCAACGATTTTGTACAGGGGACTTTTCTTGAAGACAAGCCAATTGTCCCTGTTTCCTCTGTCACAAATGAGGGGTTGGATGAATTTATCAAAACCCTTGAATCAATCTGCTGCAACCTTCCTGAAAGAAAATTCTCCTCAATTTTCAGACTGCCCGTGGACCGTGTGTTTTCAATGAAAGGATTTGGCACTGTGATTACAGGAACCCTTGCTTCCGGCAGTATAAAGGTTGGAAATGACATCATGGTCTATCCAAAACAGATTGTATCAAAAGTCAGGGGAATCCAGGTTCACAGTTCAGGTGTACAAACAGCAGGTCCTGGAACCCGGACAGCCATCAACTTTCAGGGACTTGATAAAGAATCAGTCAGCCGCGGAGATATTCTGTCTACTCCCGACACTTTGATTGAAAGCTATATGCTGGATGCACATTTCCTTTATTTAAAAAGCAATACAAAGCCTGCAAAAAACCGGACAAGAATAAGGTTTCATTCAGGAACAAGTGAGATACTGGGGTATCTTATTCTACTTGACAGGAAAGAACTTTTACCTGGAGATGAAGCCTGTGTTCAATTTCGCTTAGAGTCTCCCGTATGTTGTATCAAGGATGACAGATATGTAATAAGGAGTTATTCACCCGTCAAAACAATTGGTGGCGGAGATATATTAAATCCAGCTTCTCAAAAGCACAAGCTGTTTGATAAAACTGTTATTCAGGGACTGGAAAATTTACTCCTGGGTGATAATGAACAAACAATTTTATTTTTTCTGTCCTTAAAAGGATACCAGGGGTTGTTATTTTCCCAACTGCGTGTCATGACCAATATCCCGGATAAAAAGCTGACCATAACTTTACAGAAAATGCTTGCCAAACAGCAGGTCATACAAACGGATAAAGAAAGGCAAAAGTTTGTTAATGGTGACGTATTTGAAGACTTTAAAGAAAAACTCATACAAAAACTTACAGCCTATCATGCCCAAAATCCGTTAAAAGAAGGTATGCCGACACAGGAGCTAAAATCCAAATTTCAATATGTTGATGATACTAAGTTTTTTAATATTCTTTTTACAAAACTGTCCAAGGAAAATTTCATTATTCTTGACAAAAACATTGTAAAATTGTCTGCCCACAAAGTAGCACTCAAGGTTGATCAGCACGAAGTAAAAGAAAAAATCTACAAAATCTATCAGGCATCAGGCCTGACACCCCCCTTCTTTAGGACCATCTGCCAGGATCTTAACCTGGACAAAAAAAATGCTATAGATGTTCTTCATATGTTGATTGATGAAAAATCCATTGTAAAAACAAAGGATGATCTTTACTTTAATGCCCAAAAAATAGATGACCTCAAACAAAAGCTGGTCAACTTCCTAAAAGAAAAAGAATCCATCACCACGCCTGATTTCAAAGGCATGACAGGCAATGTGTCAAGAAAATATGTCATTCCCTTAATTGAATACTTTGATTCCATAAATCTGACCATAAGGGTGGGTGATACGCGGCAGTTGAGACGAAAAACCTAAAGGGTCTTTTCAGCAAACGCTTCCACAATACTGTCCAGGCGGATTTTTCCTTCCAGGGTGAGTGCAAATCGTTGATCGTTGATAATTCCTAAAGACTCTCCAAGAATTGGTTCCAGGATATCTTTATACCTGTTTTCAAAGGAATCATGAAACAAGGTTTGAAATTTAGCAATATCCAGGCCTTCAAGGGTGCGAAGCCTGAGCATTATCATTTCCATCATTAACTGGTTTTTGGTAAGCGTTTCATCTTCTTCAACGGGAAGTCGGCCTGAATCCAAATCCTTTATATATTTGCCTATGCTTTTAGGATTCCAGGATCTTGTTTTTCCATCATAGGAATGTGCTGCTGCTCCAAACCCATAATAAGGTGTCATGTCCCAATATCTTGAATTGTGTCTTGATCTGTTTTGTCTTCCCTTTGAAAAATTTGAAATTTCATAATGCTCATAATTGTTATTATTCAAAAATGTTATAGTATTTTTAAACATAATTGACATGGCCTTATTCCCAAGCGGTTTAAAAAGGCCTTTTTGAATTTTTTGATTAAAGGCAGTACCCGGTTCAATGGTGAGCATATAGCAGGACAGATGTGATGGTGTCATTCCAATTGCCTGTTCCAAGTCTTTTCTCCATATGGTTTGTGTTTCAAAATAAAGTCCATAGATGAAATCTAGGCTGATATTATCAAACCCTGCTTTTTGGGCCTCATTAATTATTTTGATTGACTGTTCGGCTGAATGTATCCGGGTTAAAAATCTAAGTTTATCCTCGTTAAATGACTGGGCACCAATGCTGAGCCTGTTTATCCCGATTTTTTTTAATTGCCTTAAGTCATTTAAATTACTAGTTCCAGGGTTAACTTCAAAAGTGATTTCAACATCGCGACAAACTTTGAATGTGTCTGTAATGGTATGTAAAAGCGTGTCAACATCTTTGACGCTCAGAAGAGAGGGGGTTCCACCGCCAAAGTATATGGTATCAATTTTATCTTCTGAGTCTGCCCTTTTTTTAATCTCGTTTTGAAGGGCAAGAATATAATCCGGAATCAATGAAAGATCGGTATTTGAAAAAAAATCACAATAGCCACATTTTTTAACACAAAATGGAATATGGATATAAATGGATTTTGGATCACACAAAACGCTTCATCAATTCATCAATCACTGAATCAACATTTTGTGGCGTCACCCCGTAATTCTTACAGGCCTGCTCTACCTTTTCAAGGTGGGGGCTTGTATCCATTTCATCAGGTCCTCTAAAGAATCCCATCCGTCTGCCGATCTGATATAAAACCCTTTTTTCCGGTTCAAGATCAAAAAATTGATCGATAATACCAATCATTTTTTCTTTATCTTTGGGCAGTTTTCCATTAACCGTCTCAAACAGGTTTAAAATATGATCACTTTTAATATAGGAATCAATCCCGTCAAGGCTTTCTATAAAAAGTCTTAACTCCTTGGCCATCATTGCGTCAGAGGGTTTTTCAAACTCTCCTTGTTCCGCCTCTTTGGCAAGAGTAGTTCCATTTGTCAGTGCCAGAGTCCTGATCCTGATAAAATCAGGATTAATAGCGTTGAGAGCAGAAGCTGTTTCTAAAGCATGCTCTATGGAATATTCGATACCGCCAAGACCCGGCATTACATATTCAGACAATTCCATTCCAGCTTTTTTTATCTTAAGGCCCGCTTTTATATGATCGGCTTTGGTGGCACCTTTATTGATTTTCTTTAACACTGTATCAGATCCGGATTCCATGCCCACATGGATGCGGTTTAAGCCTGCATCTGCCATTCGTTTCAAATCATCCTGTTTAATTCGAACAATGGTATGGCTTCTTGCATAAGATGTGACCCTGTCCACATGGGGAAAACATTTTTTTATATGTTCAAGCACAAACACCAGATCATCCGGCTTCATGATTAAAGAATTGGCATCCTGTAGAAAAATAGATTTCATTCCTGATGCATAAAAATTCATGGCAGCATTAAACGCCCCCCGGTCCTTTTCTTCAAAAGAATTATAAAGGGTGTTAAATACCTTGCTATCGGCATACCCGCCCGGCTTGACAAGCTGTTTGACCCCTTTAATATAGCCACACAAAGTATCAATATCTTTAATAATATTTTCAACTGACCTTAAAGAAAATTTCCCTCTTTTATACACACTGCAAAATGAACACCGGTTCCAGGGACAATTTCGCGTAAGACGAATTAAAAGACTGCTTGCTTCACTGGGAGGACGAATGGGACCCTGTTCAAATCCTTTATATTGATCTAATTTTTTCTTTTCCATGGTAAAACTTTACACCTGTATATTTTTTTGTCACATTCACATTCAATCCACTATAACCTTCACAACATTCTATTTCTTACATATTAGTACTTGACTGCCTAAAGTCAATTTTTTTGCCCTTCATTTTCATGCGAATTTCTATTAAGAATCAGTATCCGGACCGACTAAACCAAAGTCCTTTCCCTGTGTTAAAAAAAATTAATCCCGGGCTTTCTGGGTAATAATTACACCTGAAATAGATAACACCATGCCAAGAATAAACATTAGACCCAGATCCTGGTCACCCTGAAGAAATCCTGCTACAGAAAAGACTGCCACAAGAAGGGTTGTTGCAAGCGGTTGGGCATTTGTTGTAATTGCCACCTGGACCGGTGTCAGGTGCTGCAAAAGAATATTCCACAATATCATCATCACAACACTTGTGATAACAACCATATATCCGAGTCCGAACCATCCCGCATTTGAAACAGCAGAAAAATCAAAGGTCATCATTGGTTTTGCCGCCATGGGAAGCATGACGAGAACACCCAGAATAAGGCTCCAGGCAGTTACTGTCAGTGCATTCTTTTTCCTGATAATATCACTTGCCATTATCGTATACACCACCCAGCAAAAAACAGCGCCGATAAGCCATAGATCGCCTATTCTCAGCTCACTGAGCTGGGCACCTGATTCCCATGGTCTTAAAACAACCATGACACCTGAAAATGCAATAACAACCCCGGAAAGTTTCATGAAAGAAGGCATATTTCCGGCCAGGCCACTTGAAAGTAAAAGAACTCCAATGGGGGTCATGGCATAGATAAGTGCGGAATGGCCTGGAACAGAAAGCTCAAGACCTTTTAAAAAACAATATTGATTCAAAGGGACCAGCAAAATCCCCAGCATCAGGAGCCTTGCCCATTCTTTTAAGGTAAAATCAGGTTTAGGGATTTTCCAACCCGTAAATATAAGAAAAATAACAGCACACCCAATACCCCGGGTAAAGGTCAAAACCAAGGGGTCAGCAAAACTTGTAGCTGCAGCTTTGCTGAGAATAAATGTGCCGGCTGCACCAAGCACATGAAGCACCATAAACAAATACAAAAGGGTTTTAGATCTATATGGTTCTTGATTCAATACTTTTTCCTTTGTGCAAAGGCCTGTTCAGGCCATCTGGCGGCAGTTGGTTTCTTTGGTAAAAAACAGGAGCAAAACAGATACAATAATCCATACCATCATGGGGATAAATCCAAATTCATAGGCATCAAGAGAATAAATCCTTACCCCTTGGACCATCTGGCCTGTCCAATGATAGTCCAATATCCTGCCCACAAAAGGCTGAAGCAGCATAGGCCCCATCATTACACCCATATTGGTCAGGCCTGCGGCCGTTCCGGACAAAGATAATGGAACAGATTCCATGACAAAGGCAAAACTGATGATAATGCAACCGGAAAAAAAACCAGTGACAAAAAGGGCCATGATCAACTGAAAAAAAGAAAGGCTTTCCCTAAACAGGATCAATGACCAGCCAAGAGCCACCACCATGGTCCCGACAAGATACAGAGATTTTCGTTTTCTCAAATGATCGGACAGCCACCCGAAAAATGGAGACCCAATGGCCCAGGCAATGAGCAGGACAGAAGTCAGGGAAGCAGCTCTGGCCGGGGTTAAACCGTGGTGGGAAATCAGGTAGGGAACCCCCCACAGACCGGAAAAAGAAAGGATACATCCCGCAATTCCACCGGGAATAACAAACAAAAGCCAGATGTTTCGATATTTAAAAATCTTGAAATGATCCTGCCAGATTCTTTTGGTAGAAAATGATGCAGGCTTTGATATTCTTTTTGTAAAACCCGTATATCCCTTTTCCTGGGGCGAGTCCCTGACAACAAGCCAGATCACACAACCCAGTACAAGTGTCATTACACCAGTGACGCTGATGACCAGACGCCAGGCAAAAATATCCATGAGTAATCTTAAAGGAGGCCCTGCCGTCACAGCACCAATAAGCCCTATGGATAAAGCATTGCCTGCAACAAAGGCATAGATTTTTTTTGGAAACCAGAAAGAGGAAAGCTTGAGCAGTCCCACAAAAGCAACTGCCACTGATCCACCTATGAGAAATCGACCCAGCCCGGCCCAGAAAAATCCCGGAGACAGAGCAAAAAGCAAAGTGCCCAGACCTGCAATAAGACAACCGGCCGTCAAAAGTTTTCTTGGGCCCAGCGTATCGGCCAGGATTCCCGTGGGAATCTGCATGGCCACATAGGCATAAAAATATAACCCGGACAGATGGCCCAGACCCGAGGCAGAGATATTAAAATCCTGCATCAATTCCTGGGTCATTACGGCCGGGGCTACCCGCTGGAAAAACCCGGCCAGATAAAAAAGGGCACCCAGACCCCATATAAACCAGGCCAATGTCATGGGCGGCCCGGTCAATTTATTTGATTTCATTAAAAGTTGTGTTTCTCCTTGTACTATACAAACAATCGACTTTGATGTGTATCAAGCGCTTTATTCTAAGGCAAGCACTTATTATGTCAATCTATAAAAAAATTAATTACCTGCGTGATAGGAATCAAGTATTGACTGTTATGCGATTTAGTTTATTCGGAGGTGGTTATGAAATCATACATAAAAAATAAAGCAGCCATGTGCTGTGCACTTGGAAAAAAACAGATGATCAGATATTTATAATGGATATTATTTTGTTTTAATAAATGTGTCGGCCTGATACTCCTGAAATTCAATTGTTAATTCCTCCTGGGTGTTCATGGCAATTGGACCTCTCCAGGCCACTGGCTCCTTTAAAGGCTTGCCAGTGAGTAGCAGAAATCTCAGGGGTTAATCAGATCGAAAATCGTCCAGCATAAGAAAAGGATCAAATGTCGGGGCTTCATTGTATCCGAATACTCGATTCAAGTGGACCCCTGCCCCTTCCAGGGTCGGCTGACAGATTAATATGATTTTAATCTTTCTTGCATCTGGCATGAATTTTCTCCTTTTTTATTGATGTTGACTGATATTTAAATTGAACGGCACAGCTGATATTACAGAAGAAAAATTTCACTATATAGGAAAAGACCCTAAATGGTACTTGTCAGGAAATATAGTTGAAGCCTTTTGCTTCCGAGTTCAGCGCCGGATTAGGCTTTTTACTCCATATATTTTCAATATTTTGTCGAATATTATTTTAAAATCATCCGAGCATTTACTGGTTGAACTGGGCGATTGTTAGGATGACGCATTGTATGAGAAAATTGTTCAATTTGTTCTTTAGATGCAGTTGCAATTTGCTTAATAACCAACCACCAAACGCCTTCAGAACATGGCGGAGTTGTAAGAGAACCGTTAAAGCGATAGTAGTCACGGTTTTGAGGTAGTAGAATATTAGCATCTATGTGTTTGGGGAGTACATTTTTTTGGCCAGATTTTTCAGGCATTTGAATCCAGGCTTTCTCAAGCTCTGCATTCTTATCTCCACCTTTAAACATGATTGCGATTACAGCCAGATTCCCTTTTTTGTCAGCATGTACAAAATGGGCCTCCATAGGATATGATTTACCTTCTATTATATTTTCACTTGGTGAATGAAAGTGGAATTGTTTTAGTTCAAATTGATCTCCATTAACATTTATAGTGCTGCCAGGCATATAATTCACTTGAATAGTGTGACCGTTATTAAGAATTTCATTACCACCTGCTTGATAATTAACAGTAATAGGCAATAATTCTCCTTCTATCATTCCAGTTAAATTAATTGGAGATTGATTTCTACCCTTTGAACACGGAGAAAATTTTGGATTCAACTTTCCCCAGTACTCTGGTCCTTCATGGCCTGAATAGCCCCAGTGAACTTTTTCTCCAGCAAATGCAGTTGATGTCAAATACAATCCGACAATAATTAAGGATACAATAAAACTTCTTTTTTTCATAAATGTTCCTCCTCATTGTTTTTTGTTTGTAAAATATAAAACTAAAATATTGTTAAAGCCTAACGTCCTGTATCTGATCCTCCCTCAAAAACTTCACGCATCAGCGCCGCCGAGCTTCTTGCCCTTGTGAATACAATTGTTCGGCGATAGCCGCGTGACTTTAATTCATTGCCTCTACGTTCCAGCCAGGTTTTTTAACCAAAAAATCAAAAAAAGGAGTCGTTAGCAACTCATTCAATTATTTTTATACCACAAAGAAACATTTTAATAAAATCCAACCACCACAGCACCATACAGATTGAAAATCCTTTTTAATTATTGCTGGCAATCAACTCGTCAGTTTCAACACGGGCAGAAACACAAAGTTGATATGAAGCGACAGCGGCTTATTAGTTCCTTGTTTGACAGTTAACGATCAAGGCAACAACAGTTTGATAAGCGGTAGGCTACTCAGCCATGCGCCAACTCTTGAAAAATAATGGCATACAAGAGCGATATGGAGATAAGGATGAACATAAGCGGATTTTTAAGCAACAGATTGAGCAAGCCCAGGGATTGTCACCTTAATTAATAACAAAAAATTTTAAACCTTAAAATACATTTATAGTTTCATCGATAAAACAGATTTAACACTTCGGGTCAAATATTCAGTTATTATTTTTTGTATTAAGATTTATAGCTAACTGACCATCTTTGCGCCATGCCCAGCAGGCATCAACTAAATATTTTTCAATATCCAAAACAGATTCTTCGCTTCTTTGTTTTTTTCGTGCTTCAAATATCCAATATCCCTGAAGTGCTGCCGGGGCCATAGATAAAAGTAAGGTTGTCAAATGAACACATCCTTTTATACCACCTGCAATCTTTTTGATTTTAGATGTAAATCCTGGCGCGATGTTAAGTCCTTTTATTTTATCAAGACTAGTTTCCATTTTTCTACAGATTTCATCATGGGGAGCACCTGGAATTTTAACATGAATATCCACAATTTTTAATTCCGCATTTTTGATGAGTAATTGAATTTGCATATGATGAAAAATATTTGGTTCTATTGGTTCACCAGATCTCTCATAAACCGTTATCAGATTTCTTTCTTTGAATTCTCCTGTAATTAAAACATGCTCTTCATCTACAACATAGCTCGAAATGTCTATATTTCTATTATGTATTTTCTCAAGCTTATCTACCTCTAAATATTCCATTAAATATCTTATCCCTCTTTTTTAGGAAAACTGTAATTAAATTCGAATCATCAAAAATAACGAAAAATATGTCAATAAAATTTTTATCAAACTACCAAAAAAATTATTATACTGAAGTTTTCCATGCAATCGTCCTGCAATTTATTGGGGCAGACCTTGAAACTTTGTTGTTTATTATGATACTTATCCATGGCTTAAAAAAATTAAACCATCAATGTATTAAGTAATGTATTAAGCAATGTGTTAATCAATGTATTATAAGAGGAGGGAACCATGCCTGGTTTTGAAATATTTGGTGATGAAGAAAAAAAACAAGTGGCAGATGTTCTTGAAACGGGTGTACTTTTCAGGTATGGATTTGAAGGGATAAGAAACGGACATTTCAAAGCCCTTGAATTTGAAAAAAAACTTTGTGAAATTACAGGCGCCCAATACAGTCATCTTTGTTCCAGTGGCACGGCAGCCCTTTGTACTGCTCTTGCCGCCTGCGGCATAGGTGCAGGAGATGAAGTTATTATTCCCCCCTTTACCTTTGTTGCCACATTCGAAGCCATCATCAACGTTGGTGCCATTCCTGTTTTTGCAGAAATAGACGAAACCCTGTGTCTTAATCCTGACAAACTTGAAGATGTGATGACTTCAAAAACCCGTGCTGTTGTTCCGGTTCATATGTGCGGTGCCATGGCAAGAATTGATGAGATTAAAATACTTTGCGATAAAAAAGGATTGATTCTGCTTGAGGATGCCTGCCAGTCTTTAGGGGCGACTTATCAAGACAAGGCACTTGGAACCTTTGGGCTTGCCGGATGTTTTTCCTTTGATGCGGTTAAAACCGTTACCTGCGGAGAAGGCGGCGGCATTATTTCCAACAGCAAGGATGTTTACGAAAAAGCCGACCAGTTTGCCGACCATGGGCATGACCACTTAGGCGGCGCTGACAGGGGAGCAGACGATCACCCCATTATCGGCACCAATTACAGGATCAGCGAACTGAACGCAGCAGTGGGACTTGCCCAGTTGAACAAACTGGATCTTATCCTTTCAACCCAGAGAAAAAATAAACTGGCCATTAAAGATGCCATGGCAGACCTGCCCGAGGTCAGTTTCAGGTATATCCCGGATGCCAAAGGGGATTCAGCAACCTTTTTAAGCTTTTTTCTGCCAACTGAAGAACGGGCCAGGCAGATTGCTAAAAATCTTGGTGAAAATAAAGTGGGGTGTCCTTACTGGTATGACAACAACTGGCATTATTATAAAAAATGGCATCATTTAAAACAGATGAAACGGTCTGCTAAACTTGCCTTTGAACTTGCGGACAATATGCCTGATTATAAGAATATAGTTCTTGAAGAATCCGATAATATTATGAAACGAACACTCTCCATGCAAATAATGCTGTCATGGACAAAAAAAGATATTGAAAATAAAATTCAAGCCATAATGAAATCATTTAAAGGATAAACATGTTTAAAAACTTTAAACTGGTTCCAAATGTCATATTTGGAAGGGGCTGTTTTTCACAGCTTGATGAGATTATAGGAAATCAACGTAAAAGTGATGATTCCTGGGTTGTGTTTGTCACAGATGACGTGTTCAAGGCAAAACCTTTGGAAAAAAGGTTACCCCTGCATGACAATGACATGCTTTTATGGGTAAACGTAGATGATGAGCCCAAAACAAAATATGTTGATGAATTGACCCTTAAAGTAAAAGCATACAGGTCGAGTCTTCCCTGTGCTGTCATCGGTATAGGAGGCGGCAGCAGCATGGACCTTGCCAAATCTGTATCCCTTATGCTTACAAATCCCGGGTCTTCCGCCCTTTACCAGGGATGGGATCTTATTGAGAATCCTGCGGTCTGCCACATGGCAGTTCCCACTCTTTCCGGCACGGGGGCTGAAGTTTCAAGGACAGCCGTTCTGACAGGCCCTGAAAAAAAACTGGGCCTTAACTCGGACTACACTGTTTTTGACCAGGTGATTCTCGATCCTGAGCTGATAAAAGATGTTCCAGAGGATCAACACTTTTATACGGGCATGGACTGCTATATCCATTGCATTGAATCCCTTGAAGGTACATATTTCAATGAGTTCTCCAAAGCCTATGGCGAAAAGTCCATTGAGCTTTGCAGACAGGTTTTTATTGATGACCATCCAGATAGAGACGACAAACTCATGATGGCCTCATTTTTCGGAGGTATGAGTATTGCCTATTCCCAGGTTGGAGCCTGCCACGCCCTGTCCTATGGGCTTTCCTATGTGCTGGGAACCCATCATGGGATCGGATGCTGCATTGTGTTTGATTATCTGGATGAATTCTATCCTGCAGGAGTCAAAGAGTTTCGAACCATGATGGAAAAATGCCGGATTGAACTGCCACGGGGTCTTGTTAAAAATCTTAAAGAAGAACAAGTTGAAACAATGATTACAGTGGCTCTCGGCCTTGATCCTTTATGGGAAAACTGTCTTGGCAAAGACTGGAAATCTATAATGACAAGGAAAAAAACCAGATCCTTGTTTCTAAAAATTTAAAAGAGACTGACATGACCATTGCTGTAATACCATCCAGATACGGATCAAGCAGGTTTGATGGAAAACCTTTGGCCCTTGTTTCCGGCAAATCAATGATACAAAGAGTGTATGAACAAACTCAAAAATCTTTGGCTGTTTCAAAAACAATCGTAGCAACGGATGATGAAAGAATTTATAAAGCGGTTGAACATTTTGGCGGTCATGCAGTGATGACATCTGATGATTGCCGCACAGGAACTGACAGGGTTGCCCAGACTGCCGGGATTTTAAATCTTGGGCCCAATGATATTGTTGTCAATATCCAGGGAGACCAGCCAGTGTTTAACCCCTTGATCATTGATGAAATGATTTCACCATTTAGCGATGATCCTGATCTTGTCATGTCAACCCTTGCCTTTAAGATACAAGATGAGAGGGAAATCACAGATCCCAAAGATGTAAAAGTCACCTTTGATCACAATGGTTTTGCCCTGTATTTTTCAAGGGCCCAGATCCCCTATCCAAGGGACCCGGAAACAAAGGCGGATTTTTACAAACATCTCGGATTCTACGCCTATAAAAAAAGCTTTCTGGATAAGCTGGTTGCGCTTCCCACAGGAACCTGTGAGCATATTGAAAAGCTGGAACAATTAAGGGTCCTGGAATTCGGTTATAGGATCAAGGTGGTTATAACACCATACGATTCTCCTGAAATTGATCTGCCCTGCGATATCAAAAGAATTGAAGAAAAACTTTTAAGAATCCCTGATTTATGATTTCCTATTATAAAATTATTCACACCACCTGCCATTCCCAATGGGGAGGGCTTGAAAAACGAATTTTTAATGAATCCGTATGGATGGCCCAAAAAGGCCATACAATCATTATTGTTGCACCCTTAAATACCCCCCTGTTAAATAAAGCAAAGGAATATGGATTTAAAACCTTTGCTGTTGAGTTCAAAAGATTGGGAATAATAAAAGATTACAAATTTTTAAAAAATCTTTTTATCAGAGAAAATCCTGACATTGTAAACACCCATGGAAACGAGGACTCACAGGTTGGTCTTTTTGCTGCCAAAAGGGCAAAAATAGGATGCAGAATTCTTTCAAGACACATAAGCGCCCATGTCAGCAGGTCCTGGTACAATAAGATTTTATATAAAAAACTTGCAACCTACATATTTACAACTGCCGATTATACAACAAAACATCTTCAGACTGTTTTCAAACTTACAAACAAACAAATTTTTTCCATGCCCAGCGGAATTATTCCCCCTGAAACACTCCTGTCAAAAGATGAAGCAAGACAATTGCTTGTTAAGAAATTGGAACTTGATCCTGAAACAAGATTTTTGGGCTTTGTAGGAAGAGTATCTGCGGCCAAAGGTGCTGACACGATTATCAAATCCTTTGAAAAAATTGCAGGAAAAATTATTGGTCACGATCTGGTTTTTGTAGGAGACAGCTCAAAAGAATATATCGAATCGCTATGGGTTCTTGCAGACAAATTACAAATAAGAAAAAGGGTCCATATCCTGGGTCCAAAAGATGATGTCTGGGCCTACTACAGAGCATTTGACTGCAAGATCCTGGCATCAAGGGGCAAAAGTGGCATTCCCTTTGAAGGCGTACCCCAGGCCCTTTTGGAAGCCATGTATTGTTCATGCCCTGTAGTGGGTTCAAAAAGCGGTGGAATCCCGGATATTATTGAACACGACAAAACCGGCCTGCTCTTTAACAGTGAAGATCCCGGGAATCTTGCAGATATGATTTTTCAAGTTCTAAATGAAGAAAATAATACTCAAAAATGTGTTCAAAAAGCTTTTGAGATGGTTGAAAAACATCATACGATTGATGCAATGGGCCGCGATATTTTAAGGATTTATAAACTTCACCAGTTAGGACTTGGAAACGGGGCTGGTCCGGAGCAATATTTATGATACCCAATTCATTTCGATTTCAAAAATATATACCTATTTTAACTTTAGTACTAACCCCCATTCTTATTATATTAGATATAATTTTGATCCCCTTTGTTTTTTTAAGCGGGTTAATATTTTATATGATTCGCCTGATTGACATCAATCATTTGGAAAATATGTGGATAACAAAAAAAATCCTCAGGTGGATTGGAGTTTATCCGGTTTTAGACCATTTTTACGACCCCTTGCTGAATCCTAAAAATTTAAGGCATGCACTTAATAAGGAACGGGAATTGCCTGGTTTGGATTTAAATGTTAACAGACAATTAGAGATTTTGGATGAATTTAATTTTAATGGCGAATTTGAACACTTCCCATTAAATTTTCAAGGTAAATTAGAATATTTTTACATCAATTATTCTTTTTTGCCCATTGATGCTCAATATTTATACAATACAATTCGACACTTTAAGCCAAAAAAACTCATTGAAATTGGTTGTGGATTTTCCACTCTTGTGTCAGCTAAGGCACTTGAAAAGAATCGCCGGGAAAATACCAACCATAAAAACCATCATATCTGCATTGAACCGTATCGGCATGGATGGTTAGGCAATTTGCCGATCCAGCTCATTAAAAAACCTGTAGAAAGTTTGGAAAAAAGTATTTTTACACAATTAGAAGTCAATGATATACTGTTTATTGATTCGTCTCATATGATAAAACCCCAAGGAGATGTTTTATTTGAATATCTTGAAATTCTACCCATCTTAAATCCCGGAGTGATTGTACATATTCATGATATTTATACGCCAAAGGATTATCCTGAAAAATGTATTGTTAATCAGGTAAAATTTTGGAATGAACAATATTTACTGGAAGCATTTTTATCGTCCAACCCTAATTTTGAAATTATAGGTGCTCTAAAATATTTAAAGGATCATCATTTTCAAGAATTGGCATCTAAATGCCCGGCATTAAATGATGATAGAATTATTAAAAAATCAGAAGAAAAAATAGCCTTATCCTCCCTTGATTTTTTAGAAACCAGTTCTTTTTGGATTAGAAAAAAATAAATAGTTGGAAAGATTTCTAACTTAAATCTTTTTCAAATAAACTTCCATTTCTTGACCGTTCCCGGTCAGTTTTGCCGGTAAATTTAATATCTCTGACATAATCTTAAAGAACCTGTATATAACAGGAGATGTTTTTTCTTTTTCGCATAATGTTACGCTATGGGTATTAAATAGCTCTATTTTAAAATTAGTTTGAGCACCCAGGGCCAAAATGGACTTTTTGCAAAAAAAACTGATATGGCCGCCATGTTTGCCTATATTAAAATAATGCCATTTACCTTTCAAATTCCTAATAGTCCAGCTGTCTGTATTTGCTGTTCTAATAACCATTATCCCATTTTTTTTCAAAAGCCTGTTGCATGCATTTAATAATTCTACGGGATTTTTAAGATGTTCAATTACTTCAAAAAGTGTAATTATATCATAGGATTCTTTTGGAAAATCGCTTTCTTCAAGAAAGCCTTGATGAACTTTTAAACCGGCTTTCTGGGCTGCAAGAGCCGCTTCTTTGGCAGGTTCGATACCCTCGCATTGTATTCCTGATTTATTAGCAGTAAAAATAAATGCTCCATTGGAACATCCAACATCCAATAATTTTAATTGATCAAGTTTTTGATTCGTAAGTTTTGTAATATTATCCAATGTCTTTTTTGTACTGCGTTCCAGGCTTTTAACATTTTCCGGTGGAGGCCATGTTCCTTTTTCGCTGTTGAATTCTTCCATGGAAGAGTTGAACTCTGTTTTGGTACACTGACTGAAAAGCTGATTGCATCCAGTACATCTTTCAAGCGGACCTTGTTCAAGAATTATATTAGTTGCCTCTATGGGTGAATCACATTCAACAGGGCATTTATCAAGGTATCTTTCCTTGCTCATAAATCATCTCCGAAATTCATTTTTTTTGAAAAACAACCAGGCCTTGAGTTAAAAAAATGGGCCATATAATTTTAAATTCCTTTATATGCCCATATATTTTTGCTGTTTTTAATACTTCTTTAATCAGAAGTGGTCTCTCATCATGAAAAATCCAGACTCCTAAAACCTCTGCAGCATATCGTGTTATTTTATAAAGTATTGTAGGAGTAGGGAATGTCATAACAGCAATCCCTTTTGGTTTTAATAGCTCAAAATGGGCTTTTATGACTTTTTGGGTTCCTGTTTTATCAAAATGTTCTATCAACCCTGTGCTTAAGACTAAATCCACCTGTTTTTGAATACCTCTCTTTAATATATCCTTTTTTAATATATCAAGATTTAATATATCAATATTCAAAACAGATACATTGTTGTCTTTTGTTATTCTGCTTTTTGTTTTATCAAGCCCTGCCTGATTATTATCTATGATAATGTATTCTTTGGGGCGAAACTCATTGATTAAAAGCTCTAGAAAAGCAGAATTTGCTCCTCCAAGTTCAATCAAGGATAGGTTTTTTGTATTCCCAATATATTTTTTTATTGTCTTAATTAAAATATGACCTGTTATTTTACGCGTGATTGATGCGGTTTTATAGGGAGAATTATAGTATTGGGTCCAGTCTGTCTTTTTTTCCATTACTATTTATTTACCTTTTTAAATACAAATTCTTTTTGGGCTATAAAAATTCCAACGTAAAACAAAAGTTCGGCTGATACTTTTGATATAACAATATTTAAATTTAATACATTATGAAAATATTCAATGGTAACGGAAGAAATAAAACCTGAAATACCCACAATCAATAAATACTTCATACCAATGATGACAATTTTTTCCTTTGAATGGAAAACAAACTTTTTTAAAATGAAAAAATTTACAAAAAGAGCGACCAGTCTGGCAGCATAGGTACAAAAAAATATTTTTGGGAAAAATGCATAGCTGACAAAAAAAACAATATAATCAACTGCTGCTGTTATCAATGAAGCAAGGATATAGCGAAACAGAACAAAATAGATTCTTGCAGAATCAATAACAGGGTTAAAGGATGAAGCAATATTATTATTTTCATAAATCGTATCTATCTCAATCTCTTTAAACCTGTAACCATTTTTCTTGGCAGCAAGAAGCATCTCAATCTCAAACTCATACCGGTTAAAAGAGATTTTTAATAATTGGGGCAGCAACGAATATGGTATTGCCCGCAGACCGCTCTGGGTATCTTTTAAATCTATTTTGAAAACAAATTTCATGATTATCCGGGTCAATTTGTTGCCAAAATGACTCCGAAGGGGTACGTCTGAATCAAATGTTCTGCTTCCAATGGTCAACTCCCGCTGTTCGGGTTTCAAGCAATCTGCAATTGCCAGAATATCTTTTTTTAAGTGCTGGCCATCTGCATCTGCAGTGACAACGCCCAGGCAGTTTTTTGTATTTTTTAAAATATATGAAAACCCGGTTTTAAGTGCTGCCCCTTTACCCTGATTCATTTCATGTTCCAGGATGCTTACATCTCTGATCATTGATAATTGATTAAAGATTTCCAAATATTTAGGATTGCTGCCATCATTTACAATTAATACTTGATCAAAAACTCCTTTGGGCAAGCCCTTGATCACTGCTATAATTTTTTCTTCAGGGTTATATGCCGGGATGAGTAATACTTTATTCATATAGAATTCCCTTTAAGGAAGAATCCTTTCTATTGAGATTTTTTCTAATTGTTTATCTTTTGATTTGTCCTTTAGGACACGCAAAAAACTTATCTTGTCAGCACTTTTTTCTTTTCCCAAATAGGGTTGAAGCCAGTCCAAAATTAAAGGTTCGGGATGATATAAAAGCACATAATCATATTTTACAATGTATTGCATCAATTGGTTATGATCTTTAAATTCTCTATTAATGTCTATATCAACTTTATTTGGCAACAGATGATATTGAAATTGTACATTTGCTATATTATCATTTTTCCCGGTAATGATGCCAATAGAATTTATATCGTTATTTATTTTATCTTCAATCCTTTTTGAAACCTTTTGAATTTGAATATCCTGTTTTTCCTGATTCAAATATACTTCTACCCTTGAAAGGCTTAAAACAAGTAAAACAACACAAGTTAATGGGTATAATATTTTTTTGCCAGCTTCATATTTGGTAAAAATAATAGTGTGAAAAAAAGTAAGGGTTGCAATATAAATAATTGGCGAAAACAATATGTTAAAATATCGGCTAAAACCCATTGTATGGTCAAAAGCACTTCCAACTTTAAAAATAATTATCTGTAAACAATATAATAAAAACAAATAGAGGAATAATGATATAAAGACCATCCCTGAAAATAAAAAAAATCTTGATTTGTCTTTATTCTGGCATGTTTTTAAGCTTTTATACCATAAAATAGCAATCATAATATACCAAAACAAATAGGGAATATTGAGTCTGTCAGCCGGTCCAATAAAAACCTCTTTTATGAAAATCAAAAATCCTTTTTGAATTTGCCCATTGGAAAAAATATGTAAGGTATCTTTTATGGATTCCCAATGAATGGCATTGGCAAATTCCACGAAACCCATGGCAGTGATGTGGCTGATCCATAATTTTTTTAACAATAATAATGCAGCACCCGTCAAAATTATAAAAGCCAGCGGTTTGAGTTTGTTTTTCCAATCAATTTTCTTATCCGCCAAAACATCAAGAGCAATAAAGGCCACAATCATCAATCCCAGCATAAATCCGATCTCTTTGATAAGGAAAAGAAAGCATAAAGGCATGGACAATGTCAGCAATTTCAAATGAATATTTTTTTCATTGTAATAGATCCAGAAAATTGAAAAACAAGTGATGGAAAGAAGATAATCAACCTGGAGTTTTGTAAAAACGCTCCCAAAAAACACTGTCATAAGGATGACAAGGATACCGATATAAACAACAGATCTTTTAATATTTTCCCTGTCAACCACCACAAAAAGAGCAGATATTAAAATAATATTCTGTGCAAAATAAGATATGTGGACACTGTATTTGCCCATCAAAAAGTAAAAGAAATAATGAATTAGAGATGTGCCGGGTGTGTATGCAAGAATTCTTGGATCTAAGGCGCAGCCTGCAATGGGAAGATGGTTGTTAATATAAAGATATTTCCCAATAATTCCCCAATAGACATAATCATCAACCACAGTAAATGTCATATTAAGGGTCAGGATAAAGGAGATAATGATGAGGATTAAAAAAAATATTAAAACCCTGGACACAGGTAAAAGGCTTTTTTCTCTCTTTTTTTTCAAATACAAAGGGATCCAGAATAAACAAAGCACAAACCCTGAAAAAATTAAAAAAAATGTTCCCTTCTGAAGCTGGTTGAATATTGAGAAAAAAAACAGCAATACACCGATGGATGAAATAGAGAACAAGGGTGCATAGGATAGTTTAATCTTTAACCAGTGGATACTTGCATAAACAAACCCGGAAAAGCATATAAGTGTTAAAAAAAGCCCAATCATACCCTTATCCATCTGGAAACTTTGTATTTAGAAAAGAATCAATACCCTTGTCTTTTAAATAAAACTTTGCATATTTATAAAAGGTCCCTTCAAAATTTCCCAGAGCAATTATAAAGCCCGGCCATCCATCTAAAAATCCAAGTTTTAAGATATACATTGTAAATGCTGCCCAAATGCCATGCAGCAAGGCTTTTGACATTCCGGATTTTTTGTTTGTTTCCTGTAATTTTTTTGCACCCAGTGTGGAGTATCGATTGGATTTATGAATCACTTCCTCAAGATTTTTAAACGGTACCTGGTTAATAAAAGAATTTAAATAGCCGCATTCTTTATTGCTTATCACTTCATATCGCTCGTGGACTGCATCGTTCTTAAACTTTAACACCCCTTTTCTAAATATCTGGGGCTGCCGAAAGTCTGGATAAAATCCTGCATGCCTGATCCATTTTCCCATAAAATAATTTCTTCTCGGAACATAATAGGCATCAAGGCTGTCTTTGGAATTAATAATGTTTTGTATCTCTTCTTTGGCGCTTTTTGTACATCGCTCATCAGAATCAAGACTGAATATCCAATTATGACTGCAAGCTTTAATGGCAATATTTCTAAGTTCTCCAAACCCGTTAAATGGTATCTGAATCACCTTTGCCCCAAACTCTTTTGCAATCAAGGCTGTATTATCAGTACTGAAAGAGTCTGCAACAATTATTTCATCTGCCCATTCAACACTTTGAAGTGCCTGTTTTATTTTCTCTTCTTCATTAAAAGCTATAATATAAACAGATAATTTTGACACTTTTAAATTTTTAATCTCCTGTTGAGACATTGATATGTCTTTTTTTTTGTTCAATCAAATTCATTCAGTCCTGATTTACAAAAAAATGATTCCGATTCTGTTGCGTTTTTAAGCATCTTGTCATTTTTCTCAAGACGATTTCTTTTATTCTCATGATGCCATAAATGAAAACAAATAGCCTTAAAAGGATTTTCTTTTCTTTTTAAACCATATTTGAATAGCCGCACAACAAATTCCGAGTCTTCCCTGCCCCATCCCTCAAAATCATGATTAAACCCGTTAACAGCCCTGATATCTTCCCTGAACAGCCCCATATTACAACTTCTTACTCCGGACAGTTTACTTGTGGTGTATGAAGGGAAAAAAGGGATTCTAAAAATATGGTGGCAATTGGATATCTCTTTTTTTAATGCATGAATCATTAATATGGTTTTTGAATTACAGGTTTTATGGTTAAATTCTCGTTCAACGAACTTGCCCACAATGACCCTTTTCCCCTGGAAAAAATATCCTTTTTGTGCCAGAGCCAGATGATCCTGGATAAAGTGTTTTTCCGGGATACAATCCCCGTCTAAAAGGATCAGGTAGTCACCATTAGATTTGGCAATGGCCATGTTTCTAATCCGTGCCGCTCTAAAACCCAAATCCTTTTGCCAAACATGCAAAATATTTATTCTGCTTTTATCAAGATAGGGTTGGAGCATTGTTTTTGTGTGATTATCTGATCCATCATCAGCAACAATAATTTGCTCAGCAAGCCTGGTCTGGGACAAAAGACCGTCCAAAACCCTTTTGAGTGCATCCACACGATTATATGTTGTAATGATCACAGATACTTTCATGTTTGAGCGACCTTTTGATCTATTATAGTAAAAACATCTTCAACATTTAACTCATTCATGCACCTGAAATGGGAACAGGGGGTTTTTGCATAGCATGGGGCGCAATCCATTTTTTTTTGAATAACAGTATGGATCGTACCATAGGGACCGGTTCTGATGGGGTTAGCCGGGCCAAAAATAGCAAATACCGGAACATTTAGCGCTGCTGCAATATGCATGGGTCCTGTATCATTACAGACAAAAAAACGAGCTCTATTAATCAGGGCAACAAGGTCTTTTAATCCTGTTTTACCTGCCACGGATATGGCCTTTCCATTGGAATGCACTACAACTTTTTTGGCAATATCCGCTTCAGCTTGACTTGCAATAACAACCGTTGGAATCATGAGTTTTGCGGCAAGTCTGCCAAATTTTTGTGCATGCCAGCGATTAGCTGGTTTGCCTGCTGAGGGGCTCATAACAACAAAATCTTTTGGAAGGTTTTTTAATAGGGGCGGGTCAGGATCAAAGGGCGCAAAAGGATATTGAATTCTATCTGTTTTATTAATGGAACACCCCATAAATTTTGCTATTTCAAGATATCGGTCTATGGCATGAATATTCATTGATCCATGGACTTTATGGGTATAAAAAAAAGAACTTCCTTCGTCTGACTCTATAAATCCAAGCTTGATTACGGCCTTTGAAAATTTACTTATAATTCCCGACCTTAACAGGCCTGAAAGATCTATGGAAACATCATAATCAGAAGCCTGCAGGCCTTTTCTAAGTTCATTTACCTCTTTGATGGTATGCTTTAGATTGCCGATTTTTTTCCACTGGTCTTTTTTAATTACCCATAATTTGTCAATCATTGGGTGACCTTCAAGAAATTTATGAAGCCCATGGGCCACGACCCAGTCTATTTTAGTATTGGGGAATTGTTTTTTTATAACCGCTAAAAAAGGAAGGGAATGGACAATATCTCCCAGAGCGCTCGGTTTTATGATCAATATGTTTTTTATGTTATCAAACAAAAAATGCCCCTTTTAAGTCTTCTACCAATTAGCTTTCAAAAGAGACTTACAGGTTTCCATGACCATGTCAACACTGATTTTATCCATACATTCATGGTCATTGGGACAGACGTCTTTTAAGCAGGGACTGCATGGAACCTTTGCTCTGACCATGATACTGTTTTTATTTGATGGCGCTGTGGCTACAAAATCCGTCGAACCTATCACTGCTATCTGGTTGATTTTTAAGGCTGCGGCAGCATGCATTAGCCCTGAATCATTGGTAATAAACAGCGAACATTTTTCGATGAGCGCAAAGGCCTGGCCAAGACTGGTTGTACCGGCAATATTGATACAGCAATCCTTAGACAATCCGGCAATATATTTGCCAAGCTCAAAATCTGCCGGACCACCGAAAATCAATATTTTAACATTGAATCTTTTGGCAAGGATTTTACACACTTTTGCATATCTTTGGGGGAACCACCTTTTTGCTGTACCACCTGTTGCACCTGGATTAATACCAATAACAGGTTGAGATAAATCAAATTTTTCCTGTTCTAAAAAATTATCGGCAAATTCCCTGTCAGATTCACAAAGAAACAAATCAAGTCCCCTGCCGTCATCTGCTAAATCTGCACCTTTTAAAATACCGATATAATAATCGATTAAATGCCCCTTTTTCAGTGCTGGATCCAGTCTTATACCTCTGTTTAAAAGGAACCCTCTCCCATCTGTATTGTATCCGACCCGCTCTTTAATACGGCCGAGAAAAGAAATAAGTCCTGCCTCAAATGCATTCTGCATCAATATGGCCAGATCAAACTTTTGGCCTCTTAGGTCTTTGGCAAGCGTTAAGGTTCCCAATCCTTTTTTATGGCGCTTATTGTTGTCATAAACCATCATTTCATCCACATAAGGATTATTTTCATAGACAGGGATCACCCAGGGTTTAGCCAGGACTGTAATGGTTGCTTTTGGAAAATTTTTTCTGACAGCCCGGATTACAGGGGTGGTCATTATGGCATCACCTACCCAATTGGCCGCACGTATCAATATCCTGGCCCGGGAGGTGTCTGTAAGTTTGATAAATCCCATATATTGATTAATTGCCTTTAAGGACACAATAGGGTTGGGTCTTCCATCTATTATGCACCCAGAAGTATTGTTCCGGGTATTGTCTGATCGTAGACTCTATGGAAGATACATAGTTCTGGGTATTGTTTTCAATATCTTTGATAGGATCTCCTGTGATCTCCAAAGGGATTTCAGGTAAAAATTCCACAATATAATGATTATTTTCCTTTATAGCAAACACTGGAACTACGGCGGCTTTTGATCGTAAAACAAGCTTTGCAAGGCCATCATTTGTACATGCCGGTCTTCCAAAATAATCAACAAAAACTCCCTTGTACCAGTCAACACTCTGATCCAACAGGGTGCCGACAACACCATTATTTCTTAAAATTGTATCAATTTTTTTAGAAGCCCCCCTTAAAGGAATCATTGTTGTTCCAAATCGTTGTCTGACTTCAAGTATAAACCGCTCAATGGGTTGAAAATCAAATTTCCGATAAACTCCATAGGGATTGATACCCGCTTTTGCAATGACGGCACCACCCAGCTCAAAATTCCCTAAATGACTGCATAAAAGGACAATGCCCCTGCCCTTTTTTTTAGCAATTTCCAGATTTTTTACACCTTTAATGGAAACATCCCGGGATAATTCATCCCAGGTTTTACGATGGGACCAGATAACCTCAAAAAGAATGCCTGTAACGTTCTTAAAAACAACTTTTGCAAATCTGTGGGCTTGCTCTGGAGAGAATTTTCCCGGATAGGCAAAATTAACATTTTCAAGAACAACATTCTTATGGCGCTTATCCACAGTATACCAGATAAGTCCCAACAGGTCTGAGAAAAAACTTAAAACCCTCCTTGGCAGCATTGACAATAAAGCCACCATCAGCTTTATCAGCTTGTATATTCTGTCATCACTCATTGCGTTCTAACCTTGAATGTAAAAAAGATTCAAACGTTTGAGGATGTTCAAACTCTATTTGAATACCGATCACAACTAAATCCAATCCCCATTTTGAATCCTGATCAAGCTTTGCCCAATCCTTTTCAGTTGTCAAAACAACATCGGCACAAAACTTTTTTGCCGAGTTGTGAAGAGCTAAAATATCAGACTCCTTATACCTGTAATGATCTTTGAATTCAAGATGATCCAGGACATTAACACCCAAATCTTTTATTGTATTATAAAAAGAAGCATTTTTTGCAATTCCTGAAAAAAGGACAGCCTTTTTCCCTTTTAACGCTTTAACATCCATTATGGGGTTTTTGAAATTTGAGTTGCCAACAATGTGTTTAAAAACAAAAGGCCTGTGAAAGGTTTTAAACCTGGAGCAATCTTGATAATGCTGTAGCACTTGTTCATTGGTTTCTGCATTTTCATCAACATTCCGGCATCTCGTAAAAATAAGGGCATCAGTTCTTTGCGCAGACATCCGGCAAGATTCCCTTAATCCACCAGCTGGAAGCAATCTATTATTGCCGAAAGGGGATATATAATCCAAAAGCAATAAATCAAGATCTCTACCCAGTTTTAAATGTTGAAATCCATCATCAAGTATAATCACATCAGGATTAAAGGCATTAATTGCTTTTATTCCAGCCTTAAATCTGTCTTTACCTATCACCACAGGGAATGCTCTCCTTTTGGCCATCATATAAGGTTCATCCCCTGACTCTTTTACTCCTAAAAAAATCTTATCCCCATTGGAAACAATGACTGAAGAATCTTTATACGTGCCCTTATACCCACGACTTACGACAAGTGTCTGTTTTCCCATTTTTTTTAAAACCTGTGCCAGATAAATGGCCATGGGCGTTTTTCCTGCTCCACCAACAACAATATTTCCAACGGAAATAACAAAGCAGGACAGCTTTTTTTGTTTTAAAATTCCTTTGCGATATAGCCAGAGCCGAAACCTTACACCAAAACCATAGCCATATGAAATTGCAACGGCAAACCATTCAAAGGAAAATATGATAGGCTCATAATTGCAACTTGAAATTTGAGTCAGTCTTTTTTCTAATTTATTTAAATATTTTTCAAACAATATGAAGTTGCTCCATATTTTTTATAATTCTTTTCACAGCTCCACAATTTCTTGAAAAAACCTCAAAATTTTTACTCCCCATATTTTGCTGCACCTGCCTGTTGAAAAAAAGAGTTTCAAGTTCTTTGCTTAAGTCTTGTTCTGATGAAACCCTTTTGGCACCTCCATGATCCAGAAGCCAGGTTGAAATCAACAAAAAATCAGACATATCATCACCAAAAAGAATGGGTTTGGAAAAAGCTGCCGGCTCCAGAGGATTATGCCCCCCCTGACTTACCATTGATCCACCGATAAATGCCACATCGCAAATTGCATAAAGTTTGAAAAGCTCTCCCATTTTATCCACCAGGATAACATTTGGACAATCATTGAATTCATCCATTTTGGACATTAAAACAGTATGAACATCATTGGACAAAAAATATGATAAAATTTTTGAGCATCTTTTGGGGTCCCTTGGGGCAAGAATCATTACAAAACCTGGAAAGTTTTTCTTCACTTTTTTATACACTTTACAAAGGATGTTTTCTTCTCCTTCATGGGTGGAACCGGCAATAAAGACCTTTGTATCCTTTTGCATACCAAACCTATCCATCATGGCTTTACGCGTTTCTTGATCCATATCCTCAAGGGGTTGGTCAAACTTGATATTACCCGTAACTAATATTTTGTTCGGATCAACTCCAATTCTTTGAAACCGTTCTTTATCCAAAACAGTTTGTGCCATAATCATTGTTAAAGAAGAAAAAAACATGGAAGAAAATTTTCTAAAAAATAAATATCCTTTTAAAGAGGGTTTTGAAAGCCTGGCATTAATTAATACAACGGGTGTTTTATTTTTTTTCATTTCATGTAGAAAATTGGGCCACAGGTCTGTCTCAACAATAACAACAGCATCAGGTTCTATAGCCCGGGTTATTTTTTTAACAGACCAACCCAGATCAAAGGGGAAATATCCCAATTGATCTGTCGACATGTCATCTTTTTTTAAAAATAATTTCGTTGCCATATCAAATCCGGTCTTTGTTGAGGCAGTAAAAACAATATCCAAATTTTTGTGCTGTTTTTTTAATGCTTTGACAAATGGTAAAGATGATATGACTTCGCCCACTGAAAGGGCATGTATCCAGATCCTTTTTTTTCCGATTTGCTTAGGCTTCAGATTTGTTCTTAACCCAAGCCTTGAAAGCATGTTCGCCCTTCTTTTCTCCGAAAAAAAATAGATAATCGGCAAAACCGGAAAAATAATCAAAAATATTATATTAATTATTGTTTTATATAAAATAGCCATTTGCTTTGCTTTTTACTGTCATTACTCAGTGTTGATTAAATAAAGGGTTCCAAAGCACAAAAAAAACAGATTAGCCGCCCATGCACTTATGATAGGCGGCAAAATAGATCCATATCCCATTGAGAGGCAAAATCCATACATGATCCAATACATAAATGCGATCACAACACCAATGGCTATCGCCACTGGAATATTTTCTTTTACAAATGATCGCATACCCGTGGCCGCCCCGGTCAAAGCCATAATGATGCAGATAAAGGGAAATGCGATTTTCCCATTTAAATCAACTTTATAGGTTCTTGCATTATATCCTTCTTCTTCAACCTTATTAACGTATTTTTTCAATTCAAAAAAACTCATTTCGACGGATTTTTTTGCAACATCTCCCAGGTCTTCCGGCTTAAATGTCAGGGGGATATGTTTTTTATCATATAATTTTACATCATAATCCATAGTGTTTTCCGCATGGGTTTGCTCGATAATATCTTCAAACACCCATTTACCTGTTTCAAAATATCCTTTTTTAGCATCAATTCTTGACTCAAGGGTGAAATTTTTTCTTAAGGATGTAATGGTGATACCTGCAACAGATTGGTGGACAGGATCATAAAAGTTGATGTGGATCAGTCTGTTTTCAGACTTTATCCAGATGTCCTTTTTTGCAGAAAAATAATTCTTCTTTTTTTTTATTGTATTGTATTTAATAAAATTTGCCTTGGATATGGAAATAGGAATAATGGTTTCCCCCAAAAAAAACATTAAAACGCCAAGAGTCACACCCACCATGATGGCAGGTTTTACGAGATAATAGATACTGATACCAGAAGACCTTATGGCTAAAAGCTCATTGTTTCTGTTCATCAGCGCAAAAACCGTAATTGTTGCCAATAGAATACTTGCCGGGGTCAGTTGAACAAACATGAAAGGAACTTTAAGCAGGACATATCCAAATGCGCCGATAAGGGAAAGGTCTGAATTTAAAAATTTATCCATTCTAGTAAGATAATCAATAATTACAAACAGCACCAGGATCATCAGCTGGATGATAGAAAAAAATTTAAAAAATTCCTTTAACCAATATTTATGTAGACGAGTCATATTTTCCGTTTAATTCTATTTTTGACTGCCTTTACAGCCGTTTTTACAAAAGCCGGAAATGTGACCGGTTCTTCCCTGGCATTTCTGACAAGAAAAAAAATGCCTATTCCCCCCATAATGACATCTGGCAGCCACATACCTAAAACAGGAGGATAATCACCTGTTTCACCTGCTGACCATCCAATGGCCAGTAGAAAATAATATAAAAGGAAAAAGGAAATACCCAGCCCGAATCCGGAAGAACGTCTCAGAGATGCCGATTGAATTCCCAATGGAAATGCAAGCAGACCCAGAGACAGGCAGGCTAATGGAATAGAAAATTTCTCATGAAATTCCATGAGCGCTGAGTTCAAGTTCCCTTTATGTTTAGGCTTTGACCTTATATACTTAACCAGTTCTGTCAGGCTTCTTTCATCCAGCTCTTTGGCTATTTCCCCTTTGCCTTTATCCATGAGGTTCAAATCAATATTAATATCATAATTTTCAAATTGAATATTGCTTACAGAGCCATCCTCAATATCCACTTGATTGATGACTCCATTATAAAGTCTTATGGTATATACTTGCTCATCATTAAGCCGTATTAATCTTCCTGAAGGAGCAATAGAAATGCTTATGACCCCTTTTGTTCTTCTGTTTTCAATAAAGACATCTTTTAATTCTTTTGTTTTTATGTCCACATGGGAGACATAAATCATGATATCTTCCAGCTCTGAATTAAATTGTCTTTCCTGCAGAGCAGCATCAATACTTGTTCTTGCAATTTCAATACTTTTCTTTTTAATGGATAATTTTCCCCAGGCCACACCAAAAACAGTAATACCCATTGTTAGAAAAACCCCTAAAAGACAAAAAATCAGCACTGGCGGTAATAATTTATATAGGGATACTCCAGCACCTTTTAGCGCGACGATCTCATTTTCCTGTGACATTCGCATGATCGTTAAAAGGATGGAAATCATAATTGACATGGGAATGGTAAATTCTAAAAATCTTGGAAGAGTATAAATAATCATCAACGCAATGGCCGAAATATCTGCGTTATAGTTCACGACTATATTGGTGATTTCCGGTATTCGTGTCATCAAAAAAACAAATGTTAGAAAAAACAGGCTGATGACAAAGGGAGACAGTAGTTCCTTAAAAATATATCTGTTTATCATATTAAAACTTTTCATTTCCAGGAAAAATATAAGTTAGCGGACAAATAGTCAAGATATGTTAAAAAGATTCGGGTTTTAATTCATATGTTTTCATGGTACTAAACTGCCTATGAAATGTGTAATAATAGCCAATGGAGACCTTGATTACACAAAACAAACTTTAGACTGGATCAAGGATGCTCAGACGATTAT
>Ga0233437_1002201_pt1 | contig 30759 bp, 29 predicted proteins | sample SI_122_August201_FD_182714 | JGI IMG/M metagenome (GOLD analysis project Ga0233437, IMG submission 182714) | Seawater microbial communities from Saanich Inlet, British Columbia, Canada - SI_122_August2016_200_MG | ecosystem: Environmental > Aquatic > Marine > Inlet | place: Canada: British... | reverse complement strand
GGCATTTTGGCTGGATGAAACCTGGACCATCATGGTTGGCTTACAAATCATGACTTATTTCTTTTCCGGAGCCATTATACCACTGGAGCTTTTTCCCGAAACCATGGTTGAGATTTTATACTGGACGCCATTTCCATACATCAGTTTTGTTCCTGCAAAAATCTTAATGGGGCATATTCCACCATTGCTGCCTGTTATTGGTGTTTTGGGTTTTTGGTCTTTATTAATTACTATGATATCTTATTTGGTTTGGAAAAAAGGATTATCCCTGTACACAGCAGCGGGGATGTAAAATGACTAAACATATATTTAGCCGAATTAAACACTATTTCAACGTTTATCAAGGTTTTGTAATCACCTGTTTTATTGAGTCCATGAATTTCAGGCTTCATTTTGTTTTGCTGATCCTAATGGACCTCCTGTTTTATATCAGTGCTTTGGCCTCTATTCATATTATTTATAACCATGTTGAAACAATCGGCGTTTGGAACCGGGAACAATTGCTGTTTTTTGTAGCTTTTATGCTGGGAATCAACCAGTTGACCATGACCTTCGTTAGTGAAAGTTACTGGCGATTTCCAGAGTTAATCCGTTCCGGGGACCTGGATTTTATTTTATTAAAGCCCATCGGAGCTGTTTTCTCAGTATTCTTTCGATATCTCAGACCCGGAAGCTTGCTCAATATGATTTTCACCTGGGGTGTCATTACTTATTACGGGCTGAGGCTGAATTTAAGTGTTTTTGCCTGGTGCGCACTGCCCTTTTTACTTCTTTTAGGTTTCTTACTCCAAAATGCTATTGAAATGGTTATTTCATGCAGCATGTTTTGGATGCTGGAAGGTTCGGGTGTTAATTTCGTCAGAATGGAAATGCAGCAACTCGCCAGATGGCCGGATTTTATTTACAACAAAATAGTCTCCAGGATTTTAATGACAGTACTACCTATATTATTAATTGGTAGTGCACCTGTTCGTTTTTTATTCAATATCAATGATTGGATCCCTTTTATGGGCATGGGTCTGGGTATCCTTCTGTTTTGGGGCATTCTAAGTTTTATCTGGCAATTAGGATTAGCCAGCTATGAATCCGCCTCCAGTTAATCAAGATTAACTAGACCACATAAAAATATCCTCATTCGGTATTCTTTTTTGATAATTCTTGTAAGTTGACCGTGAACAGCATAGAATATGACATTATGATTTTCGTTATAAAACTGACCGGTTCAATATATAAAAGTAAGCGTAGGAGAAAATAATGAAACTGGGCATCGATTTCGGAACAACCAGAACAGTTGTTTCTGTCCTGGATCAAGGTAACTATCCAAATGTCTCTTTCTGCACAACAGAAGGTGACTGGATGGATTATTATCCATCACTGATCGCAGTTAAAGATAATGAATTTTTATATGGCTTTGAGGCACAAAGCGTTTTCGATAATACAGATTGGACCACAATACGATCGGTAAAAAGTTTTTTAAAACATGCCTTCAAACACAAAACAATAGAACTCCGGGACCAAACATATACTATCACCACATTGATCACTAATTTCCTTAAACAATTTCGGGAAGATTTGGTTTATCAAAGTAATTTGGAAATTGAGGATGAAAAAATATCGGTGTCTATCGCTGTTCCTGCACACTCTAATAATGTGCAACGATTTATCACAGCTGAATGTTTCAATAATGCCGGATTTGAAGTTTTGAATATGATCAATGAGCCCTCAGCAGCAACCGGTGAATATATCCAATCTTTCTATAAAAAAATAAAAAATATCACTAAAAAGTACCTTCTGGTTTATGATTTGGGAGGCGGTACTTTTGATGCGTCCATCTCTGAAATTCATGATAAATATCATCGAATCATTGCTACGGAGGGGATTGAAACTCTGGGAGGAGACCAATTTGATGAAGTGATGGCAAAAATGGTTTTAGAAAACTTGCCAGAAAAGACTCCTCTTGATTATGCGGATGAGATTCGGCTCAATGAAATATGTAAATTGAAAAAAGAAACAATTACACCCTACTCAAAAAACATTCTGGTGGAATGGGGCCCGCAAAATAAAGAGCCTAAAATTTTTAAACTGAGTGTCAAGGACTACTATTTAAGATGTGAGCCATTAGTAGACGAAACCATTAATATTCTGGAAAGTTTTTTTGACAGGGTCTCCGCTCAAAATGATATTAATGAATTTGTCGTATATTTAGTCGGCGGTATGGCAAATTTTCCTTTGATCAATCGAAAATTAAAAACTATTTTTGGTAATAAGACCGTTCGGAAATCCAAATATGGGGCTTTTTCTGTTTCTATTGGCCTGGCGGCAATGATGGACAATAAATATGATTATATTTTAAAGGAGTCCCTCACGCGATATTTTGGACTATGGCGGGAAGGGGATGATGGAGAAGAATTAGTATTTGATCCCATTTTTCAAAAAGATCAAACTTTACCAGCCAAAGGCGAAGTGCCAATCGTTTATAACCGGCAATATTCACCCAGTCACAATATCGGCATTTTCAGGTTTCAGGAATGCAGCAGAATTCAGGATGGCAAACCCATGGGGATGGTTACCGTTTGGAAAAAAATTCAATTCCCCTTCGATCCCTCTTTAAGCGGAAAAGATCTTTCAAATGTCGCGGTCAATCGCTGGGACAGACCAGCAGACTTTAATGTCAAAGAAACCTATGCATTAAATTATAAAGGTGAAATTTCAGTCCAACTCACCAATGAATGTAATGGATTTACTGATATTTTTATGCTCTCTCGAATGGAGAGTGAGGAATAATTGCCAAAACCCTGAATAATCGTTATAATAGTCTTTTTTGATCTTTGAAACCATTTTCGATTTAATATAACATATCGACAACTATTAACTGAACAGAGACATCAATTTATGGATAAACAAAATCATTTGGTCTGGATGGATCTGGAAATGACGGGATTAAATCCTGATGCAGATACAATTATTGAAATTGCAACCATTATTACCGACATTGACCTAAATATTATTGAATTAGGTCCTGAATATGCGATTCACCAGAGTGACAGTGTACTAGATAATATGAATGACTGGTGCCAAGTTCAACACAAAAAATCAGGTCTGGTTGAAAGAGTCAGGAATTCCAAGTTCAGCATGGAACAGGCAGAAGCAGATACATTGAAGTTTGTTAAACAATTCGTAAAAGATGGAGAAACCCCTTTATGTGGAAATAGTATCCATCAGGACCGGAATTTTCTGAAAGTTCATATGAATACTCTTGATAGTTTTTTACACTATCGTAATATCGATATCAGCAGTATTAAGGAACTTGCTTTCAGATGGTATCCGGATTTTCCAAAATTTGAAAAGAAGGGAAATCATACTGCCCTGGACGATATTAAGGAATCAATAGAAGAGCTGAAATATTACCGTGAAGGACTTTTTAAGTAATATTTTTTTAATTAGAATTCCTGGTTATCATTCACCATAATAAAATTTACTTATTAACCGTATACTGGTAGAGGGTTTTTAGTGCACAAATAAAATATTGAATCATTTAAGAGGAAGTATCATGGAACCGACATTTACTGCTAAAGAAACAGAAATAAAAAGATTGGGTGAAGCAAAGATATTGTCCCCGCTGGCAGATTTATCTGAAATCGGTTTTGATCGACGAATTTTATATCACCCTTATCTCATCCAGGATAAAGTAGAAGCCGATATCTCTTTTGAAGTAGCCAAGCACGATAAATACATCTACTTCGACCCCAAAAAAGTTACCGCTGCTATTGTCACTTGTGGTGGTCTTTGCCCAGGATTAAACAATGTGATTCGGGCAATTGTTTTAGCACTCCATTATGGTTATGGTGTCAAAAGAGTATTTGGTATCAAATATGGGTTGCAGGGATTTATTCCCAAATATGGACACGAGTTAATAGAACTCAACCCCAGAACCGTTTCGGATATTCATGAGCAAGGCGGAACTATGTTAGGCTCGTCCCGGGGAGAACAACCCATTGAAGAAGTCGTTGATGCCTTAGAGCGACAAAATATGAATCTTCTTTTTGTGATTGGTGGAGATGGTTCTCTGAATGCTGCTTCTGAAATTGAAAAAGAAATCTATAAAAGAGGACTTAAAATTGCTGTCACTGGTGTTCCCAAAACTATTGATAACGACATTTCAAATATTTCACACTCTTTCGGTTTTGAAACAGCTGTCGAAGAAGCTACAAAATCTATTCAATGCGCTCATTCAGAAGCAATGTCATACCCGAATGGTATCGGACTGGTAAAATTAATGGGTCGGGAATCCGGCTTTATCGCAGCAACAGCTGCCAGAGCACAACGAGATGTAAATTTTGTTCTGGTTCCGGAAGTTGATTTTGAACTGGAAGGTCCCAAAGGATTTTTCAAAGCGCTTGAAGACCGATTGCTAGAACGATCTCATGCTGTCGTGGTTGTGGCAGAAGGGGCCGGCCAAAAGTTCTTTGAAGATATGGAATCTGGTATTGATCCCTCCGGTAACCCAATATTAAAAGATATTGGTCGCTTTTTACAACGGAAAATAAATGAATATTTTAAAAGACGTGAAATTGATGTGACAATGAAATACATCGACCCCAGCTATATGATCCGATCTGTCCCTGCCAATACTTCTGATGGTTTATTTTGCGCTACCCTGGGGCAAAATGCGGTCCATGCCGCCATGGCTGGTAAAACTTCAGTGGTGGTATCCATATGGCACGGCGTCTATTGCCATATCCCAATTGCACTTGCCATCCGCAATCGCAAAACCATCAATCCCAGAGGTACAGAATGGATTAATGTCATCGAATCCACCGGACAACCCGCATTCATTAACGACTAAGATAAAAAGAGGTCTTTTATTAAAAGACCTCTTTTCAGGCTTTACTCCACAAATTTATTATCTACTGCAAATTTCATATAAGTTGCACCAATCAGTATGCTGAGCAAAGAACGAAGTATATTATCTATGCTTCCCCCTCGTTCTCGACTTCGCTCAGGGAACAGTTAATTCAGTGCTCAGAGAACCGAAAATTCGTTGATATTCCTTATCCTATATTTTTTTGTCAATTTTAAACTTGACTTTATTTTCCATTATGAAAGAAAATAAAGTCAAGTTAACAAAACAAGCGAATAAAGCCAAAAAAAGGAAAATAAATGCTAACACCTGATAGTCAGTCTAAAACCAGTTCAAAAGATATTGCCTCCATCACCGGCACAGAATATAAATATGGTTTTGAGACCGTCATCGAAACCGATGATGCTCCGCGGGGATTAAATGAAGATATCATTCGCTTCATATCTCTCAAGAAAAAAGAGCCCGCTTTTATGTTAGAGTGGCGATTAAAAGCCTATCGAAACTGGTTAAAGATGTCCGAGCCCACTTGGGCAAGTGTCAATTTTAATCCCATCGACTATCAGGATATCATTTACTACTCTGCGCCACGTAAAAAGCCAGTGTTGAAAAGCCTAGATGAAGTTGACCCTGAAATATTAAAAACATTTAATAAGTTAGGAATACCTCTTTCTGAACAAAAATTATTGTCTGGTGTTGCAGTTGATGCAGTATTTGACAGCATCTCAGTAGCTACAACCTATAAAGATAAACTGGCTAAAATCGGAATAATATTCTGTTCGATTACGGAAGCGATCCAAAAACATCCCGAGTTGGTTCAAAAATATTTGGGATCGGTTGTTGGTTACAAGGACAATTTTTATGCTGCTTTAAATTCAGCTGTTTTTACGGATGGTTCCTTTTGTTATATTCCCAAAGGTGTCAAATGCCCAATGGATCTTTCCACTTATTTCAGAATCAATAATGCCGATACCGGACAATTTGAACGAACATTGATAATCGCTGAAGAAGGAGCGCAAGTTAATTATTTAGAGGGATGTACAGCGCCTCAAAGAGATAACAACCAACTACATGCGGCTGTGGTTGAAATTGTGGCTCTGGACAGTGCCGATGTTAAATATTCAACCGTTCAAAATTGGTACGCCGGGGATAAAAATGGTGTTGGTGGTATTTATAATTTTGTTACGAAGAGAGGTCTTGCTCATACCAATGCCAAAATTTCCTGGACTCAAATTGAAACAGGTTCTGCCATTACCTGGAAATACCCCAGTGTAATTCTAAAAGGGGACAATTCAAAAGGAGAATTTTATTCTGTGGCTGTTACTAATAACCATCAACAGGCAGATACTGGTACCAAAATGATTCATATTGGTAAAAATACCCATAGCAAAATAATTTCCAAAGGGATTTCTGCTGGAAAAAGTAGCAATGCCTATCGGGGAATGGTCAAGATCGATAAAAAAGCGACTGGCAGTAGAAACTATACACAATGTGATTCGCTCCTGATTGGAAAAGAGTGCGCTGCGCATACGTTTCCTGTCATTGAAGCAAAAAATAACATCACCCAGATTGAACATGAAGCTACCACTTCCAAGATTTCAGAAGATCAACTGTTTTATTGTCAGCAGCGAGGGATTAATGAAGAGGATGCTGTTGCCATGATCGTTAACGGATATTGTAAAGAAGTATTTAAAGAACTACCGATGGAGTTTGCAGTTGAAGCTCAACGGTTGTTGGATATCAGCCTTGAAGGCAGTGTTGGATAATTTAAAATAATTGAGGTCATCTATGTTAAAAATAAAAGCATTAACTGTAAATGTTGAAGGAAAGCCGGTGTTAAATGGAGTTAATTTGAATGTTAACCCCGGTGAAGTACATGCCATCATGGGCCCAAACGGATCCGGGAAGAGTACCTTGTCTAATGTTTTGGCCGGGAAAAGCGAATATCAGGTTATCTCAGGAAAAGTTCAGTTTTCCGGAAATGATTTTTTAACATTATCTCCGGAAGAAAGAGCCTTGCAGGGATTATTTCTGGGATTTCAATATCCGGTGGAAATTCCGGGTGTCAGCACTGAAAACTTTCTGAGAACAGCCTTGAATGAGAAATTAAAATATGAGGGAAAAGAAGAGTTGGATGCCTTTGATTTTCAGCAATTGTTATCAGAAAAATTACAGCAAATTAACATGGATAAATCCATGACTGATCGTTCTTTAAATCAAGGGTTCTCAGGTGGTGAAAAAAAGAGAAATGAGATTCTTCAGATGCTGGTATTGGACCCTAAATTAACGGTTTTAGATGAAATCGATTCAGGATTAGATATTGATGCCTTAAAACAAATTTCATTAGGGATTAATCAGTATAAATCAGAAAAAAATGCCGTGATTCTGGTCACCCATTATCAACGGTTATTAAATTACATTACTCCGGATTTTGTACATGTTCTGATGAATGGTCGTATCGTAATGTCTGGTGATTATACCTTAGCCCAACAACTAGAAGAAAAAGGTTATGAATGGATCCAGGCAGAACCTGCCGTCGCTTAAATTTCATATATTAAATGGTTAAAAAAGATGATAGTCGTTCAGGATAAAGGCATACAGGCAAAATTGATCAATCAGGTCAAAGAAGTAAGTCAATTGCAAGGTCAACCCACACAGAATGAAAAGGCAGCACTGCAAAAAATCGAAAGCATCTCACTCCCGAATATTCGGGACGAGGATTGGAGATACGCAGATCTGGATTTTTTACTACAGGCTGGTTTTGACAAAAGCAGTACTACCGATCAGCAGGAAGTCAACACCACTGCCATTGAGCAAATTGTTTCAGAATTTTCAAATAGTAGTGTCATTGTTATTGTCAATGGGGTCTTCTCAGAATCATTGAGTCGGGTATCCGGTGACAATATCCAAATAACAAATAAATTGAATCTAAAAAGCGGATTAACAGATCAATGGGAGCATTTGGAAAACCCATTTTTCTATTATCTCAATCAATCCAATCCCAGTTCCAATTTAAAAATTGATTTAAAAGGTGTTGATAAAGAAATCCCCTTGCTGATTATCCATTTAGATCATTTATCGGCTACTACTGATTTCCCGATTATTCAACCATCAATCAATATAACATTGTCAGCAAATAGTGAAGCCAGTATCGTTGAACATTATTTAAATCAAAACACGAACCCACATTTCCGGAACGGTGTCATCCACATCAATTTGGAAGAAAATAGTATTTTAAACTATCAAAAAATACAGAATGAAAGCAGTCGTGCACATTGTTTATCCAATACTTTCATCTACCAGGCGACAGGAAGCCAAATCTCTCACGGAAGTTATCAACTCGGTAGTACCTGGTCACGAAACTGCACCCAGGTATCGTATTCAGGGATGAATACACTCACCGATCTTTATGGAATAGCAATTGGTAATAAATCGCAATATTTAGATCAGAGCATCAAATTAAACCATACACAATCCCATGCTGATAGCCGCCAGTTATTCAAGTATGTCCTGTCTGATAAAAGCAAGGGAGTGTTTAATGGAAAAATCCTGGTCCAGGAAAATGCTTCAGCCTTAAATGCGCAACAGGACAATCACAATCTATTGCTCAGTGAATCAGCAGAAATGAATGCCAAGCCACAGCTGGAAATCTCAAATGAGGATGTTAAATGCAGCCATGGATCAACCATCGGACAACTGGATGAAAACGCACTTTTTTATCTTCGGGCCAGAGGTATAAAGGAAAAAATGGCTAAAAGCATTTTAACAGAAGCTTTTGTGACACAAGTACTGGAAAACGTTACCAATAAAGTCACATCTCACTATATTAAAACGATCATTCAACAAAAACTAAATCTATAATCTATGATGAATCAGCCCTTGCTCCAGAAAAAAGACAACCTGACAAGTATTCAAAGTGCCAGGTTATCTTTTCCGGCACTTGATCAATCCGTTAATGATCATCCATTGGTTTACTTTGACAATGCTGCAACCACACATAAACCACTGAGTGTATTGAAATCGATTGACCAGTTTTATTCCAGTTACAATTCAAATGTACACAGGGGTGTGCATTCATTGAGCGAAAAGGCCACCGAACAGTATGAAAATGCCAGGAAGTCCATTCAGGGATTTATCAATGCTGAAAGTGCCCAGGAAATCATCTTTGTCAAAGGAACCACTGATGCCATCAATTTAATTGCGCAGAGCTATGGTCGAAGTAATATTCAAGCCGGGGATGAAATATTGATCACGGAAATGGAACATCATTCCAACATTGTTCCCTGGCAAATCCTGGCTGAGCAAAATGGCTGCAAGCTTAACATTATTCCTTTTAATGAAAAAGGAGAATTAATATTGGAAAATCTTGATCAGTTATTGTCATCGAAAACAAAACTGGTCTCGGTTGTCCATGCCTCAAATTCGCTAGGCACGGTAAATCCGATTGAAACCATTATTCGTAAAGCGCATTTAAAGGGAATTCCTGTATTAATTGATGCGGCACAGTCCATTCAGCACGGTAAAATTGATGTCCAAAAACTGGATTGTGATTTTTTAGCTTTTTCGGGTCACAAAATTTATGGGCCTACCGGTATTGGCGTTTTATATGGAAAAAAAACATTGTTAGAAGAGATGCCACCCTACCAGGGAGGTGGTGATATGATTAACTATGTTTCCTTCGAAAAAACAACTTATAATGAACTACCTTACAAATTTGAAGCAGGCACGCCAAATATCGCAGGTGGTATCGGACTGGGTGCTGCAATTGAATTTTTTCAATCCTACGATATCAACAGTATCATTGCCAAAGAACAGGCGCTGCTAAAATACGGCCAGAAAAAACTGTTAGAAGTACCCGGATTACAATTAATCGGTACTGCTGAAAACAAAACTGCTGTATTTTCATTTGTATTGAAAGACATTCATCCCCACGATATCGGGACGATTCTTAATCAATATGGAATCGCTGTTAGAACGGGTCATCACTGTACTCAACCGGTAATGGCACATTATAAGATTCCAGCGACCGTTCGTGCCTCACTGGTGTTTTATAATACTGAAAGAGAGATTGATTTCCTGGTTGAAAAACTACACGCTGTTAATGAGGTTTTTAAATAATGTCAAATCTAAACGAATTATATCAACAGGTGATTCTGGATCACAACAAAAATCCTAAAAACTATGGGCAACTGCCTCCCCCATGCTGTTCTGCAGAAGGAAAAAATCCATTGTGCGGGGATCACATCGACGTCTATTTGACGATTGAAGATGGTATCATTAAGGATCTGAAATTTGAAGGTGACGGATGTGCGATATCCAAAGCATCAGCATCTATTATGACAACTGTTTTAAAAGGAAAACCAGTTGCAGCTGCCAATGAGTATCTGGAGATGTTTCAGGATCTGGTTACCAGTGATCAGCCCAATGAGGAACATAAAGGTAAACTTGGGAAAATGGCCATATTTAGAGGTGTTCACGAATTTCCAACCCGAATCAAATGTGCAACACTTGCCTGGCACACCGTCAAGGATGCTGTAGCTGCCGGTTAAAGTAACGCAATATAGAGGGTCAATACAAATGAACAAGGCTATGGTTTACGATCAAATCTTAGATATAAATTGTTCGATAGGTAAATTGACCGTCGACCATTGTCCAATGCCTAAATGAAGCCTGCCGTCCCCAAAAACCTGCAACAGGGGCACAAATATAAAAAGGAATATCATTAACAATATGGTACTCATCCCGATGAAAATGACCAGCCAATACCGCCTTCACACCACCTGCTTTCATAATATCCGTCCATTTTTGCATGGTTTCATCCTTCCAACCAATGTGTATTTTATTGTTATAAAAATCCGGTAAACCAGGAGCATGACAAAATAACAGGGTGGGTTCTTTTTTATCTAGCATTTGTCTTAAAGCTTCAAAAGCAAGTTTACGCGTTATTTTAAAAGCACGATCCGAAATAGCCTGACTATTAAAAAAGGCGAATCTGATGCCTGGCTGAGGATGAATTGTGTAGTTAACGGGATTAAAATGGGTTTCAAACTGTTTGACATATTTTTCAGACCGATCAAATGTTATATCGTGATTACCGGGTACAAAATAGGCTTTTTTTCTGAACTTAAAAAAGTCTGATGCCTGTTTCATCTCTTCTTCGCTAGCTCGGGAATGAATGATGTCTCCGGTATGAATCACCAAATCGTAGGGCAATCTTAATTTATTGATCATATTCACAATAATATTTGTGGACATCGATCCACTGGAACTTGAAATATGCGTATCTGTCAATTGCACAAAAGCCAGATCCGGGATTTTCAACTGATTTTCAGCAAACCCAGAGTTCAGCCAGACACCATTTAGCAAACCGGCACTTGCATATTTAATGAATGTTCTTCGGTTGAATTTCATTTTTGATCCGATATAAAAAATTGAATATGGATTGAATAGGATCTGAATTAGCAGGAGAGAAAAAGAAGAATCCTTTGCAACTTGTAAAAAATATTTCAGCCAGAGTATCCCTATTCAAAATAGAAATACTGATTATTTGGTTTTAATAAGGTAGGTCCTGGAAAAGAAAACCAGTAAAAATGGCCAAAGCAGGGCATTGGCAATATCATGGAGACTGGCTGGCCATCTGAAAAAGCCAAAGGTGTTATAATCATCCCGTAAGTCGAAACCTTCCATAACCAAAACAACAATCAAAACTGGAATTAGAGAATTAAAGGATCTGATGGATTTCCTAAAGAGAACAATCCAACATACAAATACCAACATCCCGATATGAATATGGATCGCATCTTTAGTGAGATTAACGACTGATAATACTTCCAGTTTTGCAAGTTGATAAAGAGAAGTTTTCATTTACGATATCATTTCAAAAACGATTGATTTAATTTCTAATTGTTGAAGTTTTCATTCAATCCAGGATAATATGCTCTATCACCAGTGCTTCCGAACTAATTCCAGCTTTTTTAAGTTGTTGGTTGCAAAAGTTTGCAATCGATACAGATGTTTTTTAGCAAGTTGTTTGGAGTCATATGTTATCGCCTTTTCAATATTCCTGTTCCATTCATGTCCCGGGCAATAGTAGAGTCTATATTCAAAGTAAGGTTGAGAAATTACAAAAGCCTTTTTTTTCATAACTACGCAGTATTTTGGGTTTACTCCCTTCATTCAACAAATGGCATTTTTATAGTTGAATATTATTAAAGTGTCACTACTATTTACAACCAGTGCCAATATTTACATCAAAATTACCCTAATCCAATTCCAACGACAGTTACGTCATCACGGACTTCATGCTGATTTCGGTATATGTTAAATTCCTGAACCAGAGTTTTTTTCTGCTCTTCGAAAGTTCTGGTGAGATTTTGGTTTAAGATGTTTTGAAACCGTTTTTTCCCAAAACAGATTCCGCGGTCACCGCCGACCTGGTCGACCATCCCATCAGTGAACAAGTAAAACGCCTTTCCGGGTTCAATGTCAATAATGTGTTCTTTAAATTGATAATCCAGATTCGAACGTTTGTACCCTAAACTCTCCCGATCACCTTTTATTAAACAGGTTTCATTTCCAATCGTATGAATCAAAGCCAATCCCGCGCCAGAAAAACTAAGTTGTTGTTTCTCAAGATCAATTTTACAAACCGCAGCATCCATGCCGTCATTGGATTGCGCAAATTCGGTATCCTGTTGTAGGGTCTTTTTTACGAATTTGTTCAAACAGCTCAAAATTCTTGGTGGATCATAGCATTGATCGTCATTGATTACTTTTCTTAAGCCTGAAGATGCAATCATGGTCATTAGAGCACCCGGAACGCCATGGCCGGTACAATCGATAAGGCTAATAATATATCCTGTTTGAAAAAAACTAGTAAAAAAAATATCACCACCAACAATATCACGAGGTTTCCAAATAACAAAGCTATTTGGAAGCTTCTGTTTCATTTCGTCCATATTTGGCAACAATGACTGTTGGATCATTTTCGCGTATTCAATACTATCCATTACTTTTTTATTAGCGTATTCCAATTCTTCCAAAGATTGGTGCAACTCGGCGGTGCGCTCACTGACCATTACTTCAAGGTTTGCATTATAACCTTCTAAAGCCGCATTGGCTTTTGATAGTTCCTCTGTTCTTTTTTTGACCGTATCTTCCAGTTTTGTCGTATATTCCTGTTCGAATCGTCTTAAATTAATTAGCTTAATCGTTTTGATCAGAACGAAAAGAAACTGTTCGATATCCAATGGTTTTAAAATAAAATTTTCAACGCCCGACTTTATTAAATCAATTAAATATGAAGATTCATCATGGGCAGAAATAATGATAATAATTTGGTCCGGATCATTTTTTTCAATGTGTTGTACCATTTCAATACCATCCATTATCGGCATCCGTAAATCGCTGATAATAAGATCATAGGAACCGGAATGATACTTATCTAATCCCTCCTGTCCATTAATGGCCGTCTCGATATTAGAGAAAAAAGTATTTAACAAGCGTTTGGTGTTTTCTCTCAGGCTATCATCATCTTCAACATACAATATTGATATTTCTTCGGAGTTATCCACCAGTTCTTTTAATGATTTAGCATTTTTCATTAATTTTCTCTTATCTTTTCCATTTTACAATTTATTGTCAGCAATATTTTTGCAAATCGGAAACAGTACATCAATAAATTTTTGGAGATCCAGGGGTTTAAAAATAAAATCAGATACACCTGTTTTTTTCAGTTTTTCTGTAAATTCGTATTCATCATGGGCAGATAAGATAATAATCATCTGATTGGGATCGATGTGTTTAATTCTCCGGGACAATTCGGCGCCATCGATAATCGGCATAAAAAGATCGCTAATTACAATATCAAATTGCCGCGGTTGGAAGACATCCAGGCCTTCTTTCCCATTCGTTGCTACTTCGATATTGTTGAAAAACATATCCAATAGTCGTAGTGTATCCGTTCTCAGTCTTTCATCATCTTCAACATACAGTAGCGAACATTTTTTTGAATATTCTATTAATTCTTTAGCCCCTGGCATTATTCTCCTATTGCTTAGATGGCATTGTTATTTTAAAGCAGGCTCCTTTTTCTAAATTAGTAACCGATAAATTGCCATAACAATGCTTTTCAATGATTAATTGTGACATATACAAGCCAAGGCCAGTACCTGTTTTTTCATCCTTGGTTGAAAAATAAGGTTCAAATACTTTTGGTAACAATTCCTCTGGTATCCCTCCGGCATTATCTGATATTTCAACAACTTGAGTTTCATTTTCTTCTGAGATCTGTATATTAATCGTCGGTATTTTTATTTTTCGTTCCAGCAATACATCCTGAGCGTTTTTTAAAATATTTAGAAATACCTGCATCAGTTCATTAGGAAATGTTAAAATCTCCATTTTTTGATGATAATCGGTATTTACTTGAATACTCTTATAAGCCAGTGATTTACCTATTATATTGATGGATTGGTCCATCACATCGGCTAATACTGCCGGTTGTTTGTCTTTATTAGGCTTAAAGAAATTTCGAAAATCATTAATAGTACCAGATAAATATTGAGCATGATTGTTAATGTCATTTAACAACTCTTTAAACTGCTCCTGATCAAAAGTTCCCAGTTCAAGATAAACAAGCATACTACCGGTAATAGTACTAATTGAAGAGAGTGGCTGTCGCCATTGATGGGCAATCATGCTAAGCATTTCTCCCATTTGTGCCTGGCGGGCGCTCTGAAACATTATTTTATCTTTACGGCTACTGGCTTCAACTTCAATTGTAACTTTTTTTTCCAGGTTTTTATTCAATTCTGCGAGTTCACTGTTCAATTTTGCTAGCTCAGTTGATTTCGCTTCGACCTCCTTTGTCCTTTCTATTACCTGCAACGAGCAGGTATTTCCCCATTCTTCCAGTTGTTCAGTTGCATGTTTTAACTCTATGCGCATGGTTTCCTGAGAATCAGCCAGTTGCTGCAGTTCGATAATGGGTGTTTTAATAGGGTCGCTCTCTAAAAGATCCATTTGAGCAATTTTAATGCTTCTTTCCACCAGTTTCCCGATAGGAATGGTATATTTTTTTGTCATGGAGTGAGCCATGCGAAATGCTATCAGCAGAGCCAGACACAAAATAATCGGGATAGCAATCAAATAACCCATATCCCTTTTAATGATAATGTTTTTATCTTCGTCTAAAATAATTCCCACCCAAAACGACAAATTACTGCCACACTCCAAATATCTTAAATTCCCGATTAAGTCCGCCCCCTCATAGCGATAATAAAACAGCTCATGTTTTTTCCTGTGCCCAACGGGGGCTCTTTTAATATCATCTTTGTTTTCTTCCCAATATTGAATACCATAATCAACATAGTTTTCAACATTCCAATTAGCATATCCTGATTGAGCCAGGGTCTTCTGCTCTTCAGAATTATAGAAGTTATTATTCTCCAAAATAACATACTGTTTATTATCACTAATTAAAAAATGGGTCCCCTGTTTCAGGCTGCTGATATTCGTTAAAATATCGGAAAAACTGGACAATTCAACATCAAACGCAAAAATAAAAATTTGACCCTCCTGATTCTTAATCGGTAAGGAGACTGTCATCCCCATCGTATTTGAAAAAGGCAATTTTCGAGGATCCGACCAAACGATTTGATTTGATTCTGATTTTATTACTTTTTTGAACAAAGAAGACTTACCTAAACGAAATGGCATCTCACTTTTTAACTCTTTTGTCTCACCTGTATCTTTATTCATCGAAAACCATAACGCCTTACCACCGTTCTGATTTGATTTTACATGACCAATCATCCAGCCATCTTTTGATTTATACAACATGTAAACAGATCCATCCTCCCCGGCAATTTTAAAGGAAACAATTTGAGGGAAATCATTAAATATTGGGATTAACACCTGATTGATATTCTGCGAATTCATATTTTTGAGATGATCAATTTTACTTAACTTGGAGACAATTTTTAATGATGTTTCAATCGGAGCCGTCATTTTCTTCAATTCCTGTTCAACCTTATGAATCGACTCATTAGTAATATTTTCAAAAATGATGGTGGACTGCATAAAGCCTACAAATAAAAAAGCGACCACAAAAGCAATTGACATAAATATTGATAAAATAGTGAAGCTTTTCATAATACTCCACCGGATCGTATGGCATTTTGGAATTCGTTGTGATTTTGCCTGCATATGAGAACCTGGTGTAATAATAATTTTAAAAAGTAAATTTGTTCTTAATATCTTATTGAAGTTAAAGCGAGATTTCCAAAACTAATCATAATATTGCTGAAATATCATACAAAACAGTAATCATAGAATAGAGTCTAAACTATCATGGGCAACTCTTTCAACTTTATAATTAGAAACTCTTCCATTACAGTCAATCACTATTTAACATTGCTATTTATAATGATTAATCATTCTTTGATTATTTTATAATTGATGGTAATCAATAAAACTGAAAAGATAGCTTAAATTTTCAGTATTCATCAATCTTTAAAAACAGCCATCTTTAATTGATACTAACCAAGAATTTCCTATGAAACCTGCACTCCTGGTAATTGATGTTCAAAAAGCTTTTTTTGATGCCTCTTCAGCAAAATCTGTGGGTTAATTCCGGTTCAGGAAGGTCACCCATTGTATGAAATAAAGCTATCTTAAGGATTTCATAGCTCCTAAATCCATAAGATTTTCTTGTAACGAGATTAATTTTTCGATTTAACCCCTCGATGGTGCCTGATGAATAGGCTTTTTTGGCTTTGAACCAATTCATTAAAAGTGGCTGATGATTACGCAGCATTTTTACAAATTTTTTAATTGGATCTAATCTTGACCGCATTGCTCTAGTACACCACTTTTTTAAATACCATTCAGCCCAGTAAGGACTTTTATAGCTCCAAAATAGTTGAAAACTCTCTTTTAGCAAGTATGCCCGGACACTCTTTAAATCATATCTCAGAACATCTTTTAATTTACATTCCTGGTTAGCTGTTAAGTTCTCTTTTCTTTTCAAAAAACAGTATTTCGTGTGTTTCAAAATCGCTTCATATCCTTCTTGTTGATGAAATCTTGCTTCTTCTATTCTAACCTTGTTTACAGCTTTATTTAAATTTTGAACGATATGAAAACGATCCAATATATTTAAAGCCTTTGGGGTACGTTCTGAAATTACATCCAGGTACCATCTCCACATATCTGTACAAATGTATTTGAGCTGTTGTGACCGTTTTTCTCCAAATTCATCAAAAAACGTGTGTAATGATTGCTTAGTTCGATCTTTGGTTACAAACAGTAGGCGTTTCATATTGTCATTGATTTGATAGACAAGTGTTAAATATTTATGTCCGCGACTATACTGCCATTCATCTACGCCAATTGCAGTAATATTATCTAACCGTCGATGCTTCAATCCAAAAGCAACAACTGATTTTACTGATCGAAACACACTATCCCAGCTTGTTTGAAATATCTCTGCTGTTTCTTTCCAGGATAAACGTCGTGCCCATTTTGCTAGAAAAATCTGAAACGCTTTTGTTAAATGATTCTTACCTTCGGCCCATGGAATAAGTTCAACATGAACACCACATATAAAACAAACACTACGGCGGGATAAGTATCTAAAATAAACTTTCATTCCCCAAAGCGGTATGAATTCATATAATCTCGGTTTTTTCTGATGATCATAAGTCGGACACACCAATTTACAGATTGGACAAACTGCTTTGCTATTTTTCCTAGGAATAATATCAACCACAAAAGCTTTTTCTCCATCTATTTCTTCAATATGATCATTTTTATAAACAAATGATTTGAGATAATGCAGTTTGTTTAATATAGTAATTATGCGCACAGGAAATCTCCTTTTTAATATTTTGTCGTTAAAATATATTGGAGTATTTTTCTGTGCGTCGCAATATGTTTTTACTCACTCCTATGATTTGTATTTAATCCACTAATTCTGCGGAAGACCCTTTTTGATATTAGTCCAATTACTGCCCAATCATTAAACGATGCCATTGAGACGATTAATGTAGCGATTAAAGTGTTCCGCAAAAAAAGCCTACCAATCGTTTGTATTCAGCATATTAATGAAGCAGAAAAGCTAATTCCCGGTCAAACCGGATTTGATTTACCGGATACCTTAACAATAGAAAGTACAGATACTTTCATTCATAAGTCTTATAGTAATGGTTTTACTAAAACCAACCTGGAGAAAAGCTTGAAAGAAATGGAGATAGACACAATTATTATTAGCGGTTTTTGTGCGGAATACTGTGTTTTATCTACTTATCGTGGTGCTCAGGATAAAGATCTTACTCCTGTCATACTACGAAGTTCATTAGCGAGTGGTATCCCCGAAAATATTAAATTTGTCGAAAATATCAGTGACATTATCTCTTTGCAGGCACTGGATAAAGTTTTGTCATGATTCTTTTCATTTATCATAACAATACGGAAGGTCGAATGAAGCATCTAATATCCTTTTGACCGGGGGAGTACTTCCCAAATAACTATTTCCTGGAGAATTAGGACAGGAATTTTTTCGGTAATCCTTGATTAAGAGATAATAAACGCTTGCCAATTAAACTAATATATTTTCCTTTTAAGTCTTTTGATAAAAAACTAATTTCAATGATTTTTTTCCAAATTGGTGTAGCTGCATTTAGTTTATTCAAAACAGTTTGAATTGTTTTTTCCGTTAATCCCAACCTTTCCTGTCCAAAATATCGTACCAGCAGTTTTCCGTTAAGGTTTCTTTTTTTACCTTTAATAGGTAAGGCTATTTCTTCGGCGCCATCCGGTAACATAATCGTTGTATTTAATAAATCATATCCAGGTGATAATTGATATTTTAGGCCATTTTGGATCAGGGAAAAGTTTTTTAAATGCATATCCTCATTCCCTACCAGAAAATTAAACAGAATCAGATGAAACAATTTAAGTTTTTCAATCACAGGGAATGTACAGTATTGATCAATAATCCCTACAACCTGTTCCATAGATGAATCATATTTAGTATCCCTTGTCTTTCCTGAGAGTTGTGAAAAATCCTCAACTGCTATTTTTTTCCTCCCTACCCGATCAAACCTTTTTATGAAATAAACTAGCGTATTCGTTTTTGTATATAACAATCCATGCATCGGCACAGAAAGTCCCGCTATTTTTGCCAAACGTATTGTCAAATCTTCATTTTCGGGTAATTGCGGAAATTGCGGATTTTGAGGTTTTATGAGATACCTGCCACCTATATTTACAATAACAAATTTGTTTTCCCTTGGTTTTAGAATAGCACTCAGTTTTGGTTGGACGCCTTGAACAGATATTTTGGTTGAACGTAGCGCAGCTTCTTGAATTAACTCTTCATCATTAAAAGGCAATTTTTCCAGACAAGATAAAGATGGCGATAACCGTTTTAAACCTTCTTTAGAATAATCCTCATCACAAGCAAGATATGAGATTGGGCAAATCTTCATTTTGCCTCCTGGACTGTCACGGCACCCACTGTATCGCCACCCACAGCTACTAGTTGACCGAATAAATCATATCGATCAATTTTGCATATCCTTAATAAAGCTTCAAGTTGAAGTCCTTCTGGAAGTAATCCTTCAAAAAACGGCGGGAAACTCTTAAAATTAAATTCCCCTCTCTCAACGGGAAGTGTTAATGAAACAGGTGGGCCTTTATAATTGGTACTGTACAAAAAAAACCAGGTATTTTTATCCAATGATTCCTGCAAAACACCCGCTTTGACACCGTGTACAAATACTTCAGCTTTTCTCATGGTTCCATTCCTCAAAGTTAAGCATTAAGGGGCTATCAACTTTTAAAGAAATATTTAAACTCTTCAGTACTTTTATTATTGTGTTCAGGCGAACGGTATTTTTTCCGTTTTCTAAATCAAAAATTACAGTTTTTCCAATTCCAGCAAGATCTGCCAGTTGAATTCTGGATAATCCAGCCTGTTTACGGTGAAAAAAAATGATTTGTCCCAGGTGTGAATTTTCTGAAAGGATACTAATTGCCGCCATAGCAGTAATTAAATAAGAGTTAGTGGCAAACAAATATAAATTAAACTTAATAGAGATGCTTTTACCCTTATAGCGGTAAAAATGTCAATTATTTTTAATAAGTAATATGTTCAGATGCCTAAAATTGATATTGAATTTTCAAGGTTAATCGTTCTTCATTGCGGTATTCCCAAAGTTGACTTTTTTCATTAGTAATATTCAATTTTAAGAAAGCCACATCAAATTTTAAATGATCATAATATTTATAGTCCACTTCCCAAGTAAATATCATTTCATCATTCGGATAATTCAATGAACCGGTAAATACTGCGTTTAAATCTTCATTCAAATAATTATCCGCACAACTGAGCATATAGGATCCTGAACTTTCATCGGAGCCTTCTAAATCATCCTCCCAATCCACAATTCGTTGATCAATTAACCCCAATAACAGTGTATACCCCCCCGGGGATGAGTATTCAACACTGAAAGCCGTATCGATGACATCTTTTTCGATTAATTCATATAAAGCATTATTGAATACTTTTTTACTTTTTTGGGCAATTTCTCCTTTAACTAAATAAGCTCCTTTACCATAATTAAACGTCAATCCTAATATTTGATATCGATTGTTGGTTTTAATTAACACTCCGGATGCATTCATCTCATATTTATAATCATTCTCTATCAAGCTGGCTACCATCATCGCTAAATCGCTTTTGCCAAATGTTTTTTTCCACCGTAGGCCGAGCTCGTGGTTGTTTTTTTCCAGAGCCTCATCTTCTTCAACATTAAAGTTAACCAATAACCCCAAATCATACTGGGTTCCTTTTTCAGGCATCTTTGTATAACCTGCTGATGGGATATAAAACAAAGTCCAGTCTCCTACCTCCGAAAACTGGTCAAAAACAAGCATAGGTTGAGAGATCCTGGACTCTTCCAATGATATGAAAAACAGTTCCGATTGATCCCGGGGGGCTACTACATCTGTTACAGCAGCACCATCGGCCTCGCCCCAGATGATCACCTGCAACCCGGCTTTAACACTTGTATTTTCAAGGCTGGACTGCAAATAGGCTTCTTTGGTATTTGACTCGAACAAAATATTTTTTTCTTCTGCTTTTGAACGATGGTCTGATTCGTGAAAAGCATTTACCTTGGTATCCAATCGCAGAAAAAAATAGGTTTCAAAAAACTTTGAATACTCAAACCTGAGGGATGATCGATTATTAATGGTTTGAGTCGGTTCTTTTGTTTTATAAGAGTGCTCATGTTTCACCGTAAAACGCGCCGGCTCCATCAGCTCTTCAATAAAAGAAGTAGATTCGCTTTCACTAGTTTCATTGGTGTTATGAATATCTGCGTCCTCTTCCATGAAGCTGGTATCAACTTCCCATGTATCTTCATCTTCAAACAGATCACTGGATAGTCCTGTTTCTTCCAGATCAGCATCCAAATCAACTTCAATATCCTCTTCTTCAAAATCCGGAGATTCTGTGATCGAATCATTTAATTGATGATTCTGGGCATATATCGGATATGTAAACATCCATCCAAATGTTAGTATTAACAGAAAAGACTTTAACGATATTTGAAAGTATTTAATTAAAAAATCAGATTTCATTTTTATGTTTTAACAAAAGCAATTTGCGTCAATAACATTTTTCATCCGTATTTGCGAATCTTGCAGCAAAGAACTCGTCGAAATGACAACCGCAAGTTCGATAATAGTATCGATTCCCATATTCACATTATTACTGGGTTAAATATTTACGCAATTTTTCAAGTTCTCGTTCTCGAAAGGCAAAATCTGTTAATGTTCTTTTGGTTAGAAATGCATCTGGTACATCAATATTAAATGTAATTTCACTCAATTTCATTTCAGTCAGACGATTTGAAAGCATATTCTTTACAATCACTCGTTTTGCTGTCCACACTTTATTAATTAGCTGATATTTACTCATGGTGATTGTCTTATATTTAACACTGCGCCGATTATAAGCCAACACCTTAAGTGTTATGAACCTTTCTTTGTCGATCCAGGAATAGGACTTACTATACTCTGATTTTCTGGCTCTTTTAGGTGATGGTATAGACTCAATGATCCAGACCGGTCTTTTTTGATAAGTTGTTTCCTTCATTATTTTATAGGAATATTCATCAGTTTTAGGACTTTCCATGTCTTCAATCGTGAACTCTGTTCCAAAAAAGGCTTGTTTTTTAGCGTCCTCATCATCACTATCTCCTGACACAATTTTTCGTACTTTGTTCTCCTCTGAAAAATAGAGCCAGGTTTCCGTATCTTCATCGGGGTCATCATACTCATAAGACAACATCGCAATGCCTTTTTCGCCAATGGGTTGCAAGATAATAGAAATGGCCTTACTATCTTTCAGACTACTTCCGGTATCTTTCTGAACCCCCTCCAGAACTTTTACCTGAGGTTTTTCTACGCAGGTAATTTTCTTCCCGGTTTTGCCATACTTGCAGGTTGATAGAGTGGTTTTTTGAATAGAGGATTGCGTCGACTCTGTTGATATTTTATCAACCTTTTTCATAATTTCTTTGGCGGTCATAGTAAAAGCAATACTGGTTATTGAGAAAACCAATATTATTACACAAACAGGAACTTTAAGATTCATATTTCCCTCTCGGATTGCATATATCGTTATACAGTATCATTAATATTTTGAAAAAACCTTTTGTGAAACCGAAGCAGGCTCGGTTTCCAGTGCATCTAATCTATTGAAACAGGTACTGAGGTCTAATGAGTTGTTACTATCACACCAGTTTCCTGCTGGTTTGCAAATCTCATTTTAAAAATCAGAATCAAAGCCGGAATCAAAAACAGATCACATAAAAGTGCAACAAAAATAGCTAAAGAACCAAAAATTCCGACTTTCACCAGGCTGGTATTTGTTGAAAATGCCATAATAAAAAAACCAAAACCCAGAATTAAGGTTGTAAAAGTAATCGCTTGCCCAACTTCTTTAACGGTATTGACCAGTGCTTTATAAATACTTGGTGTTTTCAAAATTTCACCACGATAATGAGTAATAAAATGAATTGTGTCATCAACTGCAATACCGATAATTACCGGTGCAATGATAATGGTATCCGAATCCAGGGGAATATCAAATAATCCGAGTAAACCAAAGGTTAAAGTGGCAGGGATTAAATTGGGAACAATCGACATTATTCCGATTCTGAAGGTTCCGAAAATAAAAATGAGCAGAATACTGATAATAGCAATCACCATACCCAGACTCCTGACCTGAGACCAGCTGATATAATCAGCTAACTGCATCAGTAGTGCTAAGCCACCGGTAATTGTTATTTCACTACTTGGATATTGCTGAATAACTGTTACAAAGGCCTGATCTATATCAGCTTTAACCTGGTTAAAAAACCCATTATATTCAAAAGAACCTGCATTATATAATTGTACACTGATATGAGATTTACTGTAGTTATCAGAAACCAGTCTTCTTCTATCTTCCGGGTTGGCATTGTTGAACATGAACAGGGATTGGGATAATATTCTGGGATTATCCGGAATAATATACATTTCGTCCCGATCTTCATTGAGTGCTTTATAGGTGTCTTTAACAACATCCGCCAAAGAAAAGGTTCTAGCGACAAGATGTTGATACTTTTGCTCAATATCTCTTTGAAGTTTTTCCATGGCTTTCAGTACCAAAGGATCTTTCAAGGCATTTTCCTGTTTCAGATCGATATATATTTCCATATTCTGGGTACCGGCCATATGGGTATCAACAACATCATAACGAATCCTGAGAACACTACCCTCTTTAGTAGCCTTAACCATATTGGAATCCACTTTTACCTGGGTGGCACCATAAATACATAAACCAAAAATCACAGCGAATACCGCAATTATTAAACCGGGGGATTTCTTGACTATTGGTAAAATCATATCCAGAGCTTTTTGAACGACGACTGAAAAATCTGGAATCCATTTGATTTTTTTTGATTTGATATATGTCCCTTTTTTAGATACGGGGGCTAAAACATCCAGCATTAACGGTAATAAATAAATGGTAAAAATAAAGGCAAAGAAAACACCTGCCGCAGACATATATCCAAATACCTGAATGTGACTGATTTCTGATGTACTTAAAGCTAACATTCCCACCATGGTAGTAACCGTTGTTAGTAAACACGGTAAAGCAGCTTTTTCAAAAGCATTGGTTAAGGCAACCTGATGATCCATTCCTTCTTTTCTGAATAGCAGGTAACCAGATATAATATGTATAGCATCCGCAATACCTACTGCCAGAATTAACAGAACAGTCAAAGTAATCATAGAAGTAACAGTAGCACCTAACCACCCTGTCAAACCCAAAGTCCAGACACAACTCAACACTACAACCGCAATCGGCCACAGAACAGCACTAATGGATCGGAATAAATACCAAAGCAAGGCTACCATTATCAATATCATGACACCAAATAGTGGCCCCATTTCCTCCATCATCTCCATAAAAATTTTCATCATGGGAGCGTTTCCCACCGGATAGAATTCCAAAACATCTGTATACTTTTTCTGATATAGAACGGTTTCCAGAGCGGTCATGAGATCGAGATAATCTTGCATTTCAATCGCTTTATACTTAATTTCTTTAACGACCGCAGTTTGATCAACCCGAACAGAGATCTCTTCCATTTCACCATCATCTTCAAACTCTTCTGAATCCATTTCAAAATCGGAAGCTGGTTCCGGGGATTTGTCTAAGTCTATTTCTTCTAATGGTATCGTACCAAAATCAGTTTCTACTGTAATAGCACCATATAGAAAATCTTTTGAAAAATAGAATAAAGGAAAGCTTTGCTGTTTACGTGCCTTATCACGAAGAATTTCACGTTGCTCCTTAGTTTCTGGAAAATCTGTACCGATAAATTTTTTGGATATCAATGTATCCTGATCCACTTCCAAAACACTTGCACTAACAATACTATTGATTTTAGTCAGGTGTTCCAAAGCTGAAATTTCACCGGGTTTTAATTTATCCCTATAATTTAAAATTTCTTCTCTAATACCGTGAACGGCCTTTAGAGAATTTTCAGATAAAATGTCACCATCTTTAGCTTTATAAACAATAAAAATACCGTCTTCGCTACCAAATTCGCCTCTAAATTGATTAAGCGCTAGTTTAGTCGGATCATCATCACTAAACCAACTCTCAAGGGTCATATCAAACTTATTCTGAACGATCCCAAAACCCATAACAATCGTAACTACTATAAAAACTGCCCATACAAACCACTTAATTCGTCTCAAATGATCCGGAACAGTAGCAAAATAATGACTGAGGGCATTTAACAATTGCTTCATATTTATATCCTCATTTAAATTTGTTTTCCTTAATTAGTGTTCGAATGAAAATGCCATTATTGGATATCAAACCGGTAATTGGGGGTATCGTTACGAAGCCTCATGATCCTCGTAACTACCTGGTATTTAAACACCATATTCACAACACCCATTTTTTTTATGAGTTGTCTTGAACATAGGCGATTCTGGGTTGCCAATATTGTACCTTTTTTAGTTCTTCTATTATTACAGCAGTTTAATATAATTTCATTTGTTTTTTCACCAAATAAGATATTTCAGTTTTCGTATATGGTAATTGATTATATCTCCTACCGTATATAGGAAACGAAAACATAATTTGATTGATACTTAAAACATATTCTTTAAAAATTTCTTTATCGATTTAAGAATCTGATACCTTAAATCCAATCCAGTTAAAAAGCAAATAGCTTAAATCAATAATTGTTGACCCAGATAAATCAATCAAAACGAATATTTATTTAATTGTTTATTTGGTAGTTTCAACACTAAAAACAGAATATATTTTGTATTAAATTATAATTTATTTACTATTTTTACCATTCTTTTCGCCTAATGTATTGACTTCGTGATTTGAACTGCAATATCCTCTCAGGAGCGTTTCAATTCTTAAAAGGAGAAACGTCCTTGGATCAATCAAAAAATATCCGGGATATTTCTAAATTTGATCTTATCATCAAATGGTTGATTAAAGTGGTTTTTTAACTAGTATATTCCATGACATTAAAGGAGATGGTATTATGTCAGAAAAAACACTGCATCGAAATTTTTTTCAAAGATTATTAGGAATCTGCCAAACAAAGCAACCTCTTGATTCAAATAGTTGGATATTAGAAAAAAGTCAGATCATCATCGACCTTGATAAAATGTCGGAACTGTCACAACCTGACAGTGCAGTGCGCCTGGAATTAGACACATTCCCTAATCGAATTCTTGTCATCCATACAATCAATGATGATTTTTTTGCCTTCCGAAATAAATGCACCCATGCAAAACGAAGAATGGATCATATCCCGGGAACTGATCAGGTTCAGTGTTGTAGTATTGGCAAATCAACCTTCAGTAAATCCGGTAAAATTGTATCGGGTAGTGCGAAAAAACCCATTATTACTTATCAGATAAAGAAAGAAGAAAATCAACTCATTATTGAGTTCTAATCAATGAAATGATCGGAATCTTCAAACCGTTTTTACTGCTTTCCAGCGATTCTGCTTCCACAACAGGTACCATCTCAGAATTAACACAAAAAGATATCGTACCTCACCAACGTTTAAGAGAAGGTGCCCAAATTGATACTTTGGATGAAGCGCTAACGCCAATGCCATAAAACCCAGTATTTGACAAACATTTTATGCAAAATCATCATTATATCATTGCTTTGCTTTGGATCATTTGGTGCACCATCCACAGTTTTTTAGCCTCCGATACTGTAAATCAATGGATTCAATCTAAACCGGGTCGTTATCCAAATTATTTCAGATTATTTTACAACCTTTTAGCTGGAATATCACTAGCCCCCGTCTTATGGTATGGCCGGCTATTTGAGCCGCAAATCATTTTTCACTTTACCGGTGTTTGGACAGTTCTTCAAATTATTCTCGTTGGAATCGCTATATTTTTTTTCTGGAGTGGTGCCCGGGAATATGATCTAGCTTACTTTTCCGGTCTAAGACAAATAAAATTTGATGAGAAAGCATCCGTTGAGTCTGTAAACCTTTCGACAGCTGGTATCTTACAAATTACCCGGCATCCCTGGTATACAGGAGGAATTATCTTCATCTGGTGCTATGACGGTCAGTTATCATTATCTGGTATCATTTCAGATACGATTATATCCATTTATTTTATTATCGGGGCTAAATTGGAAGAAAAAAAACTGGTGAAAAATTTTGGATCACAATATACTGAATACCAGGATAAGGTATCAATGTTAATTCCTTTTAAATGGATTAAATCTAAATTTAAAAAATAGCGTGAAAACAGGATTGTCTATTTTAATAGCTGTAAGCTTAATGATTGTCAGTAGCTGCAGCAGCACTAAGTTATCACCTGTCAACATTCTTCCGGGAAAATGGGAAGGTGTTAGTAAAAAAGGAAAGATCGTTGTGCTGGAATTCAAGACCAATCAGGAAGTTGTATTGATCCATGGTCAACTGAAATTGAAAAGTACCAAAGGAAAAAGAAAGGTTATGTATGAACTGGATCAATCTGTCTCCCCCAATCGTATCAAACTGATTATTCACCAATATAACAGCCTATCAACGAAACCTAAAACACTGGGGATGATATATAAGGTTTTGGCACCCGACACGATCCTGATAGCTATCGGGAATATTGCAGAGGAATATCCAAAATCATTCGAAAAAGTTTCTCCAAAAGATAAAACCATCCTAGTGAAACAGGTTGGTACTCAATAAAAATTTAAATTAAAGGTATCAGATCCACAAAGGAAGAAATCATAAAATCAGAAGCTTCTGGCCAAAAATAGTCTTCTTCAAAATCAATTAAAATGGTACTGGTGCCGGCATTGATCCCTGACTGTAAATCATAGATATAATTTCCCACCATAACGGCCTCATCAGCAGATTTTTCCCATTGTGTTAATAATTTGTTTATTCCATCCGGGTCAGGCTTAGGTATCGCATCATCTCTTCCTTTTATTGACTCCGGTGAGAAGAATTGATCACATCGAATATGTTCCAGTGTTTGAATAGCAATATCCTGCGCATTTCTGGTGACTATCCCCAGGTGATTTGGTTCCTTGCTCAAAGCTTCCAGGAATGGGTGAAGACCGGGTGCAGGTTGTGCTTTAACAGCTAGTCCTCTTTCAATATCATCCAGTTTTTGACGGGCAAATTGGTACTGATCTTTAGAAAGCGATTTCATGTACTCTATAATATCACCGTCTTCAGGCACTCCTAACACTTGTCTAATATGGACAAAATCATGAATCGGTATGGTCAGGGTACCATCCATATCAAAAATCCAGGCAGTTTTTTGACTCAAACGAACATTTTTTGAATTAATTATCACTTTATCGACCAGTTTATTTTAAAGCAACGGTCACTCTTATTGCCGTTTGCCAGATTTTTGTAGTGTCTTTTGAAAACTATTTAGAACTGTTCTCATGGCGTCAAACAGAAACCACTAAGCGTCAATCTGAGGATTATGAGAATGTCGTTTACAATAACCAAATGTTTTGCAGATTATAAACTTTTTAATACCAACTCCGCCAGATCAAGTACTTTAACATCTTCCTCTTTGGATTTTTCTTTAAGCCCATCCTCAATCATGGTCATACAAAAAGGGCAATTGACGGTAACAATATTAGCAGACGAATTCAGAATCTCCTCAGTTCTTTCAATATTGATCCGTTTACCAATCGTCTCTTCCATCCACATTCTGGCACCTCCGGCACCACAACAAAAACTTTCATTTTGTTTACGATCCAGTTCTGTATATTTCTGACTGATTTTTTGCAGGACTTCACGGGGTTCCTGGTAGGTTTGGTTATACCGTCCTAAATAACAGGGATCATGATAGGTTATTTTATCTTCACTGGTGGAATTAATTTTAATTTTCCCCTGTTTCAATAGTTGGGATATTATTTCTGAACTATGCGTCACCTGGTAATTTCCATCTAATTGAGGATATTCATTCTTTAAAGCATGCAAACAGTGAGGACAGGCCGTTATGATTTTTTTAACACCATAACTATTTAAAACTTCGATGTTTTCCATAGCCATCATCTGAAAAAGCATTTCATTTCCGGCCCTTCGCGCAAAATCACCGGTACATTTCTCTTCAACACCCAAAATACCAAAGGAGACGCCCGCTTTTTGTAATACTTTTGCGACGGCCACAGATACTTTTTTGGCCCGATCATCAAATGAACCGGCACAGCCGACCCAAAACAAGTATTCTACTTCAGCGTTTTCCGCTAGAGTTTGAATATTCAAACCTTCAGCCCAATCTCCGCGTTTATCATAACCGATTCCCCAGGGATTACCATTACGTTCCAATCCTTTTAAGGCCGGATTCAATTCTTTAGGATAGGATTCAGCCATTAGGGTTTGTCCCTGTCGCATGGCATTAATTCGAGGGACATGTTCAATAGTTACCGGGCAAACTTCTTCACACGCCCGGCAAGTCGTGCAGGCCCATAGTGTTTCCGGTTTGATAATGTCACCAACCAACTGCTTATCACTATTAAGCGCTAAAATCTTTTCATTTAACTCCGCCTTGGCATCCTCATCTTTTGTCTGAGTCAACTGATTCACCAATCGCTTTCGGAGGACTAAACTTGGTGCAGTTCTAAACAATTCAGCCTTCAAACTATCATTAAAATCTTTCAGATTTAGTGGTTTATCCGTTAAATAGGTCGGGCAAACATCTTTACACCTTCCGCACTCCGTACAAGTATATAAATCCAGTCCCTGTTTCCAATTCAATTGATGGATATGATTTAATCCCAGGGATTCATCTTCCCAGGCAGCTTCATTTTCCAAATCCAATAATTGGGTTTTTACATGTGGATTATTTAAGGTTTTCAGGAAAACGTTAGGCAGTGCTGTAATCACATGAAAATGTTTTCCCAGTGGTAAAAAATTTAGTAACACCATCAAACAAGTGATATGTAACCAGAATGAAACATGTAAAATTGTAGTATTCGTTGCTTCTCCTAATCCGGTAAATCCTTTACCAAAAAAAACTGCCACCGGTGTCCAGCTGAATTCATTACCCCAATCAGCGTTGTTAAAAAAATCCCAATTTTCTCTATTACCAAATATCTGAATTAAATTATAACGAGCACCGTCATAAAACAGATCCGTTATCATCAAAAAACCAATGGCAAGCAGAACGAAATAGGCTTCAAAGGAGTTGTGCATCCGTTTTGGTTTTACAATTATTCTGCGATAGAGTGCGAACAAAATCATACACAACACCACCCCTTCTGCAATATCTTTCAAGAGAATATACCCGTAACCGAGTACATTTGAATCATTAAATAATGGTAAATGGAATCCCTTTTGAAAGCCTTCACCCATTAGTGTTAAGCTTCTAATAAACAATATACAAAATCCCCAGAATATTAGTGCGTGCATTATCCCGGATAAGCGTTCCTTTTTTCTGCCTATCAATTTTTTTTGTCCGATGGCGATGAAAAAAACTGCTTTTAATCGCTCCCCGATCTCTCCGTATGAAGCTGTGGATCCCAGTGATTTTAAAATAGCCAACTTATTACGAATGATGATACCAAAACTTATCATTCCTATCAGTAGAACGCTTAACATTAACAGCGGATTCATCCAAACCTCTTTGATTAGTTTCTTACTTTTTTAATTTCATCTCTAAGAATAGGTACCACCTCAAACAAATCACCAACAATCCCATAGTCTGCGACATTGAATATCGGCGCTTCCGAGTCCTTATTTACGGCAACGATAACTTTAGCACCATTCATTCCGGCAACGTGTTGAATTGCTCCTGAAATACCAATC
>Ga0233437_1002198_pt1 | contig 30792 bp, 32 predicted proteins | sample SI_122_August201_FD_182714 | JGI IMG/M metagenome (GOLD analysis project Ga0233437, IMG submission 182714) | Seawater microbial communities from Saanich Inlet, British Columbia, Canada - SI_122_August2016_200_MG | ecosystem: Environmental > Aquatic > Marine > Inlet | place: Canada: British... | reverse complement strand
AACCACCTTGTGAATCACATTTGAAAAAATTATTGTAGACTGAATATACATGACCGCCACGAAGGCGATAAAAAAAGCGAGGGCTGTCAGAAAGATTAAGATGGTGAAATTCTGCAGGATGCTCCAACGGATCGTTTTACACCGCGATTTAAATTTTCGTCTTATCTTTAGCATTGTTTTGTATGATTGATTAGTAAATGTGTCCGATTCCTTCTCACTGACCGCCCAGATTCGGTCGCCATGTCTTTCTGCCACTTCCCTGCATCGTGTGAGACCCAAGCAGGTCCCTTTTTCTTTTTCATTTTCAGAGCCCAGAAAGGAAAGCGTTTTTGTAGCTATTCAGCATGATACCCTCAACTCCCGAAAGGTGGCGAATAGTTACGCGTTTTTCAGGTTTTGGTAACGGCTTTGATAGAAAAAAAGGAGAACGTGTCATCTATCTTTTCAAAGTGAAACTCAAATGGTCGGCTGGCCTTGCGTGCCAGCTCTATCAGGCCCAGGCCAGCAGCATTTTCATTCAAGGAACCGCCGTTTTTTCGCTGTTCTTTGTATAGCTTGTTGAGTGCGCCCCGGTCCATATTTTGTAGCTGGGTCAACCGATCGCGCAAACCGGAAACCTCTGCGTTTTTAATTTTGTTCCCGGCGGTGACGAAATAGACATCTTGCTCAAGTCCGACGGCGATAACCCCGGACATAAATTTATCTTCAGAAGCCTTTTCTCCTGGGAATTTATCGGCTGAGTACCGAATAATGTTCTGGGACTGCTCCACAAGGATGGAAAAAACCTTGAAGATTGTTGTCTGGCTGGCTTCAGCGGACTTCATTTTTCTCTTTAAGAGTTCGCCGATCTCGACCAGCAGCTTTTGTGAGAAAGGTCCGTTGAAGCATAGGAAGATATTGTTCTCGTTGAGACAGTTTTTCAGTTGATAGAGGCTCTTCATGGGTCTAAAGCTCCAGGCGGGTTGGGGCTGGAAAGCCTGATTCCGATTTAAACAAAGCCATTGACGCTGGCAACACTACGATCGACCTTTTGTCTCTCGATATGATTTGCAGCAAGCTGTTGCCACAAATCCTCAAAACTCGAGCGTTCTTTAAGTATTGTTGAGATCACTTCCGGATCGAAATGGAGGCCCGATTCCTTTTTCAGGATGGAAAATGCCATGTTCATAGACATGGGATCGAATCCGAATTCTTTGTCTCCGTCGTATTTTCGATAATCGCGCAAGGAGGTCAGCGCATCGAAAACATCACTGACGGCCAGGATTCTTGAAAAAAAATGGATTTTTTTCCCTCTTAACTCATTTGGATAACCGGTCCCATCAAGTTTTTCATGGTGACAGGATGCAATGTGGGGGACTTCTTCAAAAGCCTGGGGCAGGTTAATGTCATTGAGAATTCGGTAGGTCCAGACAGCGTGTTGGTTCATGACAATCCGCTCAGCGTCGGTGAAACGACCTTTTTTCGTCAGTACAGCATCCGGGACACCGATTTTCCCAATATCATGCAGCAATGCCGCGTATTTCAATAATTCCAATTCATCTTCTGATAGTCCGATACTCTTGCCCAGACAGATGCTGTATTCGGTGACGCGGTCTGAATGACCTGCTGTCAGTGGATGTTTCGCGTCCACAGCTATGGAGAGCGCACGTACAAAACTTTCAAAAGACTGCCCCAACTCCAGCATGAGCTGGTAGTTTTCAGTCTCCAACGTTTTGTTCATTTCGTTTAACCGGGCCTGCTGTTTGTCACTCAGCTTGACCAGCATTTTGGTCTGTTTAAATATTTTCTGATAACTCTGAAGGAGGTCCGAAAACTGCGAGAAGAGTGGATTGTTTCGATAACTGTCATCTTTGATGACCTGTTCTGCGTTTTTGATGATCTGTTCCTCTGTCGTGAATATGGATTCCTTGTTCATGTTCTCTTTCCTTGCTGAGGCAGGCATAGCACTCTGGTTTTTATGCATGTTTGAAACAGGATTTACCAGACGGCGTCAGATGATCGTTTTTAGTGAAAAGAATGAGTACTGATCATCAATGTCCGAAAAGTCAAATTCCAGTGGCCGGGATGTTTTTCTGGCGACTTCGATAAATCCGAGACCAGCGCCTTTACTGCCTTTCTCAGGCTTCAATTTGCGTTGCTCCATGTATAACTTTTTGAGATTTTCGATGCTCAGGCCATTGAGCTGTTCAAGCTTAGGCTTCAGGCGATCGATGTCTTTATTATCGACAATATTACCGCTCAAAATGATATAGTGTTCCTTTTCTCTGCCGATGGCGATAATGCCGCAACCGGTTGATACTTGTTCTTTTTCATTTTGCTGGGCTGTCACTCTTTCTGCTGAATAGTGGATGATATTCTGGTTTAGCTCTACGAGGATCGAAAACACATTCAAAATCGTCGAAAAGCTGGCCCCTTCGAGGTTCATTTTTGTTTTCAGAATCTCCCCGATCTCCACCATCAGGTTTTGCGACATCGGCCCGCTGAAGGTTAGAAAAAGATCGTGGTCTGAAAATCGGTCACAGATATCATGAAATTTATTTTGCATCTTTTCCTGTGATAGAATCACAGTTTTTAAATGGAAGGCAGACTGGAATACGTCTTAACCGGGTTACTTTTCCACAAGATTCAGCTTTAGTACCTCAAGATCTTCCTGAAATTCCTCACCGTATTCTAAGGCACTCTCATTTTCTTTGTCATAAATCCAGTTAAGAGTGATATTTTTACCTTCTTTGATGATCGCCTCAAATTTATCAAACATATCCATTAACACCTTGGATGAACTGCTGTTGAAGTAGTTGATTTCAAGATTGACGGTGACCGCCTCGTCCTGGAGGTTAGTAAGATACTCCTCCAACCATTTGAAAACCGGTGCGTAAAACTCGGCGGTGTTTTCAGGATAGGTTTCTCCAATGATATCCAACTGGTGATTCTCGCTATCAAAAAGTATTTTGGGTGTGTATTTTGTCGCTTCGATGATTAAGTTGTCCATCTCTCTTTATGCTCTATTTTAGTGATTTCCTCAAAATATCCAGGCCCTCTCAGGTCTCAATCGAAAAATGAGAACACATATCTTGGGAGGATTAGGGGTTGGTCATGGGTAATCTGAACCAGACTTCACAAAGGTATTCAGAGCTACCGTTCTTATTTGTAATAGTAAAACGTCGAGTTCTTGTTTGCAAAGGTAAAACTTTGGAAGTTCAATGACCCTTTACCCCTCAATACCCGTTTTTCAGGGTTGTTGTCAATCAGATCAACACTGTCGGGCGTATCTCCAAGACATTATTTCCAGCCGGATTCAGAAGACAACCCTGTCTTGTGTTTCTGTCTGTTTCTGGAAAGTCTTCTGATTTTTTCAATTAAACCGAAGTCTTGGTTATTGCGGGCGAAAGGCAAATGGGTCCGGTCCTGGGCCCCATTTGCAGGCTGCAATTTGGAGGGATTTAGATAGCTGAGGCGCCTCGTTCACCGGTGCGGATACGGATAGTCTCTTCGACATTGGTGATGAAAATCTTACCATCACCAATTTTACCTGTTCTTGCAGCCTCAATGACCACTTCAACGGTTTCATCAATCTTCTCGTCGCTGACGACGATTTCTATTTTTACTTTAGGGACAAAGTCGACCTGATATTCAGCCCCTCGATATAGTTCAGTGTGACCTTTTTGCTGGCCAAAGCCTTTGACTTCCGCCACAGTCATTCCGAAAATACCTAAATTTGAAAGTGCGTCTTTGACATCATCCAGTTTAAACGGTTTGATGATGAGTTCGATTTTTTTCATGTTGCTCTCTGGGAAAATGGTTGATAATTGATTTTGATAAAGATCTGCAATAAAAATACCAGCCCTGTGTCCCAGAAAACGATTGCGCCGATGCCCGCAGTTACATTGACGTTAGTGCCTGTAGTCGGGAGAACGGCTAATTGACAAAAGAGACAAATAATCTCCAAAAAGCGACAATAATTACAAAAATGACAGGTGAAAATCCGCTGCTATTTTTCGACATAGATCCGGATTCGATCACCGTTTGAACTGGAGATATTGACAATATCCTCATCAATCTCTTCAATCATTTCCGTCAGATTGGAAAGGGTTTCGCGAATATTAAACCCTTCTCTTTCCACTTCAGCCAGCCGTTCCTTAGGTATCATTTTAGAAGCCAGTCCCGCCATTTTCAGCGGTAAATTGACTTTGATATTCTCTCCTTTGGAACTGCGAATGTCGATGATGACCTTGCCTCTGGCTGAGGCTCCCTTTTTTTTGGGGTCCCCGACATGGATCAGCTCGGTTGCGGGCTCCGGTTCGGATTTTTTAGAGCCGATGGCTTTCAGCAATTTCTCGCCATCACTGACGCTGATCTTGCCTTCTGCCACCATATTCAATATTTTCTCTTGCTCATTCATGTTTTTTCCCTTTAGTGAGGAATTGAATAAAGTATCGGCTTCGGCCGACCTTACTCCGATCCCTATGGTTCTATTTTAAAGCACTGATCAGCTTTTCAGCCTCTTCGGCACTGATCTTTCCATCTGAAAGCATTTGCAGAATCTGCTGAATATGGGGGTCAATATTTTCGGAGTCAGCGGCCGTGTTGATTTCGATGCCATCGTCATCGGCCATTTTGGCAAAAGAGGAGACAAAATTTTTCATGGCCGGCATAACCGTTTTGAAAGGATGATTCTTGAGAAAAGGCATCCGCTTTTTGATCTCTACTTTTTCTTTGGGATAATCGCCTTTGATCGCGGTTTCTCCACTGAGGGTCGAAATATAGATTCCATGGTCACCTGTGTAGCTGCGGATATTCAAGGCCGTGTCTCCTGAAACCGTATGAATCGTGCTTTCTCTGTCCAGATCGAAATCGGCATCAATTGTGATATCCCCTGACACATTGCCGATGGCGAAACGGCTGATCCGGCCGTTTTTGATCAGGCATTTGCCGCTGATCACTTTCGCGTTGATGGCCCCAACCAGGGTGTCGATTTTCAGATTTCCACCGATATTTTGAAGTCTTAATCTGTCGGACTCAATCCGACCGAAATCCATCTGCCCACTGATGGTCTTGATTTTGAGACTGCCGGACAATAATGCTGCCCGGATGTCTCCACTGACGGTGGCAATGGATCCTCGAAGCTGGGTGCCAATTGGGATTTTCAGTACCAGATCGTTGTTCGTTTCGTTTCTGAAAAAAGTGGGTGACATGGATGTTTTTTTCCAGGTCCGCTCTTTCACAAACAGAAGTCCGTCCTGAAAACTGATGCTAAATAGTTCATCGGCCGTGTTCTTTCGTAATTCCGAAAAAGAGAGTTCCACATCCGCACGTTCCATCTCGATGATCTCAAGCCCTCCCTTGATCAAGCTGATTTCCAGCTCCAGGGATTGATGGTTCAAAACAAAGTTCATAGATTCCTCCTGATGCAGTATTGGAAAATTGAAATTTAAAAATTGTTATTCAGCTGTTTTAAGTTTTTCCAGCGCGGCCTCCACATCGATCTTGCCCTGATCAAGTTGATCTATAATGGATCCTGTTGAGTCTGTTTTATCTTCTACAAAACCCAGGGCTTTTTTGGCTTTTTTCAGCAGATTCTTGACCTTGGGGTAGGAGCAGTTCAGGATCTTCTCCGATTGTTTGATACTGCCCTCTGCAAAAACAAAGACCTTGATGAAATCGAATAATTCTTCGTCCATTTCAAGCGTGTTTTTCTGGCTTTTAAAAGAACCCTTGATCCGGGTTCCACACTCGTGGCACTCCAGCTCCCGGACAAACATCCTGCCATTGCAGATTGGGCAGTTATCAGGTGCACGATGCAATTGTGTCATTTTTTTATTTCCCATCTACTTGAGGATTGAAGTGAAAATATTGATGTTGTAGTTTAATAATAGTTTAAATAATTAACATATGCAAGAGTAAATATTAATAAAATTAATAAAAAATATTATAAATGTGATTTACTAACTATTTTTCAAAACTAGATTCAGTCAACAATGTCCGGTCAGGTTTTTACAGAAAGTTGAACGATGAAAGCTGGATCGTGCGTATAAGGATTTATTAGATTTTCTTAGTTTTGCGTAGCGAAATTGAGCTTTGTTTGAGCGAGGCACGCAGCGAAGAACACCGTCGGAGGCAGGCCGGTGCAAGGGGTGTTTTGAAAATGACAGAGCGGGCATTTAAGCTTACAATGGATCTACGAACTGCTCAGAAGCGAAACAGGCGATTCAGGAAGATTAACATCGCTGCAAACGCTATTGGAGGCGATCAACCCGGAGCAAAAAAGAGGATTATGACATTTGAACCGCTATATTTAAAAACGGCCAGAAAAGGTCAGCTGCTGCCGAAAATAAACGAAGCCCGGCGGATCCTGAGTGAGTGTATCTTGTGTCCTCGTAACTGCAGGGTTGACCGGAAATCCGGTGAGCTGGGTGAGTGCCGGACAGGTGAGGAAGCAACTGTTTCCAGTTTTAATGCCCATTTTGGTGAAGAACCGCCTTTGGTTGGCGTTTCCGGGTCAGGGACCATTTTTTTTACACACTGTAGTCTGAAATGCAGCTTTTGTCAGAATTTTGATATCAGCCAGCAGGGAGCAGGTGATGAATTCTCCACAGCGCAGCTCGCGACGACCATGCTTATTCTGCAGAATGCCGGCTGTCACAATATCAACCTGGTGACGCCGACCCACGTGATCCCCCAGATTCTATCTGCGCTGTATATGGCGATCGACGGAGGACTATCCATTCCTCTGGTATACAATAGCAGTGGATATGACAATGTCCAATCCCTGCGGCTTTTGGATGGCGTCGTTGATATCTATATGCCGGATTTTAAATTCTGGGATCCTGCAGTGGCAGAATTGACCTGCAGTGCGCCGGAATATCCTGAGGCAGCACGCCAGGCGTTGAAAGAGATGCACCGGCAGGTAGGGGACCTGCAGATGAACGCTGAGGGTCTTGCACAGCGAGGACTGATCATCCGCCACCTGGTACTGCCCGGAGGGATGGCGGGAACCCGGGAAATCATGTCTTTTATCGTGGCTGAACTTTCCGACAATAGCTATGTCAACCTCATGGATCAATACCGACCTTGTGGACTGGCGGGTCAGATACCCGGTCTTGCTCAATCTCTTTCCCGAAAACAGTTTGAAAAAGCCATGGCTGAAGCAAGAGCGGCGGGTATCAGGCAGTTTGCCTGATCGAGAGTCGGGATTGTGACGATACCAGAGACGCTTTCAGTGCTATTTCGTCGTTTCAATCCTGTGATCAATCAGATCAGGAAACGACAATGTTTGTGAACATCTCCAGGGCTTTGTCTCCGAAAACATCTTTTTTGTCCACATCACGAGTGATGGAGATATCCTTTTCCATCTGCAGGTCCAAGAGATGATGGTGTGTGAGGTCTTGACCCTGGACTGGACTAATCGACTGCTTGATTCTGACATGTTTATAGAACTAGTTCTCTAGCTGTTGTTACTATTTGCGGCTGCCATCTCGGATAGTGGTTATCCGAGATGGCAGCCGCAACATTTCTCTCAGTGCTTTTCTGAGCGGAGCCAGGGATCTTGTTGCTCCGCTCTTTGCCATCACGCAGAAATGATGTTAATCGGTTTTATCAAGCTTAAATTTTACAGAGAGGTTATAGTTGAGATTTTTTTCTCAATCTCCGCTTTCTCCAATTTACTCAAAGCGTCAGCCATGGCAATCTGAATCCTGTCTCCACTGATAGGATTTCTCAGGAATTTAAGGCCGGAAAAGCCTTCTGTTTTTGCTTGAAAAACAGCTTCTCCTTTTTGATCCAATATCTGTATGGATAAAATCAACCGAAATCTTTTAAAGAGAAGATACTGATCCTGGTCTTCGATTTTTAGATTTGCAGATAGAAATACCTCACTTTTGTTTTTCCCTTTCAGTTTACCAACCACTTGTTTTCGCAGATCCGTGCCGGCGAGGATACGATGAAACGCGTTGCTTGTTGTTTCTGGATGGGTCCATTGTGAAGCCAGGCTGCCGATGAGTTCGTCAGCTCTTTTATCTCCGGTTGTCAGTTCAATTCCATGATCCAGTTTTTTTGCTCGACGTTTGTCAGTTACAAGGTTGAGATTGAATTTTTTAAGAGAGACTTTCATCAGCTTGTACGTTTCCTTAGACATATCAGCAAAAGAAACACCACCGGCTCCTTGTTTTGCCAGATCCAATAGATCAGCTCCTGCATCACTCTTCACGCCATAATGACCCACTAATACCTGTACATTCTTTTTGGGTTGCCACTGAGGGGATTGTTGTACCCAGGTTGAGGCACAGCCCGACAGCATCAACAAAAATGATACGAGGATGGCTGTCGAAAGCTTCTGTTTGTGATTTAATTTAAACGGTTTCATGCAAATTCTCCTGTTTCAGTTTTCAATAATTTGCTGATTAATCGCAGTTATCAGCAATATCTATGGTTACGTATTCAAGCACCGATATATCTAAATGTCAGTTTGAAGGCTCTAAAATCGTATCTCATCCGGATTTCATTTATCTAAGGGTCGGCTCAGAAATTAATTCACATTCTGTTTTCAAAATGTCCAGTGCTTTTAGGACTTTTGAAAACAGATTATGTGAAGTTATTTTTGAACGATCCCTAAGCCTTATTTATTGATGACGTCTTAATGATATCAAATATACCGGCGGGCTTGTCAATCATCAGAAGCTGCAGGTTTTTGTGTTGTTTTCTGCAGGTAAAAACCTACAGGTAGGTGTAGGTTTGTCTGATTAAAAGTGGCGAAGATTTATGAGATGAGATAACGAGGCTGGGTTTATTCGCTGTTAGCGCGGTGGTGTTTTAGCGGGAGCTTTACCACAAAGACAGAGCCTTGCGGCTTTTGATCCTGAAGGGTGATTGTTCCATGCAACGCCTCGATATAGGCTTTCGCGATAGCCAATCCTAATCCTGTGCCGCCGTACTTTTTGGAAAGAGAGTCATCCACTTGAGCAAAAGGTTCAAAAATTCTGCTTAGTTCCTCTTTGGCGATCCCGATTCCCTGATCCTCAAGTTGCAACACAAAAAAACCATCCGCCTTTTTAAGTTTTAACCAGATAGATTTGCCGTTCGGGGTAAACTTGATCGCATTTCCAATCAGAATACTCAGAATCCGTTGCAATTTATCTCGATCGGAGCGGATGAACTCCGGTATTTCAGCGTCGTATCCGTAGTTGAAAATGACCCCCTGGTTTAAAGCGCGGACTTTGTTCAATCCGTAAACAGCCTGCACGATCTTTTTTAGATTGAATTCCTCCAGATGCACCTTAACCTTTTCTGTCTCAATCTTTGATATTTCGAGTATATTAGCAATAATATCAGATAGTAGATCCCCGGCTGTATGAATGTTTTGGGCAATTTTAGATACTTCCTCTCCCAACGGCCGTTTTTCACCATCGGTCATCAGTGCCTGACTGAACCCTGAAATCACGTTTAAAGGCGTTCTTATCTCGTGGTTCATGTTGGCTAGAAAGCGGCTTTTTGCAATATTAGCCATCTCCGCTTTTTTGACAGCTGCTCTCAGGCTTTCTGACTTCTTGGTGACCTGTTTTTTCAGGCTCCATGACCACAACAACGAGAAAATCACCAGAAGCCCTATAGGTATCAGACCCATCATCGCATATTTAATCACTTCTGTTGACTGCCAGGTTGTAGATCTGTCTTCTATCCATTTCTGATGAATCGCTTCAATCTCATGTTCTAATTTCAAAGCATCCAGCCCATCATTCAGGTTAGTCAAGAGTTCTGTATTCCCCTTTTTTACAGCCAGCCTGTACAAGCTTGGGAGGAGTGTTTCCCCGGTAGATACAATATCAAGGGATTTCCCCTCCTGTTCTTCCATCTCCTTAAGTGTATGAGACGCAATTGCGAACGGCGCCAGAATATAGTCATGCTGATCTGATAACAACAGCTCAAAAGCCTCTGGATAGGAGATGGCATAGGTAATATTTTTGAGTAGACCCAGAGGTTTGATGAAATTTTCGATGGATGCATCGCCTTTCAGCATGATCACTTTTTTTCCTTGGAGGTCCTTGACTGTGTGAATACCGGATTTCCCCCCGGAAAAAATGGAGTAGTAGTCCGTGTTGTATGGAATGGTGAACTCAAAAAACCGGGTTCGATCTTCAGTATACAGAACGGCCAGCAGAAGATCTATTTTACCGGATTTTAGATTATTTAAGGCCTCTGCCCAAGGGGTGAAAACAAACTTCAGGTTAACATCGATTTTTTTAGCCACAGCTTTGATCAAATCCACATCAAAGCCTTTTGGAACATTGTTTTTGTCAATAAAGCTATAGGGAGGATAGTTGTAGTCTCCACCAACAATGATGGTTTGTTTTGTCTTCGCCTGGGCCGCTGAAAAAAAGCTGAAAAAAATAGCGACTGCGACACTGTAAGCCAGGACCAATCGCAGAAATCTGGAAATCAGTGCTCTGATTGATATTGAGGATCTGGACGGATTATTCATGGTGGGGTTGATTTCTCTATAATCGTTCACTGGTTTGATCTTGATTTTAAGCAGCGCTATCTCTTATCTGCCTGATAATTGAAAGATCTTTCCGGTGGAAACCATGAGGGATGCAATACCTTTTCAATTCTTCTGCTAAGGTCATCTATATTAAATGGTTTCTTGATAAAATCTGCGCACTGGATGACCTCTTCACTCTCTTGGCGATCATAGGCCGTGACGACGATGATGGGTAGTTTCTCAAGAGTGGATTTTTTTCTGATTCTTTTGATGGTTTCAATCCCATCCAAGACAGGCATTTGCAGGTCCAGCAGTAAAAGATCAAATTGCTCCCGCTGCAGTGATTCCAAAACCTCTTTACCGTTGCTGACAATTTGGTAGCTCAGATCCAGATTTTTAAGGATATATGCGACCATTTCCTGGTTCATTGGCTGGTCCTCGGCAACGAGCACTGTCTTATCCCTCAAACCCTTATAGATTCTGAAATCCTGATCAGCAACAGGTGGCTGATTGTCTGAGGAATCAAAGTCCAGATATCTACCTGGTATCAGGCGGATGAGGTAGTCCAGTTCGATCGTTTTGCAAATTAGCGTATCCCTGACGATGGGTGACGTTTTTATCCCCGATTCTATCTCTTTCAGTTTTTCGTATATCTCATTAAGCCCGAATCCCCCGGTAAATCCTTTTAGAGAGTGAATCTTCTCTTTTGCGGACTCCAGTTCAAGATTAAAGACCAGGGGCAGGATTTCGGCGATCTCTTTTTTTAACACTGGAAAACATTTCAGGATCGCCCTTTTCAGGTCTGGTATTCTAGCAAAAGAATCGAACCACCCCTGCACCATTCTCTCGCCAACGGTTCGCTGAGACGGATATGTTTCCCTGCTGTCAATCGGCAAGGTCAAAGTTATCACAGTCCCAATCCCCAACTCCGATTTGATATCTATGGTTCCGTTCAGATTTTCACATCTGTTTTTCACAACCTGCAGCTTGTTTGGACAATTAATCAAACATTGCTCCGGAAGATCATTTTTCTGGCTGGGGGAGAGGAGACAAACGGACTTAACAGGTTCTTCCGATTTGCCATCTCCACTATCCGCTATGTTAATGATCAATCTGTCTTTGTGAGACATGCAGATAAGGCTGATTTCCCCTTCTTCTGTATGATGCAGTGCTCTACAAATTAAGCCCGATACGATCTGAAGTAATATTGAGCGATTACTGTGGATCGATTCCGGCAGATCGGCCGCAAAATTTAAGGAGAGGCTGGTTTTCGATTTCTTGTGGGTGCTGTGATAGATGTTGTGAATGGATTCAAGCAGGGTTCGCAAGGAGATCTCATCTGTTGAATAGCCTTCGAGATTAGACATAAGTGATTTCTACCTCCTGAATATATCTTACAGCACTGTTCAGAAGAGATCGCGCCGATTCACGATTATGCGCGTCTGCTGTATGGTGCAGGTTGGAAAAAATCTCGCTCAGGTGTTTTAAATTATAGGTTTGAGCCGCATCCTTAAAGCCGGCACTTAATTGACTCACCCCTTTAAAATCATCGATTTTCAAAGCTGTTTCTACCAGGTTTAAAGACTCTCTCATTTCTTGAATAAACTCGGGAACCAGGTCTCTGACCTCCTTGTCGACAGTTTCTCTGTACGTCGGTTTATGATTCAACTCAGAGACCTTCTGAGTCGATTTTGCAACTGCACGTAATCTGTTCAGCAGAAGGTATTTTTTGATCGGTTTCGATAAGACCGTATCACAACCGGCTGCATAGCATTTATCGTGCTCATCCTTAAACGCGTGGGCAGTCAGTGCCATGATAAAGACCCGGTCCCTGCAGTTATTAGCTTCCCATTCTCGAATCGTGCGGGTGGCTTCAAATCCGTCTACAACGGGCATTTGGATATCCATCAGCACACAGTCGTAACGGTTACGAATCACCTTTTCGATTGCCTGTTGTCCGTTTTCAGCTATATCAAGGGTAATCGGGAGCTCTTTTAAAAAGAGGCCCATGACTTTTTGGTTTTCTTCAATATCTTCAGCCAACAGAATATTCAGTTCTGGAAAATCGTCTGCTTCTGTGACGTTTATCTGGTTCTGCTGCTCCAGAGACCGACCCGGGTTGACAGCGGGTGATGTTGAACATGTCAGCGGTAAGACAACCGTGAACTCTGTGCCTTTTCCCTCTTCGGACTGAACCCGAATATGCCCCGCCATCTTCTCGACGAGAGAGCGCGTGATAGCGAGTCCCAATCCACTTCCTCCGAATTTTCGGGATGTCGACATGTCCGCCTGAGTAAAACTCTCAAAAATCATTGCTTGGTGACCCTCGTTAATCCCGATACCGGTATCGCGAACAATAAAATTCAGGTCGTTGTTATCGGAGAGCTGATTTTTGCGGATAATGAATGTCACGCCTCCATCGCCAGTAAACTTAATCGCATTTCCCAGAAGGTTGATCAAAATTTGACGCAGTCTGTTAGGATCACCGATTCGGTATGGATATACATCCTCGTCGATATGACAATTAAAGGTGAGACCTTTTTCCCGGGCCTGAACTTGCAGAATCTGACAAAGATCGTCTATCTGATCATTCAAATTGAATTCTATTTTTTCCAGTTCGAGCTGTCCCGATTCGATTTTCGAAAGATCAAGAATATGGTTTGTCAACGTCAGCAATGTCTCCCCCGATGTATCCATTGATCGGATCAGCTCCATCCGATCATCCCTGGTCGGGGATTCCTGTAACAGTTCTGTCATCCCCAGGATCGTGTTCAGGGGTGTTCTGATTTCATGACTCATATTGGATAAAAAGGCGCCCTTTGCTTTGGAAGCGGCGACGGCTTCCTCTATCGATTTTTCTAACTCCTTTGTGCGTTGACCAACTTTTGCATCCAGGGTTCTGATGTTGTTTTTCAGTTGCGTCACCATTTCCACGAACGCTTTTCCAAGCATGCCAAAAACATCTTCCCGTTTAACAAACTGAGAAAACGTCTCTGGAACATCGAGCTTCCCTTTCATGAGAAAGATGGCGATCTCTTCCAATTGAGATAACGGTTTGAAAATAAACCGTTTCGCAATGAAAATGCTCATGGCTGCAGATAGGACGACACCGATGAAAGTCAGAATCGCTATCTTTATTAATTGAGGAAATAAATGGTAATACAGCGCTTTCCTGTAATCGACAGCGATCCTGACCAGACCAATGGGCTTATCAAGATACTTGATTTCTATCGCTTTGAGAACAAAGTCGGAAGAGTTCTGGAAATAGGGGAAGTCCCTCTCTTTGTACTCAGGGCGTTGTTTTTTTACAATCAGTTTGCCGTCAACGGAGATGTCGGCATAGATAATAACCTCATTATAAACCAGTGCTTCCAGCACATTGTTCATTGCGGGTTCGTCCAGATGCCAGACCACTGATACCAGACTGGTTTTCAGTAGTTCTGTAAGGCTGGAAAGCGTCTCATCCAGCTGTTTATTAATCTCGGAGGTATTCAACAGCATGAGTGTTGTTAACGCCGTAATCAGAATAACACTGGCAGATGAAACAATTATCAGGCTGATTTTTCGACCAAATTGGGACTTTCCAATTTTGGTTGTCGAGTCTGTTTTATTCATTGTCTCCCTTGTTTTTAATCACTGGCATAATGATGCCGGACGACGCCCACTTGGTGTAAATCCTTTTCATAGTCCCATTTTGCATCAGAATTTTTTTTCCTTTGTCAAATTCTGAGATCTGTTTCCTGGCTGTTGCGGTTTTTCTGCCGATGAGATAGTCAGCAACAGGCTCTATGATCAGGCTTTTTTTGTATTTGTGGAAAACCAGTTCTTTCTTAAGTCGGTAGTCAAAGGAATCTTCATAACCGATTACACCGAAAACCCTGTCGCTATCCAGCATATAAAATCCCTGCATTAAGGTGCTGGCAGGATCTTTCCTTACATGACGTATCGCTTCCCACTTCTTTCCATAGGACCAACCCCGTACTGTTGCAATTCGCTTTCCGGCCAACCATTTGAAATTGTTTAAAAGATGACTATTTTCCGTTTTTATGTAAATCAGGATATTGGTTTGATCAACCGATTCCCGGGAATAATAGAACTCCTTTTCTCTTTCTTTCGTTTTTACCGCTGGAAATATCAACTGGACTTTGCCGGTTTTCAGGTGGTGCAATCCTCTCGACCACGGTGCGACGAAGAGTCTAATCGTATACCCCCTTTCATGATAACTCTCTCTGACAACATCCCAGCTGAAACCCTGGAGTTGTGAAGAATCGGTTCCCGGGGGCAGAATCTCTTCGATTTTCTCAACTGCCCCGGCTTTCTTAAAACAGTTGGGGGGGAAGTCTGTCAGAGTTGCTATAACAACCATGTTTTCCAGCGCGAAAACAGACGTTGAGACCAGTAGAAAGTACAGAAACAGGTGAAGACGCTTCAGGTTCATATTTTAAGAGACTTTTTTCAGTGACCGGTGCGACGCCATTGGGCTACCGTTTTCCAGCAGAAAGCAGACAGGTGATTTGATGCTTCAAAGTGGTGTGATTAAGGGCGTGTCAGGGGGGATTTTACTTCCATTGACTCTGTCCTGATATTTGCAGAATATCCTACACATTTTTAATAAATTTGACGGTGATTTGAATCAAGAATGCTGCTGGGATGTCGTAGTGACCTGAAATAAAAACAGACTAATTTTCCTCCCAGATGGTTTCGAAAGTGAGGTTTTCCAAGAGATTCTCAAATTGATGATAGAAATTGTAACCTCTGTAAAAATGAAGTAAGGTGAAACCATTAAAACCTTGGATATTCATTTGACCTATCCGTGTCGTTCCTCAAAAAAAAAATTACAGTTGCAACTGATACGACGCCATCAAGGTAATTAATTAAATTGGGTAAACCCCCAGCTCCGCTGGGTGGACTTTAACAGTTTGACAGTTCCGGGATTATAGAGAAATCTCCCTTAATATGAGCCGCTCAAAGTTCATAAGAAGAGAGATTTCAATGAAGACAACACAAAGCCTAAGTCATTCAAAATGGGAGTGCAAGTACCATATTACTTGGATACCGAAATTTCGGAAGAAAGTTTTGTATGGTCAACTTCGACAACATTTGGGTGAAGTAATCAGAGAACTTGCCAGGCAAAAAGAAAGCCTTGTATTGGAAGGACATCTATTGCCTGATCATATTCATATACTAGTTTCAATTCCGCCGAAATATGCGGTTTCCCAGGTTATTGGATACATGAAAGGAAAGAGTGCTATCCATATAGCAAGGAACTATTTCAACAGTAAGAATGCTTCTGGCCACAAATTCTGGGCAAGAGGTTACCATGTATCGACAGTTGGCAGAGATGAAGAAGTCATACGTCGATATATAAAAGAACAGGAAAAGGAAGATCAAAGAATAGATCAACCCACTATTTTTGGTCCTCAACCTTAGTTTAAACGACACCACCTTTAGGTGGTTCATGTTTTTTTCAACCTGCCGCTTTGAGCGGCTCATAAAACCAAGCCACTGGTTTTACCAGTGGTATCTGACTGGAGGGAAATGGCGAATCCAACCTCTGCCAGGAAGCCTGTTTCTGGCGAAGATTTTTGAAGCAGTTTATATGATTTAGCTGTTGCCCTTTCTGTATAATAATAGACCCAACAAACGCATCATATCACTTCACATGGCTGAATCGTTGTACCGTATCATTTTAGCAGACGATCATGAGATATTTCGGTTAGGTTTAAAGACCATAATTAATACCAATCCGTCTCTTGAGGTTGCAGGTGAGGCAGGCAGCGGGGTCGAATTGATCAAATTATTGAAGTCAACCAGATGCGATCTGGTAATTCTGGATCTGTCAATGCCACAGATGGATGGATTTGAGATTTTGGATCTCATGTCCCAGCATTATGCGGAAGTTAAACGGGTTGTATTATCCATGCATGTTGATCAGCGATCAGTCAAAAAGGCCATGTCAAAACAGATTGATGGTTTTATCAATAAAGAGGATATTGCCAATGTCATTCTGGCCGCAGTGCAGACGATCCAACAGGGGAAAAAGTTCTTTTCCCGGGATATCCAGGAGATGATCCTGTCTCATTACGATGAACTATTCGGTCTGCAAAAAAGTCTGGAAGATTTGACAAAAAGGGAGAAGGAGATTGCCCACATGATTGCTACCGGCTTAACCAATAAAGCCATCGCCTCTCAGCTGAATATCAGTATCCATACAGTTCAGTTCCATCGTTCCAATATCATGTCAAAACTGGAGTTGAAAAATACGGCTGATCTGGTCAAGTTCGTTCTTAATAACGATCTTTAAAGACACTCTGTCGAATAAGGTCGTCAGACGCTTTGCGGACGATATGATAGACCTCCCTCAACGGCAGAGCCTTCTCTGATGCGATTTTGCGACAAATCTCGTATTCAGGTGAGATACGAAACGGTTTTCCATCACGGAGCGCGGCTTTGACCTGCACCACTCCGAATGGTGTTTCTACTGAGATCATTTTCCGCTCAAGGCTGCTTCTTTCGACCATCTGTTTACGGATACCCAGGGTGGTTGTTTCATCATAGAGCAGGTTCTCAAAAGTGTCCACATCCTGTGGATGGCAAAGAAGGCTGATCTGGGTGCCGGGCCGCCCTTTTTTCATGATGACGTCCGCCAGAAACACATCCAGAGCACCTTTTTCAAGTATCAGAGGAAGCAGATAGGAGTAAGTCTCCGGATTCATGTCATCGATGTTGGTTTCCAACATGATCAGTTGTTCCTGGTTTAGTGCTGAGCTGGCATCGATTTTTCCAAACATGACCCGCAGCGCATTCAGATGACCAAAGTCTTTCTTACCGGCACCGTAGCCGGTTTTTTCGACGGTCATGGCCGGCAGGGAGAGGAAGTCCGAGGCCAGGTTTTTAATGATAGCCGCGCCGGTTGGGGTGACAAGCTCGCCTATCACGTTCGTAGAATAAATGGGGACTTTTTCCAGAATCTTCAGTGTCGCCGGCGCCGGAACCGGCAGTACCCCATGAGCGCAGGTGACAGTCCCGGAACCTACGTGTAACGGCGAGGCCATGATGACTTCCGGTTTGAGCATCGAGATGCAGAGCGCGGCACCTACAATGTCTACAATAGAATCGATGGCGCCCACCTCGTGAAAATGGACCTCATCCAGGTTTTGATTGTGAACTTCCGCTTCCGCCTGGGCGATGGTTTCGAATATATTTCTGCTGAGCGTTTTGGCCGCTTTATCGATCGAGCTGTTTTCGATGATCTGTAGAATGTCCTGCAGGTTGCGGTGATGATGGCTGTGAACTTCAGGATCCGACTCGATGATGACATCGAAATCAGTGGCTGCAATTCCACGGGTGGTTTTTTGGCTGATCTGCAGATGATATCCGTCAACAGCCAGTGAATTCAGGTCGGCCAGAAATGATTCCTGATCGATGCCCAGATCCAGCAACGCCCCAATAGTCATGTCACCGCTGATGCCGGAAAAACAATCAAAATACAGTACTGTTTGCATGGGTTTCTCTCCTGTGCCGCTTATATGGGTTGCGCTTTTTCGGCAATCTGATTGATAACAGCTGCTGCGTAACCGGCGCCATAGCCGTTATCGATATTGACCACCGTTACACCGCAGGCGCAGCTGTTGAGCATGGTCAGCAGCGCTGCTAAACCTCCAAAACTGGCACCGTAGCCAACACTGGTCGGTACGGCAATGACCGGTTTGTCGGTCAAACCGGCGGTCACACTTGGCAAAGCGCCATCCATGCCGGCAACCACCACCAGTACGCTGGCTTCATCGATCCGGTGTCGGTTGTTCAACAGGCGGTGAATCCCGGCAACCCCGACATCGTAGAGGCGTTCTACGGAGTTCCCCATCATTTCGGCTGTGATAGCTGCTTCTTCACAAACCGGCAGGTCAGAAGTTCCGGCAGACATCACCAGAATCCGACTGCGGGTCGTGTTAAGGGGATTCTGATTGATTGTAATGAGTTTTGCCAATTCATGGTACTCAGCTTCCTTGTTGAGTGTTTGAACTGCCAGGTAAGTCTCTCTGTCGGCGCGCGTTATGAGGACATTACTACTTTGTTTCAGCATTTTCTCTGCAATGGCAGCTACCTGGTCCGGTGTTTTTCCGGCAGCAAAGATGGTCTCAGGATGTCCCTTGCGCAGGCTTCTGTGGTGATCGATCATGGCAAACCCCAGGTCTTCGTAAGGCAGGTTTTTGAGCTGGTCCACCGTATCATTGATATCGACTTCGCCTGCTTGCAAGCGTTCCAGGAGATCCCTGATTTTCTCTTCGTTCATGTGATTGGTTGCATAATGATTTCAATTCAGGCTTCCGGTGCGGTAACCTTGCAGATCGAGAGCGACAAAACGAAACCCGATTTTTTTGAGTTCAGAGGAGACCTCTTCCATCAGGGTCAGGTCAAAAAACAGGGGTCGTTCCTCAGGGGAAACCTCTATCCGTGCCAGATTACCATGTTTTCTGACGCGGAAGCGGATCAGGCCCCGGGTGATTAAATATTTTTCGGCGGTTTCAACCATCCGCAGACTTTCCGATGTAATGGGATCATCATAGGGAATGCGAGATGCGAGGCAGGCCATCGAAGGTTTATTCCAGATGGACAGGCCTCGTGCCTTGGAAAATTTCCGGATCTCCGCTTTTGTCAGCTGGGCTTCAAGAAATGGGCTCTTAACCCCTAACTCCTTAATGGCCTTCATTCCAGGCCGATAATCATCCAGATCATCCAGATTGGAACCGTCCAGCAGGATATTTCTGCCCAGCGCTTGAGCGGTTTCCAAAAGTGTGCTAAAAACCTTTTTTTTACAGTGGTAACAGCGATCAACAGGATTGGCCATCACACTGTCGTCCATCTCATCCAATGCAATCATCTGATGCTCGATGCCGATTTCCGTAGCGAAATTTATGGCGTCTTCCATTTCCTCACGGGAGGCGAAAATCGAGTCAACGGTCAGTGCAAGGGCTTGGTCGCCTTGTACTTCCAGGAGCACGCTTGCCAGTAAGGCGCTGTCGACGCCGCCCGAAAAAGCGACGGCTGAAGAGGGCAGCATTTTAATGATTTGTCGCAGATGGTCCATCTTATCTGTCAGATCCATATTCTCCTCTCTGTCAGATCCATATTATCCTCATTTTCATCCCGTTAATGTTCAGTCTTGACCGATTTACCAGAAATTGCAACCCAAATTCCCTATACAAATTACCATGTCCCTGGCGGGCCGAAGGATGAAAAAAGAAGAGCAGGGCCTCAGTCAAGTTTCCGGATCTCAAGAGACTCCAACTGGCCGTTGACGCTGGCAGTGGCGTAGTTGCCTCTGAAAAAAGGGCCTGGATTAATAATCTGGGTCTCATCAATGGCGTCAATACCGGCACTCTCGTGTATGTGTCCTGAAAAGCAGACCAGCGGCTGGTATCGTTCCACAAACTGTCGCACGCTGTGGGATCCTACGTGCTGACCTGTCATAATCCGGTCGGCGGCGGTGTCGTACGGCGGTTGATGGGAGACCAGCACAAAAGGGGTATCTTCTGGCAAGTCCACAACCGCTTTGGCCAGGTTTTCAGCCAGCACCTCGTCCGAAACCTCATTAGGTGTCGCACGGGATGGTGAATAGAGAGATGCACCCAGACCCACGAACCCGACCCCGTCTATCACACGGTGTGCAGCTTCGATATTCATCCCTTGCATGTCCAGATAGTCGGCGACAGGTGGGAAATCACAATTGCCGGTTACGGCGAGGACTCGTGAATTAAGGGATCGGATAAATTCGATGATTACCGTAATCTCCTGTTCTCTGCCAAAATTGGTAATATCTCCTACCAGGAGCACGACATCAGCGGCTTCAATTTGTCCCGCCAGTTTTTTCAGCTTGTTAAACTCACCGTGGATATCGGGGATGGCCAGTATCTCCATGCATTACCTCTGCTTGACGTTAAAGAACCCCTCGATTTAAAGTTTGATCTTGACCCGTCTGATCATAAAATGAACCAGGATGCCGATCAGAAAGGCCAGTCCCATATTGGTCGTAGCAAAACCCACGGCTGCGACCAGGAGGGTGATAAAAAGATCATTTTTTTCAGTCAGGTCTCTGATCAGTAAAGCGAGTTCCAAGCCGGCAAACAGCAGCAGGATGCCCAGCACGGCATTGGGAACCGACATCAACAGAGAGATCCCGATGGTTCCAAAAACAAGGGCGATTACCAGGAAGATCAATCCAATCATCAGGTTGGAACCACCGTTTCTGGCTCCGAATCGATGGTGGGCTGCCAGGCCACCTGCGCCGTGACACATGGGCATGCCAGCGATAACACTCGTCAGTAGATTGATCAATCCCATACTGGTTGCCAGTGCCCGGTTTGAGACGCGCCTTGTGGTACTGTTGTCCCCAAAAAGCGAACGGCAGGTATCGGAGGTACTGATGATCGCGTTCCCGAGGGTCAGGGGGATCTGGGGGATTACCAGTAATATGGCAGCGGTATGAAAATCAGCCAGGGTTGGGCTGATGAACCCAATCGCTGTGGGTCCCAGTGCAAAATTGATCCCGCTGAGAGAACCGGAGAGAATGCCTATGATAATCCCACCGCAAACAATCACGAGAGAGGCAGGAAAACGTTTGCTGCCCAGCAGCAGTAATGTGATAATTCCTCCGGATATGCCTATGATCGGGTTAATGGGGAACCCCATCAGACTGAAGGTAGATTCGGTTTGCTGGATGAACATTGCTGGTGTTCGAATGTACTCAATCCCCCGTGTGATCAAAATCAGTCCCAGACCCAGCTGAATACCCCGCACAATCGGTTTGGTAAAAAATCGGGCCAGCCAATCGATCAGACCCGTGAAAGCAAGCAGCAGCAGAACAACACCAAAAATCATGCCTGAAGCTGCGATCACAGAAGCGGTGATCTTTAGCGGAAAAGCAATAGCTATTGCAGACACTACTTTTAATGGTTGTACCGGCAGCGGGAGTTTGAAATAGAGACCACTGGCGATGTAAAACAGGCCCACCATCAAAAAGACCGCAGTCACACTGAGCCCGTTGAGGATAATCAGCGCTACCGACAGTGGAATCAATGTTCCCAGATCCCCCAGCGACCCTGCAAACTCTACTCTGTTAAAACTGAAGGTTCCAAACTGCATGTTGTCTCTGTTCAGAATAATTTACAGACCCAGATCTTCATTGATCAAAATGATTTTGATGCGGCCTTTGGGATAGGATTTTTCGGTGATTGTCCAGTTGTTGCAAATGCGGAATTTACTTTGACACTCTTCACAATATCCAGTTTTAAGGCAGGGATTTTTCATTCCCAGCCGTGACACATTTGCTGGTGCGGCCAGGTTTTTGATGCGCAGGATGGCTTCGTCCACATCGGCAACAATCTTGTTGCGACCCACGATAATAATTACATTTCTGGGACCGAAGGTGATCGCTGCCACACGGTTTCCGATCATATCCAGATTTACCAGTTTACCGGTGTCAGTCAACGCGTTGCTGCCTGTGATGAAAAGATCAGTCAACAATGCCTGCCGTCTGAGCTCCAGTTTTTCAGAATCTGAAAGCTTTTTGTTAAATGTGTCGAGCACTTTCATCTCCCGGCTGCCCTTGAGTACCTCGTATAGCATGATATCGGTGAAAGTGACGGACCCGCCCCAGGAAACGGTTTTGGGCTTAAGGGACGGGATAATCTCCTTCAGTACAATATCATGAACAACCTTTCGGTCATCAGCGATAAAAACATCGAAATTATTTCCTTCCAGCGTTTTTTTTACCTCTTTGAGGCGGACCCGCCAGTATTTTTTCAGAGGATCAAGCATTTTCAGGTTACTATGTGAATTTTTGGTGAATTAAACAATCGCTGAATGCAGGCATTCAGGGCCCGCATCAAAAAATGTATCTCCACTAAGCCTAAGTGGAATGATGTATTTTGTAAACCCCGCTGCGATGGTTTTATGACGAAGGGATGAATTCCAGCGGCCGGGTCTCCTTCAAGATAATCGCCCCAGTGGGACAGGTTGAAAAACACAGTCCGCAACCGAGACACTTCTCGTCAATGACCTTTGTAATGGCCATCCCTTCCGTATTCTGAGTTTCAGTCAGGGCGTTGAACAGGCAGCGATCCATGCATGAGAAACAACCGTCGCACAGATCGGGGTCAATGGTGGCCATAAACCGGCTGGGGTCACAGATATTCAGCCCTTCGCTGATCATCAGCGGGAGCGCTTGGCAGCAACAGCTGCAGCAGTTGCAGATAAAATGGCCAGCATGGGTTGAATTCATCGTGACATGAACCAGTCCGGCTGTTTCGGTTTCATCTAAAATTCGCAAGGCTTCTATTTTGTCAATCTCCCGTCCAGACTCCCGGTCAATGGCATAGCGGGCTGAGTTCCCTAATTGGATACAAGCCTCCAGTGGCTTGTCGCATTTGTGTGCGATGAGCCGGCAGGTACATTTGGTCACAGCCAACACCTCTGCGTCATTGATCATCTTGCGCGCACTATCCGCATCCAGAATCTGCTCTTTTTCTGTTTCAACGGAGGAATCGATGGGCACTATCCGGGTAAAAGGCCTTTCCAGCATCTGAGTATAAAAACGTGCAAAACCCGGCCACTCGTCTTCGATGAACTGCTGCCACAGATCATGAAATTCGAGGGTGGCGTCCTTCCAGAGTATTGTTGCATCGTGAAACTGGATCATGTCCCGGCACATTTTATAACCGACACTGTCCCCCTTGAAAGATTTGAAGGATGTTCCCTTCTGGTAGAGTACTTTACACATCTCTGCGATTTCACTGACTGGCCGCGAGAGTTTCTCTGCCAGCTGCTCCGGTGTGCCGGGCATCGCCATCATTAACTGAGCTTCTAATGGATCCACAATCATTTCAAAAAGTCGGGGAATGATCTGAGAGCCCTTGAGCATGATTTTTTCTGTCATCTGTTCATAAATATCGCCACTCATAAATCTCCTTGAAAAAACATCTTTATTAAAGGGATCGCCAAACTCCGGGATTGGGTCGGGGTGAACCCACTTTTGCGTTTAATGATTGAATTTATACCTATTTTGGTTTAAAATGGTGTCAAACAGGTTAATTAGAAACGGCCACAATCGGGTAACGATCTTTTATCATAATGCATGTAGTCTTTCAAGGCTATTTCGTAGATCAGCCCGACTCTATAGAGAAAAACCCTTTTATTCGAAGAACCTTTTTTTCCTTTACTGGCATTCGGGAGAGCAATGAAAACCCTTTGGAAACTGAGTATATTGATCACACTGTTTTTTTCCGTACTGCTGATAACGCAGGGTTCTCAAGCTAAAATCCGTTTTAAGACAACCCGAACGATTGAACTTGATCTGGAAAAATTAAATCTTGGCAAAGACGCGTTTTTTTCCTATGTCACCAAATCTGTTCATGGCAACCCATTCGGTTTGCAGGCATATGGGCAGGTGCCTTTCCACGTGTGCGATTTTAAGCTGAATGGCCGTAAACTCTTCGATTACAAATCTCACCAGGGACGGGAAAACAGATATATGAGCAATCCATCCTGTGATCAAATTGTCGTTCGCAGACTACTGGAAAACAGTTTTAACTATAAAATGGATAACCTCTCCTCCTATAAAAATCGAATGTGCATGCGGAGTATTGAGAGGATATTCAGTCCCCTGCTGGAATATTACACTATCCTCTATGAGGAAAAAAGCCAGACGATTTGCATCCGATGTGATGAAAAAGAGCAGGAACGAATGGATAAAATCGTCTCGATTCAAGAAAAGATCACAGAAAACTGTCTCCAGGAGCAAGAAAAGGTAATGCAATTCCTGAATGAATTGGATGGCGTGATTGAAGCCGCCTTTAAATCAAAAAAGATTTCGCCGCCAAAGTAAACCTACCAAGATATTTCACCACCCCTCGTCAATCCGGATTGTTAATATGATGATCAGGGTTGACATCAGAAATGAAAAAGTGTACATTTGTTTACTCCAGGTTCACAGTAAATAACTATCCCCCGTTCAGGAGGGAGATCTGTGGCTTTTTGGACAGGATTTCAGGAATTACCGCTGGATCGGAGGCGGTCTGATACAGGGAGTTGACAATGATGATTCAAAACCAAACGTCTGACGTTTCAGCGAAACTCAAGGAACAACGGGTGGTAGAAAACCGGATAGGGCCTCACCCGGTAAAGACCTGTTTGCTCAAGCGGGACAGGATTTGTCCCAGTTGTGGCACTGCTGATATGATGCCGGCCGGCAGCTGTTATGTTTGCAGGAACTGTGGAGCCAGCAACGGTTGTAGTTGATGGTCCGCGGCTACTCCAGACTGAGATACCTGACCCTGGTTTCCAGGCGTGAGCCATTCCAACGAATGAATCGCCAGCCAGGACTGATTCCGCTGACTTCGAACTCCGGACTGTCTGGGTGCAGTTGCATCATCGTAGAGGGAGTCAGATAAATGTTTTTTTCGCTATCCCTGATGGTTTTTTCAACGTGGTAGTGCCCACAAAAGATGTGTTGAATCATGGGGAGTCGTCGTATCAGTGCAAAACTCTCCTCCCTGTTTAAAAGCGGATACTTACTGTCCATAAAAACGCAGTTACAAAATAGTGGCGGGTGATGAATAAAGAGCAACGCCGCCTCTTCAGATTCACCAGCCTCCTGCTCCAGCCATTCCAGCTGTGTACGGCTTAAAGTACGAGTAGAACTATCCAGGAATATGAGTTTCAGTCCATTCAGCCGTCTAGCGTAATATAGCGCAGTCTCTTTGCTTTCAACTTTCAAATCAAAGATCCGTATCAGGTTATCGACACGATCATGATTCCCGGGAATGATTAGATAGGGGATGTCGGCCTGGTCCAGGCGCGGTTTTATCCATTGATAGGCTTCGACCTCGCCGCAATCAGCCGCCAGGTCCCCTCCCAATACAATCAAGTCCGGTTTTTCGAAGGTGATCTGTTGGAGGGCTTTTTCAAAATTTCTGCGGACATTGATGGCACGAACGGGTACTTCGGAAGGACCGATATGAATGTCCGTCAAATGGGCTATACTGATCTCTTTCTTCATAAAAACGGAATTATTCTGAAGTTTATTTTTGTCTTCAAGGCGGGATGAGCCTTTGCTGTGTATCTGTGCAGACCTGATCTAACAGATCCACAACAAAGGAAGTCGAGGATTAACAGCTAAAGTGCTTTTAGAAGAAGACCTTCAAAGCCGGTGGTTAATCGAGATACTTAAAAGAAACGCTCAGTTTGGTACGAAAGGCGGTCACTTTACCATCCTCAAGCTTAACATCCATGGATGTAACCTCCGCGACTCTCAAGTCCTTCAGCGTTTTATTGGCTCTTTCCAGAGCTACCTTGGCAGCCTCTTCCCAGGAAGTTTCGCTGGTGCCAATCAGTTCAATGACCTTATATACGCTTTCTGACATGGTTATTCCTCCGTTTAATGGGTTGGATCAAATTTGGGTTTTCGGTTCATCCCACCAGCATGACAGGAACACTCAACAATTACAGTGCTAGTCATTAATCTACTTTATTTCTACCAATGGTGTAAACAAAAAATTTACTTACTAATTCTCATCATTGTCAGGTCATAAACTCGGGGTGTTGTTTGGGTTAATAAAACATCTACATGTTTCAGGATCACAAAAACCTTTTTAAGCACTAAGGGTCGGCTCATAAATTAGATCCCATTCTGTTTGCAAAATGTCAAATGCTTTAGGGACTTTTGCAAATAGATTATGTGAAGTTATTTATGAACGATCCCTAAACGGATTTCGGAGATATTGTTTTGCGGCTGCTGGTATCATTTTCAATTGATTCGGAAAGTTGAAAAAACAAACCAGAAAAAATGCCATATCAGGGATAAACTGACAAGGTCTATAAGTAATCTTGCATAAAAACAGTGAAATAACAGCTAATATTTGAAAGTATTGAAAAAACTGGTTTGATGTAATAGGATGGCTCACAAAACGATGCGGCATATGAACGATCAAGAAATAAAAACTGGTTAACCCGAACGATTTTCTGTATGCAAAATATCACTGACCCCCAGCACCCGGTCCTCATCGTTGATGATGAGCCGGAAATAACAGAAGGCTATGAGTTGATACTCAACTCTGCAGGGATAATGAACACTATCATTCTTAATGATGGTGCCGAGGCCCTGACTCTGGTCGTGAAACAGCCCGTCTCAGCCGTTCTCCTGGACCTGCATATGCCCAGGATGTCAGGAGAGAGAGTCCTGGAGTTTATCTCTCAAAAATACCCGGACATTCCCGTCATCATTATTACAGGGATGAATGAGATCGAGGCAGCTGTTAAATGTATCAAAATGGGGGCTTATGATTACATGGTTAAGCCGGTAGAGTCGCAAAGGGTAATATCCTGTGTCAAAAGAGCCATTGAGCGTCAGGAGATCAAGAATGAATACCAGACTTTCAGACAGCTGGTTTTCAATAATAATCTCAATTATCCCGAAGCCTTTGCAAAAATCATCTCCCGGAATACGACCATGCGCTCGATCTTTCAATATATCGAGGCCATTGCTAAAACAAATAAACCAGTCTTGATTACAGGAGCATCTGGCGTTGGAAAAGGATTAATTGCGGAATCGATCTATACCGTCAGCGGTCGCACGGGTGAGTTTGTTTCTGTCAACATCGCGGGGTTGGATGATAATCTGTTTTCGGATTCGCTCTTTGGTCATAAAAAAGGGGCCTTTACTGGGGCAGAAACCCAGCGTCCCGGGTTGATCGAGAGAGCATCTCAGGGCTGTCTTTTTCTGGATGAAATTGGAGACTTGAGTCCGGCCAGCCAGATTAAGCTGCTGCGATTACTGGAAGAGGGAGAGTATTATCCTGTCGGTTCGGATGTACCCCGAGAAGCAAATACGCGGATCATTGCGGCAACAAACAGGGACATCAATCGGCTCCAAAAGACCGACCTTTTCAGGACCGACCTTTACTACCGTCTACAAACACATCACATCCACGTCCCTGATCTAAGAGAACGCAAAGATGATCTGTTCCTGCTGATCGATCACTTCCTGGAAGAGGCTGCCAGAGAGTTGGACAAAAAACGTCCGACACCGTCGCAGGAGTTGTATGCCCTTTTAGGGAGCTATTACTTCCCTGGCAATGTCAGGGAACTGCAATCGATGATTTACGACTCTGTCAGTCATCACCAGTCAAAAATGCTCTCCATGGACCGATTCAAAGAACACATTGCTAAACACAGCTCAACTGAAGTGTTGGATGTTGCAGAATCCTCTAGTGAGCTGGAAGCCTCTGAATTTTTCTCCTTCTTCAAAAACCTGCCCACCCTTAAAGCGGTGCGTCAGCTCCTGATCGATGAAGCGGTGAGACGATCTGATGGGAACAAGGCCGTTGCGGCACAAATTCTGGGCATCAGTCGTTCAGGCCTGGCGAAGCTGCTGAAACGATCTGAACAGGTGTGACTTTTGTCATAACCACCCCATTTTTCCTTCAGTATTTAACTGATTGATTTATAGGACAAATTACTCTGTTAAGGCTGTATAAGCCACTCTTTTGTCCCACCTGTTTGGATAATTGGAGCAAGCTGCAGAAGTGTAAAATATTCCGAAATATCAGTTCGTAACAAATAAAGATGGATCTGGTATGGTTATCGCAAAAGGTACCCGGGATTGCAATGCATTTTACCTTTTTACTGCAGAGACCGGGTAAAATGTCATCAGATGTCATTCAAAAAAAGAAAGAGAAGATATGGTTAAAACTGAAAGAGACAAAGATCACGTATCTTTAGAAATACCCTCTTCTATCAGTAGCATTGGTAGCGCTTTAAAAATGCTCAACCATTTTTTGAAACAGTATGACGTGTCAGAACTATCAACAACACAGGCGACGGTTGTTTTAAGAGAACTGATGGTCAACGCCATAACCCATGGGAATAAGGATGATGCTTCCTCTTCGGTCAATATCCGACTGGAGCATATCAAGGGGAAGGAATTCAAAATTGTGGTAGAGGATATGGGTGCAGGCTTTAACTACGCTGCCATCGACACCCGTATCCCGGATAATCCGAAAACGATTCAAAACCGTGGATATGCCTTGATCAAAGCTTACACCAACCGGTTCGAATTCAACCGCAAGGGAAACTGTATTGCAGCCTATTTCTCTGCGAAATAGGGCAGCAATGCGGGTTGTTGAATAGAAATACGTAATGCCTGTTTCCACCGAGCCACTCAGGAAGTTGTACTGTTCAGATCAGCACAATTTGCGGATAGAAGTTATTACGGACTAACCCATTATTGGACGACCTGAATCAATGACAACAGCCGTTAACATTGAAGACAGTCAGAAGCTTAAATTTTTTGATATGCCAGAATCAAACAACCAATTTGTCAGGTCCAAGGTCAAAGTCAGGAAGTTGAAAACGGGCATGGTCATCAAGGCCTATACTAAATTCAGCAGCCGATACCAATCCATGGACGCAGTAACTTGCGAATTTGTCCGTCACAATTTCAAGGGGACTCGGGTTGTTATTATTCGCAATAACAAAAAGTACAACACCAATGTTCAATCCATAAAGCCTGGCGATACTTTGAGTGGACTTTATGACTTTCCTCCAGCGCTGCAGAAAATCACCATTGCCAACGAAGAGCTCCGTCAAGCATTGGAAAAAAGAGGGATGTTGGAGTTCATCACGGTGCAGCCGAAAGCGGCTACCGAGAAGGCGAATATTCAATTGAAAGAGCTGGTGAAGATGGTCGAGCAGTCAGTTATTTCCCGTCCTGTTGTAACTGCACACGGTGACTGGGCAACGACAACGCCATCTGGCAGGATTGTGAAGGAGTTGGTAGAGAGTGTTCGTAAAAGTATCCCGATTCGTGAAGAGACCGCCTTCTCCATAGAGAATGAAATGGATAAGGCCAGACGGGGGCTTCTCGGCATTGAGGCCGTTGAAAACAGTGTCATTAGTATCTCGGCCAATGACTCCGTCGATGCCCTGACGGCCATATCAAGCCTCAAAGAGAGCCAGCAGACCTATGATCACTGTGTCGATGTGGGTGTGATTTTCCAGTCAGTCTACTCGAAAATACAAAAAAGGCGAAAGAAGAACAGCGTTTTTAGCCATGAAAACCAGGCAATGTTGGGCGGGTTTTTACATGATTTCGGTAAGTCGGTTGTTCCCAAAGAGTTGCTGGACAGCAAAGAACCGTTCGAAAAAAGCAGTCGGGCTATGCAGATTATCCGCTCTCATCCCATACATGGGGCACGGCAGTTGACGATGTTGGACATGCCGAAAGCGATTGTGGACATGGCTCGCTTTCATCATGTGAAAATGAATACCGATATGTTGACCAGCTATCCGAAATCTGTTGACTATAAAACCATCAGTTTTGAAGCTCGGTTGATTTCCGTCATCGATATCTACCAGGCACTGGTGGGAACACGTACATATCAAAAATCCTGGTCTCCGGCGGCAACAATGCGTTACCTCGAAGCCCTGGCAGGCGTCGAGATCGATCAATATGCGTTCGACCTGTTTTTGCATGAGATGGGTGTCTACCCCAAAGGGTCGATCGTCGAGCTCACCGATGGCAGCTTAGGATTTGTGATGAACGTCCCGGTAGGGAAACAGGACCTGAGGCGACCGATTGTTGCTGTGGTACGAAACAGTGAGGGTCAGGATCTGACGCACCAGCATTTGCTGGACCTGCAGGTGGAAAGGGATATGTCTATTACCCGTGATGTTGACAGAAAGGATGTCTTCGGTGATAGAACCCTGGAGGTCTTTACGACTATAACCATTTAGTGATCCCACCATCGATTGCAAAAAAAAAGACCTCTGGCGGCGTTGCTATCATGACAGATACAGACAACGCCCAGGGAAAAGCCTCTGCTTATTTTGGAGATATTTATTTCACAGAAAACTAGTCTGGTTTTCGTTCAAGGGGTTTATACAATACCTGAATCATTTCCTGCTCTATCCCCTGTTTGACGAAAAACTATTCAGAAAGTACATTTTTGATTGAAGTAGGCCCTCTTTAGAGACTTGTCTTCACACCCAAGGGTCGGCTCAAAAATTACTTGGTATTCTGTCAACAAAATGTCCGGTCTTTATGGGACTTTTGCGGACAGTTTATGCCAAGTTATTTTTGTACGATCCCCAAGCAGAGAATGATATGAAACCATCGACAACTGATCTGATTCAACGGGCAGCAAACGATATCCTGCAATCTAAACATTCCATTGCTCTGACGGGTGCCGGGATCTCAACGGAATCCGGTATACCTGACTTCAGAGGCCCCGACGGTATTTGGACCCGAAACCCTGAACTGGAACAGA
>Ga0233437_1002197_pt1 | contig 30798 bp, 29 predicted proteins | sample SI_122_August201_FD_182714 | JGI IMG/M metagenome (GOLD analysis project Ga0233437, IMG submission 182714) | Seawater microbial communities from Saanich Inlet, British Columbia, Canada - SI_122_August2016_200_MG | ecosystem: Environmental > Aquatic > Marine > Inlet | place: Canada: British... | reverse complement strand
ATCATGGAAAATACTCTTGGGGAGGAGGAGAAGAATGGGCATCTCCTCTGACTAGTCCTCTTTCATTAAGAGGTGCTCAAAGAGGAGGAAGAAATATAGGAACTATTGGACCAGAAGAGATTGTTAGCGAGAGAGACTATTGGCAGATAAAAATTGATACAGATTCTTCAAATCAGCCACATGTAGTTTATCAGAGGATAGACAATCTAGCTTCAATAGATATGGTAAATAAGATAAATGGAAATTGGATTGCAAAATCAGATTTTATAGTTGGAAGGGATTTTGGAAATGTGTTAACTCTTGGAGGACCAATGCTCAACATAAATGAAAACGATGTTGCTTGGATGTCTACCGCTCCGTTTGGTCTTCATGGTGGCGGACACCTAGTATTAATTGAGGGAATCTCACACAATCCAACTAAAAAGTTAATTATTAAGAACATAGGAATGCCATCTTCTGACAGCTCCATGGATCCCTATACTGGAGATGAGGTATATATAACTGGAATGCCAACCGTTTTAAGATGTAGTACTAAGGGGGAGTGTGCGGACGACATATCTATCAATATGGGATTCGGTGGCGAAAGATTCAGAATGGAAATAAGTCCCAGAAAAGGGCAAAAGGGAGTATTTCATACCGCGACAGATTGGACATATCAGAATTCGGTGAGAGACAAGAAGGGACTTCCCTACATAACTTTTAAAGGAGAGGGAGATGACCATGCATATCCAAACCTTGGGATAGACTTAGAAAATCCAGAAGTAGCCTATTGGGTTCTTGCAGGAGGTAATAATAGACTAATGTTAAATATATTCGACGGAAGCAAAATGATTTATGGATTTAATCACAAAATGTTAGCTATCTCTGCTCCCTATGGGAATAATAGAGATAGGTTTTTTCCAGGGATCGCGCCAGCACAAGGAGGAGGAGCATTTGTTTGTTGGACAAGTCCGGATTTACACATAAAGCTAAAATACATAACCTATACAGGAGTAGGAGAATGGGGGCCTGAAGTTGATATGGGCCCTGGTCAAAAATGTTCGATTGCAACAGATTCAGAAGGTCAAATCCACATAGCCTACAATAACGGCGGAGTTAAATACAGAAAGATCCAAACATCCTAATTACTTAGATTTCTTCTTAGTAGTTTTCTTTTTACTCTTCTCTTTTTCTTGTTCTTCTTGTTGTTTCAACATTAGTTCTCTTCTAAGTTCAATTTGTTCAAGAATTTTCTTCCCTTTTTCTGGACTTTCTCTTGTACTATTTAGAATATATAGTATTTTCTTAAGTAAATCATCATAACTTTCTCCATGGCTATCTTTTAACTTATCAATTCTCTCTTTAGTTTCTTTATGTAGTTTTATTGTTGTTATTGTCATTTTGTTATTCCTTATTTTTAGGTATACATTGTATACGAATGTATACTTTATAAATCTTTTTGTCATTAAAAAATTACAACAATCCAAACATTTAAATACTCTTTCGGACTTTTCAAGTTAATTAAATTTTTAAAATGGTAAAAATGAAAAGAACAAATTTTATAGTTCCTTTTATTGCAGTGCTAACTTTACTTTTAGTTACATTTGTAGCTGCTGAACCTACCTTCCCCCTAACTGGAGATTTCATTGTTGAATTCAACGGTGTAGAATTAGTTGAAGGTAGTACAGTGGTCGCAGGTATGGTCGGAGACACAGTTCCAGTGAAGGTTATCTTCACAGCAGGAGCAGACTCTGGTGATGTTAACTTAGAAGTAGAAATGTATGATGTTTCAGAGGATATAGATTTATATGATGTAGAAAAAGACGTTACTTACGTTAAGACTCTCTCTTTAAATTTAGAAGACTCTGTAGATGAGTTAAGCGAAGAATATAGTCTTCGTGTAACGATTTCAAATAAGACATCTAGTGAAACATTCGTATACACAGTTAGTTTACAAAGAGAATCACACACATTAGAAATCTTAAGTGTTGACTCAGACACTAGCGTTTCAGCTGGTGAAACAGTCCCAGTAACTGTTGTTGTTAAAAACACAGGTTACAACCAAGAAGATGATGTGTATGTTACTGTTTCAATCCCTTCTTTGGGTGTTTCCCAAAGAGCATATATCGGAGATTTATCTCCAGTAGAATGCTGTGAAGATGGTTGTGAAAGTGACGAAGATTCTGAATCAAAGACTGTTTACGTTAAGGTTCCTGCAGATGCAGAAACTGGTGTTTATGACCTAAGGGTTAAAGCATACAGTGATGACGCAGAAACAACTGAAACTGACTCTATAAGAGTTAGTGGAGGAGTAAACTCTAATTTCTTTGCTGCAATGACAAGTAAGACATTAAGAGCTGGAGAAACTGTTTCTTATGATTTGGTTATTGTGAATACTGGAGACAATGTAAGGTCATATGACTTGAAAGAAATTTCAGGCGATGATTTATCTGTTTCTGTACCTTCAATTGTTGTTGTTGGTCCAAGAGATAGTGAAGTTGTTAAGGTAGAAGTTACTGCAGATTCTGCAGCAAGAGGAGACTACACTTTTAGTGTTATCTCTGACGATAAACAAGTTGTATATACAGCGAATGTTAGCGGTAATGCAGTTTCTAATGCAATCGTTGCATTAACTGTAGCTCTTGTGATCATCTTTTTAGTACTATTAGTAGTATTAATTGTGCTTGCAACAAGAAAAGGATCTAAAGAAGTCGAAGAAGTAGAAACTAGCTACTACTAAAAATATTTATTATTTTAGGAATTTTTATTTTTTAATTCCCTTTCTCTTTTTATTAGAGAAAATGTTATAAGGAAGTGAGATTTAATAGGAAACAACAAAAATGGAAGAAACAAAACCTAGAGAAACTGTAAAGAGCAATAACAGAAAGAATAGGCTAGGAAGGCATTCATTTGCAGTGGCAATGACATCGTGCATCCTCGGTATGGGGAATGTTCTATATGAGGGATTTATTCGTCCAGATGAACCAGAGATTGTGGGTAGATATAAACAAGTACAGGGAATAATTGGAGATTTTAAAGGTATTAGTGATGGAAAGTATTCTTCTAATAGTGGAGAAAGAGACTTTTTTTATGTAGATACCGAAGATGCATATATTCAGCAAAGGCTGAACTCCATGAAACAGTCTTGTTCAAATGAATCTGAACTGGCTATAGGCCATCTTGAAAAAGAATTAGAAGAAATCAAATCAATGGAAGAATTTAATGAAGAATTTCCTAAAGAACAAAGAAGGGATAAACACTACGGGGCAAGGAATCTTGGAGCAATGCTTGGAATAGTAGTGGGAGGGGCAGGATTATTTTTCTCAATGTTGAAAAAACACACTCAAGTTCTTAGTTAATTTATATAAGACAAAATTCGGAACTAGTTTTCCAATAATATTTTCTACTAACCTCCATTAGATAAGCCCACTAGTTTAACAAATAATAAACTTCTGTTAGTCAAAGGTTAATAAAAACATTAACTTACGGCAAACGAAAGGTTAAAACGAACCTTACACAATTTTTTTAGCCCGTCGGAGATAATTTTATAAACCTTCTAACCTAATTCATTCTATGAACAAAAAAGAGGGGCTTGTTTTATTTGGTGGCAAGGAAATAAGAAGAACGTTTATTGAAGGTAATTGGTTTTTTTCAGTGGTAGATATTGTAGGAGCTTTAACAGATAGTATTAACCCCCGAGATTATTGGTATAGGCTAAAAGTTAGAGAAGAAGAATCTTCTAAAGTCCAGTTGTCGACATTTTGTCGACAACTGAAAATAAAGTCGGAAGATGGAAAGGAATATTTTACAGATTGTGCAGATACAGAGAGTCTATTAAGAATTATTCAATCAATTCCTTCAAAGAAGGCAGAACCTTTCAAGAGGTGGCTTGCCAAAGTTGGCTACGAGAGAATAAAAGAAATTGAAGATCCTGAATTGGCCCAGGAAAGAATGAAAGATATTTATGAGAAAAAAGGATATTCAAAATCTTGGATTGATAAAAGATTAAGGGGTATTGCGATTAGACAAAATTTAACAGATGAATGGAAAGAGAGAGATGTTGGCGAGGAAATTGAATATTCAATTTTAACAAATGAAATAGCTAAAGCAACTTTTGGAGTATCTATTGGCGAACATAAAAATTTAAAAGATCTGGATAAGCAAAACTTGAGAGACCACATGAATGAATTAGAACTAATTTTTGGAATGCTTGGTGAAAAAGTAGCAACAGAGATTACAATTAGCAAAGATGCGCAAGGATTCAATGAATGTTCTGTTGCGGCAAAAAGAGGGGGGAGAGTGGCTGGAAATGCACGAAGGGAAGCGGAAGCTGAAATAGGTGCGTCAATAGTTTCAGAAAGCAATTATTTACAAAAATCTGAAAAAAAGAATAATTTTAAAAAGAAAATACTAATTAAACCAAAAAAATTAAATAAGAACAAAAAGAGTAACTAACATGGAAAAAAGAGGACAATTAAACATCAGCTTTGGAATGATGTTTTCAATATTTCTAATAGTAATCTTTATCTTCTTCGCATTCAAGATTATATTTGCATTTGTTGGAACAACTAAATGTTTAGATATAACTTCAACATATACTGATCTTCAAAAAGAGATTGACAGAGCAAAAAGTTCTCAAACATACACAAGAGAGTATGAAATAGATTTTGGTTCTTCAGTTAGTAAAATATGTTTATTTGATTTTAATAGTTCTCAAAAAGGAGATTTAAACTTACCAGACGTTATGGTGATCGGAGAAAATTCATTCTTAATTTTCAAAAAGTCTAATAGCTGTGAATCTTTATCTAGATATCAATTTAAGGGAATAAACATTTCTAAGATTACACAGTTTCAAAATCCTATCTGTTTTGATAATGGAGATTCTACTCTAATTAAAAAAGAACTCTACTCAGGATTGGTAGTTTTAGAATAAATGGTTAACAAAAAAGGTGAATTTGGATTTGTTTGGATTTTCGCAATTTTTGCAGGAATAGCAATACTCTTATTAATGGTTTATATGACTTCAAAGATTCTAGATACGAGTAAAAAACTTTCAGATACAGAAATTGGGAAGTCTCTCTCAATAGTCTTAGATCCTTTAAGTGCCCAGGATTTAAGGAGTCAACTAACAAAGATTTCATTTTCCAGTCCAACAAAAGTAGAGGTGGGTTGTGTCAACAAAGGCTATGGAAGGAGCCTCTTAACGGTTCTAACGCGTTCTGAGGGTAAAACTGGAGAATGGACTGGTGGAGAAGACATTGTAGTTGCTGACAAGTATATTTTCTCAGATGTTACAGAAGGCTCGAAAAACCTAAATGTTTTTTCTACATCATTTAAGTATCCCTATAAGATTGCAGACCTAACTTTCATAGTTAGCAAAGACTACTGTTTTATTGGGGCTCCAACAAAAGTAAAAAACACTTACTCAGTTTTAAACAATCTTCAATTTGATAATTGCTCAGAGGATCAGATAACTGTCTGTTTTGATACACCTCTTAGCTCTTGTGAAATCTCTGTTGAAGGATTCTGTTCAGATTATTTATGTGATAGCGAATATGATTATGGATTTGTTAAAAAAGAAGGAAACATAATTCCTTTTACAGATTCTTTATTACTTGCAGCTATTCTTTCAGAAGGTTCAGAATATAATTGCAATGTTAATAGATTAATGTATAGGGCATCTAAAATAGCCGGAATCCTCCTAAAGAAAAATGAATTCTCTTCATCAAGAGGTTGTAGGTCTGGTGTCGCCGGCCCTCTTGCAGTTTTAGAAACCGGATTTTTAGACTATGACCCTTATGGATTTATCACAGATACAGAAACAATCCTCTCCTTAAATGAATTAAATGAAATGGGTTCATGTAAACTATGGTAATAAAAAGAGGACAGCTACAGATTCAACAATTGGCTTTCCTAATTGTAGCAATTTTTCTATTCTTTATAATTGTAGGGCTTTTCTTCCTAAATGTCTCTATGGGGAGTATCAAGGGTTCTGCCCAAGATTTGAAAACAGAAAAGGCAATTAGTTTTCTTTCAACAATACCTTCCATGACAGAATTCAATGCCAATTGTGCAAATTGTGTAGACAAGGATAAACTAAAAGCCTTCGTTTATTTTTCAAAAGAATATAAACAATTTTTCCCTCTTGATTCTTTGAGAGCCTTAAAGATTTATCCTAAACCAGAAAACTTTTCAATATCTGATGAACTTTTATGCCCATCTTCAGAATGTATAATTCTTTTCAACTCTACAAAACCTGAAATTGTTGAATATTCTATTTTTGTTCCAGTTTGTGAAACTTCAAAAAGAACAGGGATTGTGATTACAGACTGTGAGATCTGGAAGTTGATTGGCGGCGTAGAGTTTATTGAATAAATTTAAATAAATATCCTAGATAAGTAAAGTTTATATAGTTGCCTTCTTTAATTATTTAATGACCCAAAGATTATCAATTTCAAGGGGGGAGCTAAAAGAACTTTATGAGAAAAAGAAATTGACCACCTATCAGATTGCAGAGAAACTTGATTGCTGCCAAGGAACTATTTGGAAGAGATTAAAAGAATTTAAGATTAAGAGGAGAAAACCCCACGAACTAAACTCTAATATCCCTTCAAGGGAGATTTTAATAAATCTTTACAAAAATAAGAAACTTTCAACTTGGGAAATAGAAAAAAAACACGGTTATTGTAGGGGAACGGTTCACAGAAAATTAAAGGAATTTAAGATAGGTACAAGGGGCAGGGCAGAATCTCATATATCATTTCCAAGAAAAAATTTCTCGGGCAATCTTATTGAAAAAGCATATATCATAGGATTTAGAATAGGAGATCTCGGAGTTAGAAAGATTCATCCAGGAAGTAAAACTATTTGTGTAGCAAGCGGAAGTACAAAAATAGAACAAATTGAATTAATAAAAGGTTTATTTGAGAATTATGGTCCTGTTTGGATCCAAAAATTAAAGAATGGAAAAATGAATATTCAAGCCAATTTAGATGAATCATTTAATTTTTTAGTTTCAAAAGAAACTCCCCGTTGGGTAACAAAAACCAAGAAGGCTTTCTTTTCATTTCTTGCTGGCTTTACAGACGCTGAAGGCCACATAGGAATTCATAACGGTATGGCCCAATTTTCTTTAGGAAACTACGATTATAATCTCTTAAAACTAATTGATCAAAAATTGAAGAAATTTGGATTAAAGATTAATTTTTTCTCGGATAAAAGAAAAGGAAAGAAAAATAATGAAGGTTATATTTATAGAGATAATTATCACAGCATAAGGATTTATAAAAAAGAAGATTTATTAGTCTTTTTCAAAGAGGTAGGGAGATATATGAAACATAAAAATAAGATAGAAGACTTAAAAAAGGCTAAAGATAATATAATTAGGAGAAATAAAAAATGGAAAAACAAAAAACAAAAAACAAATTTTATATTACTACTGCAATTGATTATGTGAATGCAAAACCTCATTGTGGTCATGCATTTGAGAAGGTTTTAACTGATGTTTTAGCGAGATATCGGAGATTGAAAGGAGATAATGTTTTTTTTCTAACAGGAGTAGATGAAAATGCCCAAAAAAATGTTGAAGCAGCGGAAAAAGCAGGAAAACCGGTGAAGGAGTTTATAGACGATAATGCTTCTTCCTTTGTAGAGTTGTGTGAAAAGCTAAATATAACTCATGGAGATTTTATAAGGACCACAGCAGAAGAACATGGCCTTGTTGTCAAAGAGATTATAAAAAAGATGATAGAAAAAGGAGATATTTACAAAGACACCTATAAGGGACTATATTGTATTGGTTGTGAAACATACTATGCAGAGAAAAATCTTGTTAATGGTAAATGTCCTGAACATAACAAAGTACCCGAATTAAGAGAGGAAGAAGCCTATTTCTTCAGGTTATCAAAATATGAAAGTTCTCTCCTAAAATTCATTCCAAAATATATTGTTCCATCTTTTAGAGCAAATGAAATAATTACAAGAATTAAACAAGATGGGCTAAATGATCTTTGTATAAGCAGAAAAGGCGCAAAGTGGGGCATTGACTTCCCAGGTGATCCAGATTTCAAAATTTGGGTATGGATTGACGCATTAATTAATTATCTCTCTGGGTTAAAAGATAAAAAGAAAGAATTCTGGCCTGCGGATTTACATGTCATAGGAAAGGGGATTAATTGGTTTCATTCAGTAATATGGCCAGCAATGTTAATGTCGGCAGAGGTGGAACTTCCAAAGAAATTACTAATTCACGGTTATCTAAATATTGGAGGGAAGAAAATGTCTAAATCTCTTGGAAATGTTCTTGCACCCCTTGATTTGCTAAATATTTATCCTTCAGATAGTGTAAGATATTCCCTTATAAAGGGCTCAATATTCGAGGACTCGGATTACTCGGAAGATATCTTAATTGAAAGACACAATAATGAACTTGCAAACAAACTGGGAAATTTGGTTTCAAGAGTTTCAAGTTTAGCTGAAAAATATGGTCTTGAAAAAACAGAAAATAAAATCTTAAAAAAATTCAAACAAAAAGATTTTGAAAAATTAATGGATGAATATAAATTGGATAAGGCCCTGGCAGAAATTTTCAAATTTATAGATAAATTAAATGAATATGTTCAGAGTAAGAAGCCCTGGGAGACAAAAGATAAAAAAGTTCTTTATGAATTAAGTGATTCTCTAAAATTTATCTCAGATTATCTTGAACCATTTATACCAGAAACTGCTCAGAAGATAAAAGAAGTATTTTCTTTTAAAAAGATTAAGAAATCTCCAATTTTATTTAAAAAAGTTGAAGTGATCAAAGATGAAAAAGTTAATAAACTAGAGAATGTTGAAGAAATTATGGCAGGAATAGCTAATCTAGAATATGATGATTGGAAGAAGGCAGACCTAAGGGTTGCAGAAATAAAAAAAGCAGAGGAAATAGAAGGTGCAGATAAACTTCTCAAGTTAACTCTTAACGTCGGAGAGGTAGGAACTAGGACAGTTTGTGCAGGTATAAAAAAATATTATAAGACAAAAGACCTTGGAGGGAAAAAGGTAGCTTATCTCTCAAATTTGGTTCCAAGAAAAATGAAAGGAATTGAAAGTCAAGGAATGCTTTTAGCGGCTTTCACCTCGGACGAATCAAAAGTTATTTTATTAACTCTTGATAAAGATATAGAAAACGGTTCCCAAATTGGCTAAATTAATCTATCTTCTAGAGTATAATTATTCTTATAAAGCTTCAATTCCCTAGCATTAAATGGTAAAGGATACATATGATTGGGGAGAAGAAAGAATTCCCGGAGAAGGAGATATTTCTTGGAAAGTTTCAAATGAGGCTGCAAAAATGTGTAAATTATACCAGAATACAAGTATACCTGGCACTCAAAGAGAGGTGGAGATGGACCCCATTGAAGTTTACATTGGAGGGGCATCAAATAATCCTCTGATAGCCCTATTAATGGATCGGGGTTTATAAATGTCTTTTAATCGCCCTTGTAGAAAGGAAAATTGTGCGGCATATATTTCTAATGGTGTACTAATAACCTGTTCTGCAGATGGGTCTTATAAAGATTTACCAAAGGGAGACTTTATTTGTATCAATCCATTGGTAGGGTATGGAAATACAGAGGAAGTAAGGGAATATCTAGAAAGAGAATAAATTATTAACTAAATAACCGTTTAAAAAATCCTTTAAGTTCTTCAGTTTCTCCAGCAACCTTTCTAGCTATCTCTTGATATTTCTTTGAAACTTTACTTTTTGGATGTGTATGTACTACAGCATCTCTTTTTGTAACAGATTCTTTTACAGCCTTATCTTCAGGAATTACTCCAATTATTGGTGTTTCAAGCATAGATTTTATTGAAGACAAAGGCATTTCATATTTTGCTCCACAATGTCTTGTAACTATTACACCCTTAACTTCTTTTCCCATATCTCTTGCAACCTTAACAGATTTTAAGGCATCTGTAACTGCGGGCATCTCGGGATTAGTTACAATTATAATTTCATCTGCAAGATTCATAATAGTAATTACTTCCTCTCCAAATCCTGCAGCACAATCAAAAATTACATATTCATATTTTTCCTTTAATTTTTCTCCAAGCTCTGGGAATTTTTTTGTATTGAATTTTGTTAATTCTTTTATTGAAAGAGAAGAAGGAATAATTTTTGTTCCAGAGGAATGTTCATAAATTGCATCTTCAATTTCTGCCTTTCCTTTTAAAACATGATTTAATGTAATTGGAACTATGGGGGCTCCTAGATGTATTCCAACATTTGGTGTATTCAGGTTGGCATCTACGACGACGACATTTTTTGAAAGACCATTTAAACAGGCTCCCAAATTGATTGCAGTAGTTGTTTTACCAACACCTCCCTTCCCTGAATTTATCACAATTATTTTAGACATAGAAGATAATTGAAAAAGAGCCTTTATAAACTTTATTTCTACTAAATTGATAATTATCTACCAAATTTTAAGAAATTTCCCTCTTAACAAAAGATAATTAATATAGGCGAAAAGCCCTTTTGATGCAAAGGTTTTTAAAGCCTTTTTTTCATTTTTTCATATCTAAAAAACTATATTTTAACCAAAGGATGCACGAACTTCAACCCAAACACACAAAACTGGAACCCTCGGAGGTAGAGAAGGTTTTAGGGAAATATAATATATCAATTACACAGTTACCAAAAATTTCTCAAAAAGATCCAGCACTTGGGGATGAATATAAAAAAGGAGATGTTGTTAAGATCGAACGAAAGGAGGAAACCTATTTTCGGGTTGTTATCTAATGGATTCTAAACATATTTTAGTAAAAGAGTATCTTGAAAATCATTCCCTTGTTGAGTCAAATCTTGTTTCTTTTAATAATTTTACAGAAAAAAGATTACAGGAAATTGTAACTGAATTATCTGATGGAATTCCTCAAGAAGATTTTGAAATAAAACTTGGAAAGGTAACAATAGAGAAACCAAATATTGTTGAATCTGATGGTTCAATAAAACCAATAACTCCTGCAGAGGCCAGACTAAGAAAATTAACTTACTCAGCACCAATAAAATTAGAGATGAGTATTAATTATGGTGGACAAGCAGAAAGTGCAGAGGTACAATTAGGAAGAATGCCAATTATGGTAAAAAGTAATGCCTGTAATCTTGGAGGTCTTACAGAAGAGGAACTTATAGCGAACTTTATTGATCCAAAAGATTCCGGCGGATATTTCCTGATAAATGGAAATGAAAGAGTTATGGTTATGGCAGAAGATTTAGCAAGTAACCAGACATTTGTTGAAAGACAAAAATTGAAAAATACCTTATTATTAAGGGTATTCTCTCAAAGAGGAGCATATAAAATTCCTGTAGCTTTAGTTGAAAACAATGAAGGAATACTAGATATAAGTTTTTCAAGATTTAGAGACATTCCAGTTATTGTTTTATTAAAAGCTCTTGGTTTGAATTCAGATTCTGAAATTTCCAAGTTGGTTGGTAAACAAACAGATAGTTTAATTGTTAACCTCTATGAGTTTGCAAGTATTACCTCAAGGCAAGATGCTTTAATGTGGATTGCAGAAAAATCATTATTACAGGGAACACAAAAGGAAATCCTTGACAGAGTTAAACAAAGAATTGATTCTTATCTTTTACCTCATATCGGAGTAGATAAAGGATCAAGACTTGAAAAAGCTAAAACTCTTTGTAAATTTATAAAACAATATTTTGTAGCAAAAGAACACCCAGAAGATTCAATGACAGACAAGGATCATTATGCTAACAAGAGAGTAAGGCTTTCTGGAGATTTATTAGCAGACCTATTCAGAGTAAATCTTAATATTTTATTAAGAGAGGTTCAACATTCTCTTCAAAAAACCGTTAGAAGAAGAAAATTTTATTCCCTTAAAACACTAGCAAAGTCCACTTTATTTTCTCATAGAATTGAATCTTCAATTGCAACAGGTTCTTGGATTGGAGAGAGAAATGGAGTAACACAAAATATGGATAAGAATAATTCTTTTGCAACAATGAGTCAGCTACAAAGGGTAACTTCCAATTTACCGGGGGAACAAGAAAACTTTGCGGCAAGAACTGTTCATCCAACACATTATGGAAGATTTTGTCCAGTTGAAACTCCTGAAGGAACTCAAATTGGATTACGTAAAAATCTTGCATTACTAGCTAAAATTTCTACAAGAATAGAAAAAGCAGATGATGAAATTATTAAAATTTTGGAAACTTTGGGAATGTCCTCAGACAATGGAAAATTTGATGTTTTTTATAACGGAAGATTTATTGGAGTTGCTCAAGACTCTAGCGAGTTTGTTAAAGGAATTAAAGGTGAGCGTAGAAAAGGAAATCTCCCAATAGAAACTTCTGTAAAGTTTGAAAAATATTTAGATACAATCTTTATCTCTAATGAGGTTGGAAGGGTTCTTCGTCCATTAGTTGTTGCAGAGGACGGGAAACCACTTCTAAAAGATGAACATTTAGATTTAGTTAGTAAAAAATTACTTCATTGGGATGATTTAGTTAAGCAAGGAATAATTGAATATTTAGATGCTAGTGAAGAAGATGATTGTTTCATTGCCTTCAGGGAAGAAGATTTAACAGAAGAGCATACACATTTAGAACTGGATCAAATAGATTCTCTGGGAGTTAGTGTGTCAATGATTCCATACGCTAATCATAATCCTCCAGCACGTATGGTTAAGGGGGGTTCTAGAGCTTATAAACAAGGTTTAGGTATTTATGCAGCTAATTATTTAGTTAGAGTAGATACTGATGTTAGTATTTTACATTATCCTCAAAGACCTGTTGTAAGAAGTTTTGTTTATGATGCTTTGAAAGTCCATCCTGCAGGACAAAATTTAGTTGTTGCAATTATGCCACACAGCGGATATAATATAGAAGATTCTGTGGTTTTAAATCAAGGTTCTGTTGATCGTGGTCTTGGACGTAGCTCTCGATTTAGGCCCTATACAACAGTTGAACTAAACTATGCTGGCGGTTTAAAAGATGAGATTGTTATTCCAGATAAAGATTCCTCCGGCTATAGGACTGAAGAAAGTTATAGATCTTTAGAAGACGATGGAATTGTCTATCCGGAGGCAAATTTAATGTCTGGAGAAGTTGTAATCGGAAAGCTTTCTCCCCCAAAATTCTTAAGTGAGGCAAGAGAAATCTCAATTAATTCAAAGAAAGAAAATTCTGTAGCTATAAAACAAGAAGAGTCTGGAATTGTCGACGGTGTTTTCATAACTCAAGATAGAGAAGGTAATAAGATTGTTCAAGTTAGAACAAGAGAATTAAGGGTTCCAGAATTAGGAGATAAATTTTCAGTTCCACACGGACAGAAAGGAATTGTAGGTGCAATTGTAAATGAAGAAGATATACCCTTTACCTCTGGAGGTATACGGCCAGACCTTATATTCAATCCACATGGAATTCCTTCACGTATGACTGTAGGTTATCTTCTCGATGTTTTGGCAGGAAAGGTTGCTGCATTATCTGGAAGAATAATTGATGCCTCTCCATTTTCTGGAGAAGGAAAGGACACTCTAGAAAATAATCTTAAAAAATTAGGATTTAGGGAAGATGGAAAAGAAGTATTCTATCATGGAATTACTGGAGAAAGAATGCCAATCAAAATCTTTGTAGGTAATATGTATTATATGAAATTGAAATATATGGTTGCAGACAAAATGCACGCAAGAGCTTCTGGAAAGATTGCATTATTAACAAGACAACCAATCGAGGGTAGGTCTCGTGGTGGAGCTTTACGTCTTGGGGAAATGGAACAACAGGCATTAGTAGCACACGGGGCATCTTTATTACTTAAGGAAAGATATGATTCAGACAGGGTAGTTATCCATATCTGTGCTAAGTGTGGCGGTTTAGCAATTGATGATCAGATTCATAAAAAATGTGTTTGTTCGGGTTGTGGTTCTAATCAGGTTGAACCTGTTGAAGTTAGTTACGCATTCAAACTTTTAATTGAAGAATTACAAAGTCTACATTTATTAACTAAATTTGATTTAAAGGATAAATATAGTTAAAATGGCAGAAACAATAAAAAAGAAAATTTCAAGTTTAAAGTTTAGTTTATTAAGTCCTGGAATGATTAAAGAATTAAGTGTTGCTAAGATTGTTACACCAGAACTTTATGATGTTGATGGTTATCCCGTAGATGGTGGTTTAATGGATTTAAGACTTGGTGCAATTGATCCAGGAGTTAGATGTAGAACTTGTGGTGGAAGACTAAAAGAATGTTTGGGTCATCCAGGGATAATCGACTTTGCAAGACCAGTTTTACATATAAAATATCTCCCAATTATTGATATTGTCTTGAGATGTACCTGTGAGGCTTGTGGAAAGGTATTAATTAACGATAAAAAAGATTTAGATAAGGGGTTAAAGGACAGAATTAAAAAAGCAAAGGACGGTAAAAAATGTCCACATTGTTCAATTGTCCAAGAGAAGGTTAAATTAGAAAAACCTTCAAGTTTCAAATCTGGAAGAACAAGACTTTTACCTACAGAAATTAGGGAAAGATTAGCAAAAGTTTCCGATGAAGATTTAAAGATTTTAGGAATAAATGCTGAGACTCTTAGGCCCGAATGGTCTATCTTAACAAGCTTGTTAGTCCCACCAGTAACTGTTAGACCCTCAATAACTCTTGACAGTGGAGAGAGAAGTGAAGATGATATAACTCATAAATTAAGCGATATTATCCGTGCAAATCAAAGACTTTGGGAAAATCTAAATGCAGGTGCTCCAGAAGTAATCATCGAAGATCTATGGGATTTACTACAATATCACGTTACAACATACTTTGATAATTCTATTGCAAGAGTTCCTCCTGCAAGACATAGATCAGGCCAGCCACTAAAAACAATTACAGAAAGGTTAAAAGGAAAAGAGGGAAGAATTAGGAAAAACTTGGCAGGTAAAAGAGTTAATTATGCTGGCCGTACTTTAATTTCTCCAGATCCTAATCTAAAGATTAATGAAGTAGGAGTTCCTTTTGAAATTGCCAAAACCATTACAGTTGCTGAGAGGGTAACAAGCCTAAATATTAAGAGATGTAAGGAATTGGTCTTATCTGTAGATTATCCGGGAGCTAACTACATTCTTCGTCCTGATGGAAAGAGAAAGAGAATTACAGAGGATTTAAGAGAAGCTTTGGCTGAGGAAATTGAACCAGGCTATATTGTTGAAAGACACTTGGTTGATGGAGATATAGTTTTATTCCAAAGATATCCTTCACTTCATAGAGCTTCAATGATGGCGCATCACGTAAGGGTTTTACCTCATAAAACTCTTAGAATGCATCCTGCAGCATGTAATCCTTATAACGCAGACTTTGATGGTGATGAAATGCAGATCCACGGTCCACAGAATGAAGAAGCAAGGGCAGAAGCAGAAATTTTACTTAATGCAAACAATAATTTATTCTCTCCTAAGACAAATATGAACCTAATGGGTTGTATAGATGATGCAGCAACTGGAAATTATCTACTAAATGAATTGAACTTATCTAGGGAAGATGCTTCCCAGCTTTTATATTCAACTGGACTTAAGGATTTTTCTTTGAGTAAAATCAACGAGGGTAAAAAGGTTTTTGATCAAGTCTTACCTAAAAATTTCCAAGGTAAAGGTTTGAGTTCTCGAGGATTTAGAAATGAGTCTGGAGAAGACTTAAAATTAATTGATTCAGAGATTCCAAGAGATGAATCTATGGAAGTTTTAAGAAGAGTATTCGCTCTAGGTGTTAACTTTTTATCTAAAAGAGGTTTCACAGTTTCATTAGATGATTTAAATGTGGATGATGAGATAAAAAATAAAACTAGCAAGATAATTAGGTCTGCAGAAGAAAAAACCAAAGAAATTATCGAAAGCTCTTCAAAAGGAACACTAAGTCTATTGCCTGGAAGAAATATTGCTGAAACTCGTGAATTGAAAATTCTTCAAGCATTAAATGAAGTTAGAACAAAAATTGGAGATATTGTTGCAAAGGATTTCCCAGACGATAATAATGTTAACAAGATGATTAAGGCAAAGGCAAGAGGTAGTATGCTTAATGTTACACAGATTGCTTGCTCCGTTGGTCAGCAAGTTTTGAATGGTAAAAGAATAGATTTTGGTTATACTGAAAGAACACTACCTTTTTTCAAGAGAGGAGACTTATCTCCAGTATCTAGAGGTTTCATTGAAAGTTCTTTTATGAGTGGACTTAAACCGGTAGAATTTTTCTTCGGTGCAATGACTGGAAGAGATGGATTAATGGATACTGCCCTAAGAACTCCAAAATCCGGTTATCTTTACAGAAGATTAGCTAACGCTCTTCAAGATCTTCTAATGGCTTACGACGGTACAGTTAGGGACGGTTCAAAAAATATAATTCAATTTGTTTATGGTCTAGATGGGATGGATGTTTGTGCTAAACACAAGAAACAACAGGTTGCACCTGGAGAGGCAATAGGTCTTATTGCAGCTCAGAGTTTCGGTGAAGCTTCAACCCAAATGGTTCTTAATACCTTCCACGCGGCAGGTGTAGCAGAAGTTCAAGTAACAACAGGTTTACCAAGGATTATAGAAATCTTTGATGCAAGAAAAGTTCCAAAAACTCCAACAATGGAAATCTATTTAGATAAAGAACACAATAATGAAAAAGATGCAAAAGCAATTGCCGAGATTTTGAAAGAAGTAAAGTTAAAAGATTTAATGAAAGATATCTCAATTGATTTTTCTTCAAAGAAAATTTTAATTTCATTAGATAATGTTGCCCTAAAAACAGCACATATGACTGCAGCAAAAGTTAATACTGTTTTAGATGAGAAGGGTTTCGTTTCAAAGGTTTCTCCAGAAGGCCTTGTTCTATTAATGCCAAAAGATGATTTTAAGACAATATACAAGACCAAAGAAAAGATAAAGGAAGTTATTATTTCTGGTGTAAAGAAACTAACACAGGTTTTAGTTGTAAAGAGGGAAAAGAATCACATTATTTTAACTTCTGGAAGTAATCTTAAGGATGTTCTAGAAAAGAAAGGAATCGATAAAGACAAGGTATTTACAAATGATCTTCACGAGATTGCAAAGGTTTTAGGAATCGAAGCTGCAAGGCAAGCAATTATCAATGAAGTAGAAAAGGTAATCTCTTCTCAAGGTTTAGACATTGATCCAAAACACGGTATGTTAATTGCAGATACAATGACTAACTCCGGTGTTGTAAAGGGAATAACAAGAATGGGAATAATTTCTGATAAGAGTTCAATTCTTGCAAGAGCCAGTTTTGAAACTCCAGATAAACAATTTGTCCAAGCTACAAAGACTGGAAAGAAAGACGAATTAGCTTCAGTGATTGAAAATATTATCCTTAATCAACCAGTTCCGGTTGGAACCGGTTTACCGGGACTACATGTAAAGGTTACTGGGAATTTAGGAAACAAGGAGACTAAAAAATGAGCATTAAAGAATTGGCAAAAGCAATAAAAGATGAAAAGATTCTATTTGGAATAAAACAATGCATCAAGAATAAGGCCAAGTTAGATAATGTTTTTATTTGTAAAGATACCCGTGATGAAACTGTTGAAAAATTAGAAAAAGCAAAGATTGAATTCACTGTTCTTAAGAATAGGTCAGAAATGACAAAAGAATTAAATCTTGACTTTTTATCAGAAGTTTTTTCCATAATAAAATAAGATGGTTGGAACTATTGATATGAAGACTATGAGATATATTAATTTATTTAGTCAAATTTGTAAGGTTTCAACAAAGTATTGCTTTGATTATAATAACTCCATCATTTTTGTTGTTCCACTTTCCGATGTTACAAGAGCAATAGGTTCTGGTGCAAGAAATGTTAAATTATTAAGTTCTAAAATGGGAAGGAAAGTAAGAGTCTTGGGTTTACCAAACGAAGCCAATTCTACAACAGTTTCTAAATTTGTTTCAAGTCTGGTTGAACCTGTAACATTTACAAAGTTAGAATTAAAGGAAAAAAGCATAGTAATAACTGGTGGAAGACAGGCAAGAGCTTCACTTATTGGGAGAAATAGGATAAGAGAGGAAGAGTTACTAAAATTATTAAAGGGAGTTTTTGGGATTAAGAATTTAAGATTTGGTTAGGTAATATATCCGAGGAGCATAAATTTATAAACCGAAATTTCTCACTAATTTAAGAAAAAATGGGATTAATGAACGCAAGAAAATTGAAAAAGAAAAGAAAGACCTTTAGAGATAGAAAACTCGTCGATAAAAAGAAGAGACTTGGGATAACTTTAAAGTTTGATCCTATTGGAAGATCTGCACAAGCAAAAGGAATTGTTCTAAAGAAAATCCAGAAAGAAGCAAAGCAACCAAATTCTGCAATGAGAAAATGTTGTAGGGTTCAGCTAATCAAGAACGGTAAGGAAGTAACGGCTTTCATCCCAGGAAATCTTGCTCAAAAGTTTATTGAGGAGCACGATGAAGTTGTTATTGAGAGAATTGGTGGTAAACAAGGTAGAACAAAAGGTGATTTGTCAGGAGTTAGATTCCAAGTAATTAAAGTAAATGATCAGCCACTAGACAGACTATGGTGTGGTAAGATCGAGAAGGGAAGAAGATAAAATGGATAGTAGGTTAGCAGAGAGGGCAGCAAGAGATAATCGTTCAAGAGAGGTAGGTTTTCAAGATATGCTTTACGAGGTTGGAGATTCTGTAGGAAAGGGCCTGACCTGGGAGGTTGGGGGAAGACATGGAGTATATAAAGGGAAGCTTGAAGTTGAAAATGGTTGTTATGTTTTAAGGGGAGATGGGATGAGTTATCCAAATTTAGGCTCAACAGACCCAGAAAAAAATAAATTTTTACAAACCCATGTTGTTAATGGTTGTGGGCAGATTGTTCAAAGGATGGCAGCATAATGGTAGCAATGAAAGTGTTTGGTTTATTCGATATCACTGAAGTTAGGGTAGAGGATCCAGGTTTAAAGAGAGTTATTAATTTATCTCCTAAACTGACCTTAAGGTCTCACGGAAGAGTAAAATGGGATCCAACAAATAGCAAGGTTAATGTTCTTGAAAGATTAATTAATTTATTACAAGTTCCAGGTTCAAGAGGTAAGAAGCATAAAATTATTACTGGATGGATGACTGGAAAACACACAAGAGCAACAAAGATTCTAATTGATGCCTTAAAGATAGTTGAAAAGAAAACTGGAGAAAATCCGGTGAAAGTTTTTGTTAAGGCTGTAGAAAACGGAGCTCCAAGAGAGGAAGTTATTGCAGTTGAATATGGTGGAGCAAGATATCCACAACCAGCAGATGTTGCTCCAAGGAGAAGGTTAAATTTAGTTCTTAGATTTTTTGTCCAAGGATCTTACGATAAAGCATTCAATAAAAAAGCCTCAATTTCAGAAGCTTTAGCAAAGGAAATAATTTTAGCTTATGAGAATTCAAGTGAGAGTTATGTTGTTGGTAAGAGAAACGAGATTGAAAAACAAGCAGACGCCGCTCGTTAGTTAAATAATCTCCAACCAATCTTTTCCACGAATTGTCAAAATCTTATTTTCAATTCTATCTTTCAATCCCTTATCCAATGTAGCAACTACCTTATCAGTTCCCAAAACATAATTTACAATTCCAATATCAACATTAGGGTTTCCCCCCAAATCAATAATCTCAGAATCTAAGGTTTGTAGAATTTCAAAACTAAGTCTTGCCGCCCTTTTATCGATAAGTTTCATTTTTGCCCTATCTTTCAGCTGACCCAACTCATTCAAGACTTGTTGAGGGATAATCCATTTTATTTTATCACCGCCCATTTGCCCAGCTATCTCTGCAAAATCAATCTTCTGCTTGACACAAGTTAAGATAAAATTTGTATCGATTACTATTTCCATAAAAGGTCTAAAATCCCAAGGTTTATATATTTTGTTTTTTTTGTTTTTCTATGCAAAAAGGGGCAAATAAGAGTTTAGAGGATAAAGATGATGTTTCAAACATTTTAAGAATTTTTAAGGAAGCAAAAATTGCAATAAAAGAAGATAATTGGATGAAGCTAAAAGACCTTTCTAATCAGACAATACACTCTGCTACAGTTTACCAGGATAATTTAAGCATAATAACAGCGGTCTTAGTCTATTCTCTCAGCAAAATCCTTCAGAGAGATAGCTATAGGCAAATGGAGGGGTGGGGAAGATTCCATGAATTATTATTAAAAAACTGGGACGAAGCTATAGTTTCCCTAGAATCTGGAGATTCAAAAAAAGCAATTCTCTCAGCAGGTAAAATCAGGGAGTCTTTGAATGAAATTTCAGGAGATTTAGCCTCCTACATCAAAGACATCTTTAGAAAGGCAGAAATAAATAAAGCCTTCAAACTTTACGAACACGGCCTAACAGCACAATCAACTGCAGAGCTCTTGGGAGTAAGTTTATGGGACCTTTCAACATATATGGGGCAAAGTTCAATTTCAGAAGCTCATGTTTCCCAGAGCCTTCCTGAAAAAACAAGGATAAACTATGTTGAGGAGATTTTTGGATGAAAATAAGAAAGGCCAAGGAGGAAGATCTAAGAGAAATTTCAAAAATATTGATGGAGGAATCCGTAAAAAAACCTTATAACGAGAAATTTACTAAGGGTTCAGCATTTAAAGATGCATTAGAATTCTTTAAACACGATTTATATGTTGTAACAGAAGGAAAAACCATAATAGGGTTTATAGCCTCACACATACTTAGCAGTGATAAGGAGAAAGCATATATTGATGAACTTTGGATTAAACAGAATTATCAGAGAAACGGCGCAGGTAAAATGCTTGTTAAATTTATAGAAGATAAATACAAGAAAAAGGGTATTTCTAAGATTAGACTAACAACTAAAAAAAATGCAAGGGCCTATAAGTTCTATAATAAATTAAAATACAAAGATGCCAGCCTTGTTTATATGGAGAAAAAAATATGAAATACATAATCTTTGATGCAGGACCAATAATCTCTCTAACAATGAACGGCCTTTTACCAGTCTTAGAGAAATTAAAGAAGGAGTTTAATGGAGAATTTATTTTAACTCCTGCCGTAAAAAAAGAAGTAATTGACAAACCACTAAAAATAAAAAAATATAAATTAGAAGCCTTACAAGTAAACGAACTTCTTAGAAAAGGAGTATTTACGCCATCTTCAAAGGTTATTCCAAATCAAAAACTCCATAAGGAGTCTTCAACAATTCTAAAGAAAGTAAATAATCTTTTTAAATCTTCAAGGACTGGGGAAAGAATAAAACTTCTCCACAATGGAGAGGCTAGCTGCATGGCATTTTCAAATTTATGTGGTTGTGATAGTGTTATTGTAATCGACGAGAGAGCAACAAGAATTCTTATTGAAGCACCTGAGAATCTAAAGGGGCTATTAAGTAGAAAATTGGGATCAGATGTTATTGAAGTTGGAAGCCAAGGAGATAACCTAAGAAACCACAAATTTATTCGTTCAGCTGAATTGATGTATCTAGCTTACAAAAAAGGACTTCTCCAAGAAAAAACAAAAGAGTTTTTGGACGCAGTTTTATTTGCATTAAAGTTTAAGGGAACTGCAATTTCCTCAGGAGAGATAGAGGAAATAAAGAAGATGGCAGTTTTATGAATTAGGCACCCTTAGCGAAGTTTTATAAATAATTTTTTCTTATATTTTCTATGTACAAAAGAGGTCAGTTAACGTTATTCATAATATTGGGAATTATGGTAGTAGTAGTTGTTTCATCCTATATACTTTTCTTTTCAGACTATTCTCCTCTAAGTTATTTTAATAAAGATCTTAAAAATCCAAATGATTATATCTCTGAGTGTGTTACCTTCGCTGCGGAAGATGTTTTGTCTAGTTATTTAGATAATAATTTCTTCTTCGAAGAGGTAGAGAACAATTATTTTAGATACAATAATGATGGAGTTAATGAGAATGTCCCCTATCTTTGTACTGTTGGAGAGTTTTATAAGCCTTGTATAAATCAAGATCCAAATTTACAAGGAAGACTTGTAAATGATTTAACTGCACAGTTAGAAGTCGGAATAAAATCTTGTTTTAGTAAATTAAAAAGGGACCTAGAGAAGAAAGGATATTCTGTTGAGTTAATTGAAGGAGAAATAAGGGTTATTCCAAGATTAAAAGATTTTCAAATAAGTATTGGAAACATAGTAAATCTCGTTGATAATGAAGATATAAAATCCTTTTCAAATTTTGAGGTTAGTATAAACTCTAATATTTTCAATTTGGCAAAATTAGCAACAACAATTGCTAATTTTGAATCATCACTCTGTGCTTTTGATTTAACAACCTGGGTAAGGACAAACTCAGAAATAATGATAACCAGGTTTAGGGGAGGAGAACAGACAAAACTTTATACCCTAAGACATAGGAATTCAAATGAAGAAATTAAATTTGCAATAAAGACTTGTCTTTTACCTGCGGGAATTTAAGATGGATAAGAAAAATATAGCCTTTTTTGAAATTTTAACAATGATACTAACAATTTTTTCATTTAGTTTTATGATTGGTTCTTCATTTGAGATTGTTTCTGCTAGTGATTATCTTCCAACTGGTTGTTGTTTGGAGACTATTTCAGGAGAAAGATGTTTGGATATGGTTGTTTCGGATTCTGGTTCCTGTTCAGAAGGTTTGGTTGCAACAAGTTGTTCAGAAGTTACAGATTGTCAAAAAGGTTGTTGTTATGATACTCTCGGGGGTTCATGTACTTTAAGTTCTCCGAAGTCTCTTTGTCTAGAAACGGGTGGAAATTGGTCTGTAGATTCTAGTTGCCAGATAGAACAATGTAATATTGGTTGTTGTGTCCTTGGTAGTCAGGCAGTTCCTTCAACAATTAGGGAATGTGGTGTTTTGGCAGGACAGTTCGGTTTAGAAAAAGAGTTTTACCAAATGGATGATAGTCAAACATGTCAAACTTATGCAGAGCTAACAAGGATGGGTGCTTGTTTAAGTGATAGTGGTGATTTTACAGGTCAAAAAGAATGTGTTTTAACTGAAAAAGGAAATTGTTTAGGAGAATTTGTAGCCGGGAAATTATGTACTGCTCCGGAATTAAATACTCTTTGTTTTCCAAGCCAAGAAACAACTTGCCTTGAAGATCGTGATGAGGTTTATTATTTGGATGATTGTGGTAATGTTGCAAATGTATATGATTCTTCAAAGTTTAGTGATACAGAATATTGGACAAACATCATTGAACCAAGGAATTCATGTTCGGGTGATGCAACCACTTGCGGTAATTGTGATTATCTAAGTGGAACAGTTTGTGGAGAGAAAAAAGTTCTGGGTCCAAAACCAGTTCAAGGAGATTATGTTTGTCAGGATTTGAATTGTGCAGGTGGAAAAGATCATGGAGAATCTTGGTGTGTTTACGATTATGATATAAATCATCCAGGTCCTGTGGGAAGTAGGCAATATGTAGCAACTTGTTTAGAAAATGAAGTTAGTCTAGAAGGCTGTGCAGATTTTAATCAAGAAATTTGTATTCAAATGAGTGATGGATCAAAGACGGCCGGAAGATGCTATCCTAACGATTGGAGAAGCTGTTTAAATGCGAATGGCGAAGGTGATTATGCAGAGGTTAAGGAAGCTTGTGCTGACCTTCCACAATGTATGATGTTTAATGATTATTGGGGAAATAAATCTAAAAGAACTGGAGGAGTTTTCTTTGCAGGCTTTAATCCTGATAAAACAAATTCTGCTGCAGGGGCTGCAGGAGACATAGGAAAAGATTCTAATGAAGTTATCCCCTATTGTATTCCAAGGTATACTCCCGGTTTTCAATTCTGGAATTTAGAATCTAATCCTTCTGGAAGTTCAACTGCTAGTTATGGTGGAAGCCCTGCAGAAACCGGAGCACTTTGTTCTCTTGGAAGTTTTACTTGTGTTTCAGAAATGGAAAGGGAGTGTACTCAGGCTAGTTGTCATAGTTGGGAAGATGTTTCAAATTGGGAGTGTAATCTCGACGGAAAGCACGCCACAATAAAGGGGAAGGACCTTCCAAATTTAATGGCTGCAATGAATGAAAGATGTAGGGCAATTGGAACTTGTGGTTCAAATGTGGCAGTCTCAGGAGAATTTGGATATGATTCTGGTTTTACAATTAAAAGAGCTGTTATTGATAAAACAGGAGATCTAACAGAAGATATAGATGCTTCAGGATACAAAGTTAAACAAAGTTATCTTGATTCAATAAAATCTAGATTAAGACTTAATGTTGTTGGAACAATGAAAGAGGTTCCATTAGGGTCTGGAATCCAAATAGAATCCGGAGGGCAAAATAGTAATACAGTTACAAATGAACTTATTGATGCTTCAACAATTCTAAATCAAGCAGATGATGTTTATGAGTTGGATGATACCTTAGGTGATTATGTCAATCTTGGAGGAGGATTGGGAAGTTTAGGTCTTGCAAATATGGCAAGTATTGGTAGTTTTGGACCTCTCGCAATCATAGCTTTTGCAGCAATGATTGGATATCAACTTGGAAAATTAATAGCAGATAATCAGGATTGGAGTCCCGGAAGAACAGAAAGTTTTTTGAATACTATGACTGCTGCAGGGGTTCTTGCTGGTTCGGCAGTTGTTGCATGGAATGCTGGCGCAACTGCTGGAGCAACTGTTGGCGGAACAAGTTTTCTAGGTCTAGGTTTTGGGTGGCTTGGACCTCTTGGAATCATTATTGCAATCCTATATATCATTTATTCTATATTTATAGATACCTTCGATGAAAACAAATATTATATAATGCAATTTAGTTGTGAAGGTTGGGAACCTGGAAAAATGGGGGATTGTAATTCTTGTAATTCTGATGTACGTCCTTGTTCTGAAAATCGTTGTCGTTCATTAGGATCCAATTGTAGATATTATACAGATTTAGGAGAACCAGGAACTTGTGCAAGTATCTCGGACACATGGCAAGCAATCATAGATCCGTGGCAAGAGATTTTAACAGAGGGTAATAGATATGACTCTGTGGGAGATTCAGGATTAAGAATTAAAGGAAATCAAGATGAAGGGGCTGTGAAGTCTTGGGAACCTCTAATTTTTGGGATAACGACAGACAAGGAGGCAATTTGTAATATAGATTTAGTACATACAGAAGACTATTATTCAATGAGTTATGAAATGCAGAGATTAGATGAAACTCACCATTTTGTAATGTTAAGCCAGTTTGGAGAACAAGAAACACTTCCAATGGAAGTGGGAAATAACGAGCTTTATATTAGATGTATGAATTTTGCCGGAGAAACTAATGAGGCAGAATATGGTGTTCAGTTTATCTTAAGCGATGAACCGGATTTAACTCCCCCAATGATTAAAACTTATGAACCTGAGAATGGAGGTTATATCAAAATGGGTGAAAACTCAACAGAATTTACAATTTACTTAAGTGAACCTTCCCAATGTAAAATTAATAATGGATTTGATTCAGAATTTGAGTCTATGGAAAAAGATATGACCTGTATAACAAATCCTGCATTTGGAGTATTTGGGGAATGGCCCTGTTACACTGTTTTAGATGACTTAATTAATCCGGAGAATAATTATTTTATCAAATGTTTAGACAAACCAAATGGAATTGAGGGAGAAGTGCAAAAGATGTTATCCCAAACATACACTTACGATCTATATAGGTGTTCAGAAGGTTTAGAAATTGTTTCATTATCCCCCCAAGATCTTGAAATAACAACCACAGCTTCCGCAGAGATTGTTTTAGATGTTGAAACTTCGGGGTGTGTTAATGGTGGAGAAGCAAGATGTTATTATGATTTTGGAGCAGGAGAAATCTTATTCCTAGAAACAGATTCAATCAACCACCAACAAGTATTCAATAGTCTTGATAATGGAGAGCATGAATTCAAAATATATTGTGAAGATTCGGCAGGAAATAACGCAACGGCAACAACAAATATAACAGTAGAACTAGATAATTCCCCTCCAAGACTTGTTAGAATCTATAACAATGACAATGTACTTCATTTAAGAACTGATGAACCGGCAAGGTGTGCTTTATCTGAAAATGTTACAGAAGACTGTAATCTAGAGATAGGTTCCAATTTACCACTATTGGAATTGAATACATTTAATGTTAATCCTTCTAGTAAGTATTATTTAAGGTGTGAAGATGATTTAGGAAATCAAAATACCCTTTGTCAAGAGATTCAGACAATTAATTAATCTTTTAAACTCCCAAGACATAATTATTCTATGGTAAAGACCTTACTAGTAACTAATTTAAAGAAGATAAAAAAAGCAGTTCCGAAGATAGAGGCAAAAGTAAAAATTAGATTTTCCTTTGGAGCAAGTATGGTGATAATTAGGGGAACAGAACTGAATGAATTTTTAGTGGAAAAGATTGTTCAAGCCGTAGATTTCGGATTTGAAGTTGAAGATGCTTTGCTTTTGTTGGGCCAAAACCACTCTTTAGAATTTATTAATGTCAAGGAACACACAAGAAGAAAAAATCTACACGATGTGAGGAGCAGGTTAATAGGAACGGATGGAAAGGTCTTGAATACCTTAGAGAACTTAACAGGAGCAATTCTAGTTGTTAAGGATAATACTGTGGGAGTTATCGCAGAATCAAAATCTTTAAACAAGATTAATCAGGCAATAGAGTTAATTATCCGAGGAGCCAAACACGGGAATGCCTATGCCTTTTTGGAAAGAAGCAATAGAACTGGAAGAAGAAATTCATTTTCTGAAGAAGATTTAGGATTAAGAGACTCAATTAAGGATAAATCTGTTTTACCATAAACTTTATATTAGCGCTTTTAGTTAGTTTTATTATTATGGTTAAAAATACCCTAATCATCACAGAAAAACCTGCAGCTGCGGCTAAAATAGCCTCTGCGTTATCAAATGCAACAGATCAGAAGATTACCAATAAAGACAAAGTTAGCTATTATGTTTTTCAAAAAGGAAATAAAAACTACTTTGTTGGGTGTGCTGTGGGTCATCTCTATGGAATTCAGCAGAATGAAGCGAGAGGACCATTTCCAAATTTTGATGTCTCTTGGAAACCTGCGTTCACAAAAAAGAGAAGTGCTTTCACCAAGAAGTATCTAACGGTATTAAAAAAATTAGCAAAGGATTCTGATGAATTTATCGTAGCAACAGACTTTGATACAGAGGGAGAGGTCATTGGTTGGAATGTTCTTAGATTTCTTTGTAAGAAAAAAGACGCAAAAAGGATGAAATTTTCTACCCTAACAAAAGATGAATTAGAAAATTCATTTAACAATCTTCTTCCAACATTAAACTGGGGAGCAGCATTTGCAGGTGAGACAAGACATTATATTGATTGGTATTACGGGATAAATCTTTCCAGAGGATTAATGAAAGCAATAAGTTCATTAGGTCGCTTTAAACTTATGTCTATTGGAAGAGTTCAAGGCCCGGCACTAAATATTTTAGTTTCTAGAGAAAAAGAAATAGCTTCCTTTAATCCAGTTCCATTCTGGCAGATTTTTCTTCAGATTAAAGACATTAAAGGACAAAAGCTAGAAGTTAAACATCCAAAAGATATTTTTGACGAAAAACAGTTGCTAAGATTCAAATTTTTAAAAGGAAAAAAAGGAATGGCAGTTACGAAAGTAAAAGAAGAAAAAATTATGCCTCCAACGCCTTTTGATTTAACTACCTTACAAACAGAATCTTACAAACATTTTGGTTTTACTCCAAGTAGAACCTTGCAAATAGCTCAACATCTTTATCTTTCTGGGGTAATTTCTTATCCTAGAACTTCTTCCCAGAAATATCCTGCAGCAATAGGCTATGGTAAAATATTAAAGATGTTAAAGAAGTATACAACCCAAGTGAAATATGCAGTTAATAAAATTCCCACAGAAGGTAAAAAGGAAGATCCTGCACACCCTGCAATTTATCCAACAGGAGAACAGAAGAAACTTGGAGAAGTTGAAAAGAAACTTTATGATCTAATTGTTAAAAGATTCATCTCTTGCTTTGCCAATGCTGCAATTGTTGACTCGAAAAATGTAAAAGTTGAAGTTGGTGGATTAAACTTTACAGCTAATGGTAAGAAGATTAAAGAAAAGAATTGGTTAACTGTCTATCCTCGGAAGTTAGAAGAAAGGGCAATTCCAACAATTAATGGTGAAGTAGATATAACTGAAATAAGAACAGAAGAAAAACAAACAAGTCCTCCGAAGAGATATAGTGCAGCCTCTCTTGTAAAAGAATTAGAAAAGAAAAATCTTGGTACAAAAGCAACAAGGGCAAGTATTGTTGAAACACTATCTAGCAGAGATTATGTTCGTGGGAAGGCATTGGAAGTAACTCAATTAGGACTTAAACTAGAAGATACACTAAAAAAACATTCACCAATAATTCTAGATGAGGATTTAACAGGTAAAATGACTAAAGAACTAGAGAAGATAGAATCCTCTTCGGAAAATCTCGAAGATAAAGAAAAGAAAATTTTGGATCGGGCTAAAAAAGATGTGATAAAAATTAGTAAGGAGGTTGGAGCAAACTTAAAAGAAATTGGAGAGGCACTTATTGAAGGAACAGATAAAGTAATTGAACAACAAACAGAAGAGAATACTTTTAATTATAAATGTCCAAACTGTAAGAAAGGAGATCTACAGATAAGGTATGGTAGGAAATTCAGAAGATATTTTGTAGCATGTAATAATTATCCAGAATGTAAAACAACATTCTCTCTTCCACCAACAAATTCAGTAAAGCCAACAAGAGATAAAGAAGGAAATCATGAAATTTGTGAAGAATGTGGATTTCCAAAGGTTGCAATATTCAAAAGAGGAAAAGCCCCATGGAGACTTTGTTTCAATCCAAAGTGTCCTAGCAATGAAGAGGCAGAGAAGAAGAAGGCAGAGTTTAAAGAGCGTTTAGCAAAGGGAGAACTAAAGGTTGTTGGAGGAAAAGTTGTAGAGGTTGAGGCTAAAAAGAAAGTAACAAAAAAGAAGAAGAAAAAGGCTGTAAGAAAAAAAGCTACCAAAAAGAAGACTAAGAAAAGTGAATGATTAATTTTTAAGCAGCCATAACATCTGGCATTGTATTGAAAAAGCTTTTATTCTTCCCATTGACCAAAAATTCTAATGCGGTCATGGTACCTTGTCTATAGGATTCTCCGCCATGTCTTTTGAATGTAAGTGTTTCTTGGCTTGTGGGGCTACTTTCTGGTCCATCATAGACATTAAACACATGATAAGCGTGCCACCCTATCCAGTTGTCAGGCACATCCATAAGTCTACTTTGTATCATTGGATCCCTAATAGATATAATATCAGCCTTCGTCATTTCCTTCCCACTAAGCGCAGATAAATTTCCAAGCATATGCTTCATGGTTCCTGAGGTTTCAGGTAGTCCATCCGCATTTACTTTGTCGGCTTGATGTGTCTCCAGAAGTGAAATTTTGGTTCCATAGAAGGCATTAGGATATTCTTTGGCCATAGAATCCACTCCAAGCATCCATGCAATAAGTCTTTTGTCCATATTAGGGTAAGTAACACAAGGTGTTTTTGTTTCTTCGGCCATTTGCCTAATGAGTTCATAATCAGCGCCAGTAGTTCCCATGACAAAGGGGATTTGATTCTCACAATACATTTTAGCATTTCTATTTGCCACTCCCTCTCCTTTTGTGAAGTCAATTGCATACAGCGGTTTAACACTATGGTATTGACAATCAACTCTTTTCAAAAAATCGCCATGCTCTTCTGGGGCGACTAGTTTAACGTTCACAATTGACCCGATTCCCAAATCTTTTATTGTTACCATCTCCGGCATATCTGGACCAGTTAAAGAATCTCTGTATAGATGATATTCTGCATCATGTTTATCAATAATACCCCTAGCAATTATGTTAGCCATTTTACCAGGCAGTCCATTAACCATAACCATGGGCTTATCTCCAGTCATCTTGCCCTCCTTCGGCATAGTTAAGTTGAACTTCTAATTCATTATTTGTTATATTCTCAAGAGATTCTCTTTTTCTAATTAAATGGGTTCTCAAGTTATTATCTAGCAAAACCTCTGCAGCCCTTGGAAATGAGTTATAGTTTGCAGTGGACATTGAAGAACAATATGCTCCAGTTCCTCCAACAACAATAAGGTCTCCAACTTCAGGACTAAGCAATTTTCTTTCTTGCAGGGCTTCTGGATCATCTTTAGCAGGAGTTAAAATATCTCCAGATTCACAACAATGTCCAGAAACGATAAAATTAGCAAATTCTGGATTTGTTCTTTTGGTTGGAACAACACTTATTGGGTGTTGGGCTCCGTATAATGCAGGCCGAGTAACTTCGGTCATTCCAGTGTCTGTAATTATGAATCTATAATTTGGTGTAGATTTTAAATCATTTACACCTGCAATTAAACATCCAGCATTTGCTACAAGGTAAGTTCCAGGTTCAATCTCCAATCTTGGTTTGGTTGGAATCCGTGCGGCGATTTGTCCAAATAGTCTTTTTACAGGTTTTCCACACTTTTGTAGGTCTGTAGATTCTTCGCCACCCATTCTTCCAACTTTGTATCCTCCACCCAAATTAAGAATTTTTGGATGAAAACCGGCCTTCCAAAATCTCTCAAAAATATCAAGGCTTTTCTTTGCTACTTCCTGCCAAACTTCAGGGTTTGATCCAGAGCCAATATGGGTATGAATTCTTTGGACATCTAAATCATATCTATTAAGAATATTAAATACAACACTAAGATCCTCATGCCAGATTCCAAAGCTTGAAGATGGACCTCCAGTGTTTGTTCGATTATTATGTCCTGAACCTGCTCCAGGATTTATCCTAACAGAAACATTTGAAGAAGGACTTAGTTTACCAT
>Ga0233437_1002191_pt1 | contig 30907 bp, 23 predicted proteins | sample SI_122_August201_FD_182714 | JGI IMG/M metagenome (GOLD analysis project Ga0233437, IMG submission 182714) | Seawater microbial communities from Saanich Inlet, British Columbia, Canada - SI_122_August2016_200_MG | ecosystem: Environmental > Aquatic > Marine > Inlet | place: Canada: British... | reverse complement strand
GGGCAAGTGTTGATCCAACTCAGATCCGTACCCGCGAAATTGATAATAACGGTTATGAAATTGGCTTAGGGCTTCAGTTTAATTTAAGCGATAATTTTGCAATTAGTGTTGGTGGTTTGCGCTCAAAGTCTGGCATTGCTGAAAGCTATCAGAGCGATTTTAGTTACAGTAACCCATCAGTTACTGCCGGTGCTGGTTTAATGTGGAAGATTAGTGATAAAATGGCCTTGGATGCAGGTTTTTCAAATACGTTTTACGAAGATCAAGATGTGAGTTTTAACGATCCCGATGTTGGTACTTACAATGAAATCCTGAGTAAAACAACGGTAACTTTTGCTGTTGGTTTATCGTATAGCATTTTCTAAAAAAAAATAAAATCAAAAAAAGCTGTCCGTTTGTAAAAGCGGGCAGCTTTTTTTATGTTTTCCATTTAAATGATTGTTGGTCGATTGCACGTTGTGTAGCGAGTATTCCGTCCAAATGATCGTATTCGTGCTGAATTAATTCGGCCAAATCGTCTTCTAAAAGCCAGGTTTGCTTTTGCCAGTTTGAATCGAAAAAAGATAATGTGAGTTTTTTATGTCGTTTTACTTTTACAAGCAAACTTGGGAAACTCATACAATCGTCCCACACTTCAAACATTTCATTGCTGAGATTAGTAAGAACAGGATTTATTATTGCAACAGGTTTGTCGATATTCAAACAAATAATTCGTTTTTGTAATCCAATCTGGGGAGCAGCAATGGCACGGCCCGCTCCGTATTTATTGCGGAAATCGAGCACGGTTTCAAACATCAGGTTAATTTGAGGATGTAATTGTTTTAGTTCCTTTTTTTCAACTGAAACCGATTTCTCGTAAAGTTTGGGATTTCCAATTAATAAAATATCTTTTACAGCCATTTTTGTTTTTTTCGAATGCTAAAGTAGATAAAAATAGAAAGGTTGACCAATATTGAGCAACCTTGGTTGAACTGACATGAGTCTAACTTTAAAGTCTGTATCAAAACAAATCTCAACTGTCAAGCACCAAAATTCAAATAAATCACAATGATCGAAATCTCAATATTCAAAATTATTTTTATTGTTTGAGCATTGATATTTGGAATTTATTTGTGATCTGAGTTTTGTAATTTGGTGCTTCATTTTAAAATTGACGACTTCACGGACTCCAACAATGACAACAAAATTATAGGAGGCACTTCCTAATAATTCAACTCAAATATTTTATTATATATTTCACCATCCGTTAGTTTTGCAGTAAGCACAAACTCGGTTTTACCTTCAAGTTTTAACGGAGTTAAATCGTATCGAAGCTCTTTTGTAAAAAATGCTTCGCATAAATCGCCGTTGGAATTGTGCCGGATTTCAAAAGTTGGAATATTTGAGCTGCCCACATACCAGGGGTGCATTCTTGCCAAGTCAATTGTATGTGCCTGGCAACCACCGCTGTACGAAAGCTTGATGTGCAGGCAGTCGCCATCAACAAAGGCTTCGTGTATGAAAACCGGGTCGCGGGCCAAACTGTCGTAATTGCTGAAATACAAATCTACAAAAGGGGCGCAACTCAGCTCTTCAATATATTTAATATCGCAGGCAGCACCTTTATCACAGCTTGGAATTACGTTTGGAAGCTCAAGGTATTCAATAAAAACACGCTGTCCGTGGGCAAAAATAAAATCATCGGGATAATACAAAGGTTGAATCCGGTTTCCGTTGTCCAGTTCAATTACAAACCCACAATTTCCGGCTCCGGCATAATCTACAACCAAACCCGTTTCCTGAAAAGTTATTTCATCTTCTTGCTGACATCCTGAAAATAAAACGACTGCAAGAAATAACATTGTTATTAATCGTTTCATGGCTTATTGTTTTATAAAAGAACGTACAATTGTTTCAATTTATTCTATAACTGTTATTTCAATTATTTCACAATCTTTTCCAATTGAACAACCGGATTCTCTTATCTCAAGTTCAGAAAATGATATTCTTACTTGTTGTCCTCCCTGGTAAAACAAAATTTGTTCGTTAACGGGAATAAGGGTGTCGCCACTGTCCATTCTAATTTGTGTTGCACAGAAAGCTAATCCGCCACTTAACCAAACCGTTCCTGTTCCCTTTTTAATTTCAAATTTTTTTTCATCAGTTTCTTTTGAACAGGAAAATAAAATGAGTAATACCGCAATCCAAAAGAGTTTATTCTTCATATTCCGGGTTTTGCACTTCGCCAACGAACAAGATTGCATCTGTATCTTTTTCGGTAATTGCAAAAACAAAAGGTTTATTAACGAGGAATGTAATTTTTGGAGGTTCATTTCCAATGCTGGTAGTAGTAAAAGTAATTGAAGTTACCGCGGCGGCCTCGGTTCCTGTTTCGTTAACGTCGATAAACGATTTGTGTTTTACCGAGCTGATGTATAAATCTTCATCGGTAATTTTCGAAAAATCGGCAATGTTTGCTTGAAAAGCTTTTAGCATCCCCATTTTTTTCAGAACATCGTTGAGCCCGATTTCAAAAGCAAACTTAAAGCGTGGCATAGTTACTTCAACAATGTCTTCAACTTCAAAGCTTTCCATCCAGCTTTTCCAGTTGCTTGAAGTAAGTTCATCTATAACATTCTGTGAGTTTTTGTTGTCGGCAGGAAGAAAGACCAACATGTTGTACTGACCGTTTCCGTAAGGCATTTTTATGGCTTTGAACAATGAATTTGAAGTATAATCCAGTTTATCTTCTTTATTCATCATCGGAATTTCCAATAAAGAACCATCAGTTTTGTGAAAATTTTGTAGGTGAGTTCCTTCTTCATCAAATTGGGCAGTCCAAATCCCGTTAAAGTAAATGGCGTTTACAAGAACCATCCGGTCGAGCGGGCTTAATTGTTCGATTATTGAAAGAATTTTATCGTGGGTTTTTTCGGCTACCCAGTCATTAATTGTTGTAACTGCCGACGGTGAACTAAAATCAAGGCTTTCAACTTCGGCATCGTAAATATTTTTGTTTGTGTTAATAAAATCAGCTTTTACCGAGAATCCCTGTGCATAAAAAACAGCATTGGCAATTTCGAATATTACATCTTCATCAAGTGATTGAAGGGCTGAAATAAGCATTTGATACGATGCATTAATTTCATCAGTAGTTAAGCCATTTAGTTTCATGGCATTCTCCATTTCAGTTTTGGTGTCTCCATCGGCGCCATTGTAAGCCATGGCAAGTGCTACTGAAATACTGAGCGGCGAAATCATAATATTTTCTTCTTCGCTCTCATCCCTGATTTCCTGAAAAATTTCCAGACCAAAAGCATTGTCTGCTTCGATTAATTGAGCCGATTTTGCATCTAACTGAATGATTTTATTTTCTTCGACACTTATATTTTCCTGTTGGCACGAGCTAATTGCAATAAAAGTAAACAGGGTAATGAATGTGAATAGTGTTTTCATAATTATCTATTTTCTGAGTTTGCTTTTTTGGAATCCAAACATAAATATTTGTATTTATTTTAAGCAACTTATTTTTTAATTTTTGTTTCATGAATAAAAATATAAATCTTGTTTCAATTTAACGAAGGATTTTTTACTGTCCCAATAAATAAAATCGCCCCGGTATCTTTTTCAATAATTGTATAAATAAAAGGTCGGTTTACATAAAATGGGACTTTTTCCGGACCCCCTGCCGATGTGCGTTCGATAGAAACAATTGTTACCGCAGCTGCTTCGGTTCCTTCTTCGTTAACTTCAACAAAAGTTTTGTGTTTCACAAAACCAATTTGCAAACCTCCATTTTGGTTGATTCCTGTAAAGTCTGCCGCTCCGGTAAACGCAATTCCCATTCCCATTTCGGTTAAAACATCGTTTAAGGTAATTTCATATTCGTATTTAAACCCTGGGAATTTAATGTCAACATTTTGTGTTTCCTGGAAACTTTCCATCCAGGTTTCCCAGTTATCTTTATCGAGTTTATTTACAATTTCCTGGATTGTTCTCCCGGGTTCGGGCAGAAAAACATACATGTTATAATTTCCTTTTCCATACGAAAGTTGTACAGCGCTGAATAAATCGTTCGTGGAGTAGGGCAGTGTATCTAAACGCTGCATTGTTTTTGTTTGAATGGCAGTGCCGTTTTCAAGATAAAAAGGTAGGTCTTCTGTGCTTTCAATATTGAACTCTTTTTGCCAGATTCCTTTAAAATAAATGGCATTAAGTAAAAACATTACCTGATCGGGAGTTATTTCCTCAAGAATTGTTTCAATTTTATCGTGTGTTTTTTCGGCAACCCAGTCATTGATTGTGTTAACCGCTTGTGGCGAATTAAAATCAAGTGCCGAAACTTCCGCATCGTAATAGTTTTTGTTGATTGAAATGAATTCATTTTCAACCGTAAAATCGTCTCTGTAAAAAATGGCATTTGCAATTTCGAGCAACACTTTTGGGTCGAGCGATTTTAAGGCTTCAACCAAATCTTGGTACGAGGTATTAATGTCATCGGGTGTTAATCCATATACTTTTAACGTTTTTTCCATTGCCGATTTGGTTTCACCCTCAGCACCGTTATAAGTCATTGCAAGGGCCAGGCTAACACTAAGTGGCGAAACCATTATGTTTTCGAATTCCTTTTCCGAAGCATAAATATTTTGGAACAGTTCAAAACCAAAGTCATTTTCAGCTTCAATTAAGCGAGCGGTTTTTTCATTAAGATAAATTTCGTTTTCAACATTATTTTGAAACAAATCGCAAGCAACAAAAAGTAAAGCAGCCATTAAAATAAATAGTGTCGATGTTGTTTTCATGATTACAGTTTTCACTTTATGCTAATCTGTTTTCAGCATAATTTCTTTTCAAAGATGTTTCAAATGTTTAAAAGGTTGCGTACAATTATTATTTTCAACGCAACCGTTTTGAACAAAAATCCATCTGGTTAATGTTTTTAGTTCAAATAAAAACGGGAAGCAGGAAACTAATATTGTTATGGATTCTATTTTCAGGGAATTGAAAAAAAAATATCCTTAATTTTGAGAGTTCATTTGTAAGCAGAATTTGGAAGACCTAAAAAATATTATAAACGATTGTGCCTCGGGAGAAGTTCGTGCCCAAGAGAAACTTTACCGGATGTTTGCGCCAAAGATGTTTGGGGTTTGCCTTCGGTATGCCAAAGATAATACTGAAGCTGAAGATAATTTACAAGATGGTTTTATTAAGGTTTTTATGAACATAAAAAGTTTTAGGCACGCAGGTTCTTTTGAAGGTTGGGTAAGGCGGATTATGGTAAATGTGTCGTTGGAGAAATATCGGAAACAGCATTTGATGCACCCGGTTGAAGATATCGGGATTTACGAGCAGGTAAAATTTTCTGATGATATTCTTGATAAAATTTCTGCAAACGAACTGATAGAACTCATTCAACAATTATCGCCTCGTTACCGTATGGTTTTTAACCTTTTTGTTTTGGAAGGAATGAACCACAAGGAAATTAGCGAAGAGATGAAAATCTCGGTGGGGACTTCAAAATCGAACCTCGCCCGATCGAGGGATATTTTAAAACGTAAAGTAAAACAACTTTATGGCGAAATTGAAACAAATGCAAATTATTCTGCATGATGAAAGATAAAAATATGGATAAAGCTTTTCGCGAAAAACTGAACGGTTTTTCGATGCCGCCCCCTACCCATGTTTGGGATAATATTCAGGGGCAGTTGACCGGGCAGCGAAAGAAAAGGCGATTGGCCTATTTTAGCTGGATAACAGCTGCTGCTGTGGTGGTTTTAGCTTTTTTGGCAGGATGGTATTTTAACGATAACACGAATGAAATTATTCCATCAACTGTGGAAAGTGAAGTAGTTAAAACTGAAAAAGAAATTTCAGGAGAGGAAAGTATTCAGGGATTTGCTAATTCTAACAATCAAAAAGAGTTACAAAACGAAGCAGAAAATCAACAAGTGATTGAAGTCACAGAAAATAATTCGTTCAAACGTACTTCATTAAATAAAAATACAATAACGAAAACAAAGGAAACAGAAATCCCGGTTTTCACTTCATTTGAAAAAACAAGGATGAAAATGCTGGACAGAATTGAAGTATTGTTTAAGCCGGAACAAGCCGAATTATTTCTTGCAAAAAATACGTTCACAGAATCGGCAAATCGTTACACTGAAACTGAGAAAAACCGTATTGCCCAAAATGTTAAAACATCGAACCTATCGGCAAAAAATAAGGCCAATTGGAAAATGGGGATGCACTTATCTCCGGGTTATTCTTCAAATGTGTCGAGCCATTCAGAAAGTTATGCTCAAAATATGACTTATTCGGGTTCCTCCGGAAACGGGAATTTGGGTGGTGGATTGTCTATTCAATATAAAACCGGTAAAAGGTTAAGTATTGAAAGCGGGATTTATTACGCACAGAATGGTCAGAAATCGAATAATTCATCCGAATTATTTGCAAGGAGCAGTAATATGGATTTGGCATTTAGCGCCGATGAGAAATCGTATTTTAATACAGCCGTAAATGTTGCAAACGGACAAATGGAAATGAACAGCACGGCAGGCGTAATTCAGTTTAGCGGCACCCCCGATAGGGTAGAAGTTGCTGCAGACCTCGAAAGTTCGAGCGAATATTCAAATATTTTGCTTACCGAAGGCGAGTTTTCGCAGAAGTTCGATTTTATTGAAATACCTATTTTGTTGAGGCTTAATGTTGTGGACGCGAAAATTGATGTGGAAATTGTAGGTGGTTTAAATGCCGGGTTATTAGTGGCTAACAATGCGTTTATGGAAAATGAATTTGGCCTCCAGAATATTGGTGAAACGCAGGATATTTCCACTTTAAATTTATCGGGGACTTTTGGAATTGGTATTAATTATGCACTGGGCAAAAATGTGTCGTTAGCGGTGGAACCCCGTATGAATTATTACCTGAATTCAATTAATAAAAACTCTGGCGTTGATTACCGACCGTACCGGATTGGGGTTTTTACCGGTTTGTATTATGAGTTTTAGTTGTGATTTTATTCATGGGGTGACTTCAAGTCACCCCGTGAATAATTAATTATCTAATTATACTTCCAAAAAACACAGAATTCGAAAACAACTTATTTGTCCCCAGCCAGATTCCCCTAAAAGTCATATTTTCGTGATAGCTGATTAATTTCCCACGACCGATTGATTGAACAGAAACCACCGGTGCACTTTTTATTTTGTCGAGGTTTTTGTCTGAAATAAATCCGCTTAAATACGGTGTAGAAGAAAATTTCACTGGTTCTGAATAATTTACTTTTAACGATTCGGCTACCGAAGTCCCGGTTTTAAATACGGGTAAATCTATTTTTAAGTATCCGTAACAAAGCGGGTGGGAGATATCCATTTCCGTGTTAAAAATTGCTCCACTTATCGAATTCAGACTATATTCTTTTCTCCGATCTACATAATTTAATTTCAACGTTGAATCTGGTGCAGTCCCTTTTTTAAATGTTGTTTTCCCCAATTCGTTTTTTGAAGCCCACGATGCAGCACTTTTGTAAGCAATAATATTTCCACCCTGGTTTGCCCATGTTTTTAGTTTTTGAACATCTGGTTTACTCCATTCGCGATAGGATCCACCGGGTAAAATAACTGTATTATATTTCGAAAGGTTAACCGAGCTCAACCTTTTGGTTTCTACCAAAGTTACCGGAATTTTATATCGTTGGTCAAACAAGTGCCAAATCTCACCGGCATCACGGCTGCTTGTACTTCCGTCAACAAATAATAAAATTTCAGGTTTGTTTAGAGGTACAAAACTGTTGCTCCCCAAATCAATTCCCTTTGGCGAAAGTCCGGTTGTTAATCCGTAAAAGTCAATACCGGTTTTATTGGCAATATTTGAAATCAAATCAAAAATCTGGTTTTCATTAAGTTTTTGTCCACTAACCGGAATAAGAATGGTTCCGTAGGTAAACTGTTCTTCGTCACCCTCTATTTCGAAACTAAATTTATTGGTCGCTACTTTGGTTATTAAACCTTCTTTTTGCAGTTTATATAATGCTTTTGCACTTGTATATTCATCCCATTTAAAAAGATATGCCAGGCTGCTTTTCCCTCCAATTATTTCTCCTTTTATTTTTGTCGCCGATACTTTGTCTGAGAATACAACATCTTTTAAAGAGCCAATTTCGGCATATTGAATATTAAAACTATAGGGGAATGTCCAGGTCGAAACATCATAAAAAGTACTGTCGGCAAAGGTTTTAACATCCTGAAAAATAGATTTTAATAAACGATATTGTTTTTGTTTAACAGGTATAATGAAACTGCTTCCGGGTTGAAAAACGATATCATTTTTCGAAATTACTTTTGAATTTGCAAAAACCTCAATTTGGTGTTGGTTTAAAAAATTAATAAACTTTTGAGTTTTTATTTTATCATTCTCACTTCCAAAAATGTATGCTTTAATGGGATCTTTATTACCAAGATTCAAGGCCTCAGAATAAAACTCTTTTTGATGGCTAAGTAGCTCATCTTTTAAATTAACCGCTGCTTCGAGCGTAGAAAGCGAAACCGTAAATTGGTTACGGATACCAAAAGCCAATGTTTTTAAGCCGTTGGGGGTTTCCCTGAAACGTCCTCTAAAACCGGCTTGTTCAAATAAAATGCCCACGCTCGAATTAATGTCCGGGTACGACGAGCCTTTTCCAAAATAGTAATCGTCGAACTGCTCTTCCGAAAAATAGGTGGAGCCAATTTCATCTAAAAACTGTGCATGGTATTTTGCTATTTCGTGAGTAAGTACATAATTGTTTTCTGGCGTTAAAGGATTATTTCTGCTGGGAACCCCGGGCTGAAAAAAGAAAGTTGAACCGGAACCCATTTCATGATGATCGGTAACAATGTTAGGTAACCACTCATGAAAAGTTGCAACACGGCCACGGCTTTCTGGATTTACCAATAACAGGTAATCACGGTTTAAATCGAACCAATAATGATTAGTTCTCCCTCCGGGCCAAACTTCTGTAAATTGACGTGAATCGCTATTTGCCGAAATAGTTTGGCTTTGGTGCATATTTGCCCAGGTACTGTGTCGTGTAAATCCATCGGGGTTTAAGTTTGGGTCAACCAAAATAATGGTATTTTCCAGAAGATTGTCGATTTTTTCACCTTCGGCTGCTGCCAGATAATAAGCCGTTAAAAGGGCAGAATTTGGCCCACTGGATTCATTTCCATGCACACCATAAGTTAGCGAAACGACCAAAGGAACATCATCACCCGAAATATTTTCATCAGGTGAAGCATGTTTTTTATGGAACTCTTTTAGCTCATCAAGATTACTTTGGTTTTTTGCCGATGTAAAAATTACCTGAACCAGCGGACGGTTTTCCCACGAGCGGGCGTACTCATGAATAATGGCCCGGTCCGAAACTTTGGCAATCTCCTTCATATAAAATAAAATCTGATCGTGGGTAACATGCCATTCGCCAACTTGTTGCCCAAAAAACTGCTCGGGCGTTGGGATGTTTTGGTCATATGTTACATTGTCGGGTAAATAATAATCTAATTTTTCCTGCGAATTTGTTGTAATAATAAAACTTACAAGAGTTAAAATAAGAATTGCAATTTTTTTCATTTTGAATAAATTAACTATTTTAAAAGCTATGTAGAAGGAAATCACTGATTTAAAAATTGCCCGAAGATTGAAAAAAAAATGGGTGTTACAAAATTAAGGTTGTATTTTTTTTTGTGCTTTAAAAAGTTTTCCAAATTCGAAAAAATACATTAAACCTTTCCAGGAAATTATCATCTAAGTTCGCATTAAATTAAAGTTGGGTAAATATTTTATAATGGAATTAGAATTTATTTATCAGGAAAATCAAAGTTAAAACCGACTAATTTGAAACAATATTTTTTTGCCCGCGTGCTGCTGTTTAGTGTATTTATTACACTTGGATTTGGCAATTATACCATAGCCCAGAAGATTGAAAATATCAGGCTTTCCGAAAGTTATCAAGAGCAACCTTTAAAAGATTTTTTGACTTCCCTAAAAGAAAAACATGGGATAAAAGTTTATTTCAAAGATAATTGGGTTGAACCGTATTTAATTTCGAAGACTTTCAGAAATACCCCGCTTATTCAGGCTTTAAATAATGTTTTTTTAGACCACGAACTCACTTATATTTTTTATCAGGACGATGCAGTTGTAATTTTCCCAAAAGTTTCTGACACCCGTTCAAGATTTAATAACGAAACCCAGCTATTAATTATTGGCGACCCCATGAATATCGGTCGGTATAAAAATGCAAAACTGGAGGGCCGTATTTTGGATGGAAAAACTGGTGAACCACTTGTTGGAGCGGTAGTTTATGATAATAAACTCCAAAAGGGTTCGACAAGCGATAAGGATGGGATTTTTGGATTTGATATGCCAACCGGCGATCACCAATTGCGATTTTCATTTATGGGTTTCCAAAGCACGAGTTTCAAAATCAGGTTAATTGAAGATGGCTTCGAGGATTTCGAACTTTTTGAAGAGTCGCATAATATCGGGGAGGTAACAGTTTTAGGTGAGGATTCCGATTTGCCCCGTTCGCAAATGAGTATGGTTCAAATGTCGTCGAAGGAGTTAAAGCAATTACCTGCATTGATGGGTGAAGTAGATGTGTTGAAAGGATTAACCATGCTTGCCGGGGTCCAAACTGTAAGTGAACTTTCGTCGGGATTTAATGTTCGTGGCGGAAATACCGATCAGAATTTAATATTAATAAACGGAAGCCCTGTTTTTAATTCTTCGCATTTGTTTGGATTTTTATCCTTAATAAATCCTGATGTGGTAGAAGATGTCAGATTGTTTAAAGGGGGGATGCCAGCTAAATTTGGCGAACGTGTGGCCTCGGTAATGGAAGTTGATTTTAAAGAAGGTAATAATGAAACTATGCAGGTTTACGGGGGGATTGGTATTATTAACTCGCGTTTGACCTTAGATGGACCACTAACAAAAGATAAAAAATTAACGGTTGTTGCAGGTGGACGAAGTTCATACACAAATTGGATTTTGCAAAAAATACCCGACCTGAACCTGTCTAGAAGTGTAACTCATTTTTATGATGTATCGGGAAAAGTAACCTATAAATTTAACCAGCACAATAAGATCAGCATTATGGGTTATAATAGCAACGATGAGTTTAGTACAAGTTCTCAATCGGTAACCAAATACGGTAATTTGCTGGGCAATTTAAAATTGAATACCCGCTTTAACGAGCAACTTTATGGCGATTTGGAAATATCGCATAGCGAATATGCGTACCAGCTAACAGATTTTGCGAACAACAAATCGGGCGAGGCATATAATCTAAATAACAAATTAATTTACAGTTCGGCTGGATATAATTTTAATTGGCATCCTAGCACCAGGCACAATGCAGAACTCGGTTTCAAAGCAATAAATTATAAAATCAGCCCTGGTGAAATATCGCCTTTAAACCCTGTTTCGGTAATTGAAAATAAACGTTTAAATGATGAAAAGGCAATAGAGTGGGCAGCTTACATTGGCGATGAATTTGAAATACTACCGGAGTTTTCGGTTTCGCTGGGATTAAGGTACAGCCATTTCAGTAACATTGGTACACCGCTTGTTTACCTTTACGACCAAACTCAACCAATGTCACCCGAAACCGCTGTTGAATCGTTGCATTTTGAACCAAACGAAGTATCTAAATCGTACGGGGGGATTGAACCCCGATTCTCTGTAAATTTCGATTTGGATATAAACACCTCGTTAAAATTTAATTATCAACGCACAAATCAATATATTTTTCAATTAAGTAACAGCGCGGTTATTTCTCCTGCCGAAACATGGAAAGCGGCAGATTATCATTTAGCTCCCCTTATTAGCGATCAAATTGCTGTTGGAGTTGAAAATGATTCGTGGTTTAAACAGATTGATTTTTCTGCCGAAGTTTATTTTAAAAACCTGCAAAACCTGATAGAATATAAAAATGGCGCCCAATTAATAATGAACGAAAATATTGAAACAGCTCTTGTTCCGACAAAAGGTTATTCGTACGGAATTGAGTTGAGTGCAAAAAAATCGTTCGGGAGGCTAACCGGTTATACCAGTTATGTTTTTTCGCGCACCATGCGGAAAACTACAAGCGACTTTATGGAAGATAATTTATGGCAAGGAGATTATTACGCATCTATTTACGATAAACCACACGATTTTTCGTTAACAACAACTTATAACATTAGCCGCCGTTGGAAGTTATCAGGTAATTTTGTTTTTATTTCGGGTCGGCCAGTAACTTTGCCAGAGATAAAATACACCTACGCCGGCGAAAGCCTGGTCTATTATTCCGACCGGAACAAATATCGTATGCCTCCTTACAACCGATTGGATTTATCGATTACGTTCGACGAAAATTTACGCAAAAAAAGGATGTGGAAAGGAAGCTGGACATTTGCAATTTATAACGTTTACGGGCGAAATAATCCTTATTCGGTTTATTACAAAAAAGCACTTCCGGGAATGGATAATGATTACAGGCGTTATTCGCTCTACAAACTATCGGTAATTGGAATACCCGTTCCGTCGTTAACCTATAATTTTAAGTTTTAGATGAAACGAGCATTGCAAATATTGGTACATAACTTGTCCCGATTTGTCGGGAGGAGGATGATTATTACGCGAGCTCCACGTCAGTTGACGGATTGCCATTAAAAACGAACAATTACACATGAAAAAAATTATTATATATTTTGTTCTATTCACGGTCATTTTATCAGGGTGCGAAAAAATTTACCTGCCCAAAATTGAAAATCGTGAAAATATAATTGTTGCCGATGCCAGAATAATAAATGGCCACGATGAAAACTACATCAAGCTTTATAAATCGCTTGGTTTTAACGACCCCAAATCTATTTATCCCGCGGTCGAAGGGGCAGCGGTTTCAATTATCGATAGTAATAATAAAGTTTATCAAATACCCGAAGAGAGTAATGGAAATTTCAGAGTCGATTTTCAGTTAAATCCTGGATTGGAATATAAAATAAAAATTGATTACGGGGGCGACTCTTATGAATCGACTTTTGAATCGGTGCTGGAACCACCTGAACTGGATTCGATTTATGGAATTCAGGAAGTGCAAGTTGTAAGGGAAGGCGGAGAAAATTCGGTAAATGATTTTAGATATAAGGTGGGTGTACAATTGTATGCCGACATACAAAATAAAAATGAATTACAACATTACAGGTTTTCAGCCCGAAAAACATATCAATATACATTTCCTGTTGAGGTAATGCAGATGGGTGAATTGGTAATTGAAACCATGTTTGCCTGGAAGACTGTTTATCCGCAAGGTGCTTATAATATTGCTGCGCCACCCGAATATTCTTCTTCGGTTGATATAAAAAAGCACCCCTTGTTTTTTATTGAGCGCTCGGCCGGGGTAACACTTGAACAGTTGTTTTCGGGCTGGATTATATTTTTACACCAATACAGTCTGTCAAAATCGACTTACGATTTTTATAACGATTTAAATAACCAGTTAGATGCAGATGGGAGATTATTCGATCCGCTTTATGTGCAGGCAAGGAATAACCTGACATGTACGAATAACCCTGAACAAATTATTCTCGGTAATTTCGAAATTACTTCTACCGTTGAAAGACGTTATTATATCAGGTACATTTCTGATGAGCTGGGATACATGATAAAACCGATAAATCATTTTTACGATATCCCTGTTGAAGGAGAGCAAATTACAGTACCTCCGGATTTTTGGGAACCTAAATAATTTTCAATTAATGAAACGAAAAAAAATAACATACTTGTTACTTTTCATGTGGCTGACCTTTGTCGCACATGCTCAAACAAACGATCGTTTATATAATTTATTTTTATTTACTAACACCGATTATTGTGTTTCGGGCGATACAGTCTGGTTTAAAGTAATTCTTCAAAATGAAGTTGAAATGGAGAGCAACGTTGTTCATGTTCAGCTCGATTCGCCAGGGAATAATTTAATTGCCGATGTCACAAAAATGAGCTCGGACGGGAAGGCAAGCGGATATATTGCAGTGCCTGATTCTTTAAGTACCGGTGTTTATTTTTTAACTGCTTTTATAAATGCCCAACGGAACAACCTCAATCTGGATGTGAACGGTAAAACACTTTTTGTGTATAATCGTTTCGACGAAAATGTAACACAATTTATGGTTCCAGGCCTGAAGGAAAAAATAATCTCTGAAAACTTAAACGATCAGATTATAATTAAAACGGATAAAACAACGTATTCGAAAGGCGACAAGGTTGCTGTAAATGTAGAATTTAAATTACCCACCAATGGAACTCAGGCAATAATTAATGCATCACACATTGATCCTCTTGCTGAAGAAAAGGGTGGTATTTTTCAATTTAGGGTTAAACAATCTGAAAGTTTTATTCCTTGTTTTAACGAAAAAGACGGGGTATTGCTGAGCGGAAAAATAGTAGATGAAAATGAAGTTCCGCAAAACGGGATTTTGGTGTTTTTATCAATTCCGGCTAATCCTCCGTATTTCGATTATTATGTTACTGGAAAAGATGGGGACTTTCATTTCTTTTTAAAGGATGCTAAAGGGAAAGCGGGTATTTTTTTACAAACCGTTTCAGATTTAGGTAAGGAGTTTTCTATTCGGGTGGACAAAAATTATTTTGAGCGGGAGGAAAAAGTTCAATTAGAAAATAAGATATTAAACCAAAAACAAATAAGTTTTATTGAAACTGCAATTAATGGTAGTTTTATTAACAAACTTTTTAATCCTGGTTTTTATTTACAGCCCCAAACTTTTGAAATGCCTGTAAGTTTTGAAGTGCCCTTTTATGGCTCTGCAGTAAACCGGGTAATCCCCAACGAATTTTACGACTTGCCTGATTTTCAGGAAATTTCGCGCGAATTGCTTTTTGGGGTTCAATACAGGGTTAAAGATAATGAGGTTACATTTCGTTTGTTAAATGAATCTCCGCCGGGCTTTTTCAATAATGAACCGCTCCGACTGATAAATGGTATTCCTGTTTTTAAAAATAGTTTGTTTACTAAGCTAAAATCTACCGATATCGATTTTATTGATGTTGTATCACGCGAACGAATTTATGGGGATCTGATTTTTAAAGGTGTTTTGGCGGTTTCGTTGAACGACAAATCGAATGGTTGGCTGGCAGAACAAACAAATATTTCTCAATTTAGTTACGATTGTCTTCAAACCGATCGTCAACTCCCGCTTATAAAAAGTAACGGGGAAAAATTAGATCAACCTGATTTACGACAAGTTTTTCTTTGGGAAAATATCAAAAACGGAGGCGCTCAAAATTTCGAGTTTAATCTCTCCGATTTAAAAGGCGAAGTTGAAATATCGGTAGAAGGGCTTACTCCAAACAATAAGTTTTTTAAGGCTTCAAAAAAAATAGCGGTAGAATGAAAGCTAAAAAAATTATAATAAATATCCTGATTATCCTGGGTTTTTCCCTATCAGGAATGGCACAGTTTAAAGGCCCTTCTGGCGAGGATTTGTCGCAAAACTCAAACCGTTTGCAAGGTAAATTAACGGGTACAGTCTATAATATTACACCTGAAGCCAATGCAAACTTTTTTTTACACGAGAAATGGAATGACGGAATTATAACACTCGAAGACAATGACATTTTTACAGGGTTAAAAATGAGATATTATGCGTACGGTGATGAACTTGTAGTTTATAACGAAAAAATAAGATCGCTTTTTATTGTCGATAAAAATAAAGTGAATGAATTTAGACTCGTAACATCGGAAAAAGAGATGCATTTTATTAAGTTAGATTTCGAAGGGTATAGTAGCAATCAAAGATATTTCGAATTAATTTATCAAGGGGTTAATAAATTAGTTGCTTTTCACTTTGTTGAAGCGTTTAAAGTTAGCCCTTATAGCGACAGGCATGGAATAATGAGGGATACCGAATACCGGAAAAGTATCAACTATTTTATGTACTCTGAAAATGAGGGGTTTTTTAAACTGCAAATGAGAAGACGTTCAATTTTGAAGATATTTCCTGATAACAAAAAAGAAATCCGAAAACTTTTTAGAAAAAATAATTTGATAATTAATAATGAATCTTCGATGATCCGGGCTTTCACATTGCTCGAAGAAAATGAGATTATAAAACGTCCATGATTTTAGTATTATTAAATTACGGAAAACTCCAAAACCTTACAATTGAAAATAATAAAAACCTGAAATAATTTTCTTCGGACGCAACCCAAACAGGTTACTTTACATCTTTTTCAAAAATATTACTATTATGAAAAAATTGTGCCTGTTTGTAATTGCCTCTCTACTTGTGATTTCCGTTTTCTCACAGTCAGAAAAAGGGTATGTGTACCTAAAAAACGGAACCATTTTAAAAGGGAAATTTCAATACTCTGACGATTTAAATAAACTTAAAGTTGAATCGGCTGGTAATATTTGGGTTTTTAATGCCAGCGAGATTGACAGTGTTTCAAATTTACGTGTAAAAAAGGCCAAAGTTGATGAATCCAGTGAAATCGATCCGGTTTTTTTTAATCGGACAGAATTGGGCATTTTAGCCGGAAATAATGAAAACAGCCAACCTGCCCCATTTAGCTTTACTTCATCAATTAATTATCATATCAACAAAAAACTTGCAGTTGGTTTGGGCCTCGGAATTGAATTTTTAAAAGAAACCTACATGCCTGCATTTTTAAATGTTGAATACAGGTTGAGGGATTCACATTCAACTCCTTACGTTTTTCTTCAAACCGGTTACCAGGTGGCCATCGAAGAATCGAGAACCGTTTATTATGATGTTTACCCGGCGTGGAGCAGTGTTTGGCCTGGCCCGGATTACGGACAGGAGAACCTGAATGCCAAGGGTGGAATTCTGATAAATCCGGGAATTGGATATCTACAAATGTTTTCTCCTAATTTTGGGATGTCGTTTGCTTTTGCTTACCGTTTTCACAAGCTGCATTATGCCGGAGAAAAGGACTACGGATTAGACATCGATTACAACAGGCTTGCAGTAAAAATTGGTATCATTTTCAATTAAAAAATCAAACCCATGAAAACAATCAGAAATATAATTACAGTTGTTATTTTGTTTGCAGGTTTTAATTCCTGTCTTGACGAATACACCGAAATTTTTACGGCTAATTCACCGGTTTATATGACTTACGAGGAATTGCGCGAAGCAGTAAAATTAGGTTCGGCGCGCGATTTGGTTAACCCCGGTAAAATTTATTTTAAAGACGGCTTCATTTTTATTAATGAAGAATTAAAAGGTATTCATATTATTGACAACCAGAATCCACAAAATCCGCAAAATATTGGTTTTATTGAAATTCCGGGGAATGTTGATATTGCTATAAAAAACGACATTCTTTATGCCGACAGTTTCATCGATTTGGTAGCTATCGACATTTCAAATGTATCAAACCCCAAAGAAGTTGGCCGGGTGAAAGATGTTTTTCCATACACAACCCCACCTTACGATGAAGAATACCGTGTGGCAAAAGTAGATGAAGAAGAAGGTGTGGTAATCGATTGGGAAATTAAAACTGTGCGCCAGGAAATGGAGTATCATTATTATCCGGTTTATAGTTTTGCCAGAACTGAAGTCGATTTTGCCATGAACGATGCTTCAGGCGGCGCAGTACAATCAGGAAGTACTTTTGGTATTGGGGGGTCGATGGCCCGTTTTGGTTTATACAACGATTATTTATATGTGGTTGACAATGCAACGCTTTACATTTTCGATGTAAAGAATCCTGAAAGTCCGCACGATATTGGTAGCCAGAATGTTGGCTGGGACATAGAAACTATGTTTATTTACGATGGCCACATGTTTTTCGGAACACAATCGGGCATGCTTATTTATAGCCTCCAGGTAGCAACTGTTCCTGAATATGTGGGCAATTTTTGGCATGTTACAAGTTGCGACCCGGTAGTAGTTTCCGATGGTTATGCTTATGTGACTTTACGTGGGGGAACGCGATGTGGAAGCAATGTAAACCGATTGGATGTTTTAAAACTTTCGAGTGATTATTTGGATAACGAGTTAATTGCATCGTATCCTCTGCACGGGCCTTACGGTTTGGGAATCGATGATGAAACATTATTCGTTTGCGATGGCGATGCCGGGTTAAAAGTGTACAACGTAGCCGATAAGTTACACATCGATGATAATCAGATTGCCAGTTTTGCAAATATAAATACTTTCGATGTTATCCCGGTTAACGATTATCTGTTTATGATTGGCGACGACGGTTTTTATCAGTACGATTATTCTGATTTACAAAATATAACCCAGGTGAGTTTTATTCCGGTGGTGAAAAACAATTAATCAATATTTTACTTTTTGAAATGAGACTGATTCTATTTATCAGGCTTTTTTATCCGTAAATATATCAATGTCGTTTAGTTAGTGAAACAAGACTTCGACCGGGACGTAGTCGAAGGGTGTTTAATACTCATGTTATCTTATTTCGAGTCTTAAATAAACGACATTGATAAATATATTAATTTTTCTTTTTGGTATCTTTGAACAAGAAATAGAAAGAGTACGAATATGGAAGGAATTAAATATTTAACTGATGAGAACGGGAAAAGGGTAGCAATTCAAATTGATTTATATAAGCATAAAAAATTTATTCATGAATATTTGGAGTTTATTGAAGATAAAAATGATATCCTTGATACTCGGTTTGAAGAAACTATTTCTTTTGAAGAGGTTCTTCTGAAATTTGAAAATAGGGAGAATGTATAAAGTTGTATTTCGTAAATCTGCCGAGAAACAACTGCTTAAGTTGCCTAAGGGAATTGGCAATGAGATAATTAGTAGGATTAAATCTCTTTCAGAAAATCCTATTCCGGATGAAGCGAAAAAAATGATTGGCTTTGATAATATTTTCAGAATTCGTTTTAGAAACTATCGGATAATTTTATAGATTAGAAAAAAGTGAATTAATTATTGAGATTATAAAAATAGGACATCGACAAAATATTTATAAATAGTATCGAAATTTTATATAATCAAAAGACCTGGCAAACTGTCGGGTCTTTTCGTTGTTAAACAATTTGTAAAAGAGTACTTTTGCCAATTGATTTTTTTGGGATGTCTTTTTGTTTTATTCCATGAACTTGGGATTAATTTGAGGATAAAAAAATTAAAAAACAGGGCTTTGCTCTTGGTGAATTATTTTAGCGAAAAAGGTTCAAAAATGAAAAAGAAAAAATGGTGGAAATATGTGTTGCCAATAATAATTGCGGCAAAGATTGTCGTGGTAGTTATGATTTTAGAATCGGCAAGGGCCGATAATACACAGGCAAATATTGAATCGAAAACAGAATTTAAAGCAGTTGGAATTCCAGACTCAATAACTTTTGCAGGTGAAAAAATGCCATTGGGAGAATTTGATGTTCGGGAAGCCCTCGATCGTGAATTGCTTTCAAATGCTTACTTTCATTCGCAAACAATCAGGTTTATAAAACTGGCACCACGTTATTTTTCGATTGTTGAACCCATTTTAAAAGAAAAAGGAATTCCCGACGATTTTAAATATCTCGCTGTTGCTGAAAGTAGTTTAAATCCAAGGGCAGTTTCACCGGCCAAAGCAGTGGGTTTTTGGCAATTTATGAAAGGGACAGCACAAGATTACGGATTGGAAGTTACACTTGAAATTGATGAACGTTACCATGTTGAAAAAGCAACTTATGCAGCTTGTGATTATTTGCTTAATTCGTATAAAAAATATGGAAACTGGACTTTGGTAGCAGCTTCGTACAACCGCGGAATAACTGGAATTCAGCAACAAATTACAAGACAAAAAACAGATGATTATTACAGTTTGTTGTTAAACCCTGAAACACAGCGTTATGTTTATCGGATAGCCGCTTTGAAATTAATTCTGCAAAATCCAGAGAAATATAATTTTGTTGTTACAGAAGATGAAAAGTATCCAATAATCCCAACAAAAAATGTTGAAATTTCTGGTAAAGTTGGAAATTTTGCCGATTTCGCAATAGAACATGGAATTAGTTATAAAACGTTGAAAGATTTTAATCCCTGGTTGCGCGAAAATTATTTAACAAATGCAAAGAGTAAAAAATATATTGTAAAAATCCCGGAAGTGAAATAGGGGAAGTTTGCAGTCACAGTCGCAGTAGGCAGGGAAGAAGTTTTTAGTCGCAGTTGACAGAGAAGGGGGTTTTCAGTCGCAGTCGCAGTGAGCAGAATAGGAAGTTTACAGTCGCAGTGAGCAGAATAGGAAGCTTGCAGTTGAAGTAAAAAGTTAGAACAAATACAATGCAATAGAAATGCTAAGTATCAAAAAATAGTATTTAACATGTTTTTTGTTAGCCTGAATTATTCATGAGTTTTTCGTTATGAAAATTCAAAATGCACAGAATAAAGGGAAGCACAGAGTTGAGCCTCGCAGAAATAGCCTCAGCTATTTTGAGAATCGAGAATCGAGCATTCTCTTTATTCAAAGCAGTTTGATTTCGGAATAGATAAATTTATGAATAGTTCAGGTTAGAACGTCATGCTGAATTCATTTCAGCATCTATCAATGAAATTGGTGCTGTAACAAGTTCAGTGTAAAGAACACACGATGGACAGCTTGTCAAATAACAAATAATTGAGAAAACAGGAAGTTTTATAAATTGGAATGAGAAAAGAGGATCAGGATTTAAATATACTTCAACCCGAAAATATTGAAGCGGAAGATGTAATATCCGTTCAAGGCGCGCGTGTTCATAATTTAAGAAATATCGATGTTGAAATTCCCAGAAACAAACTTACCGTAATTACCGGTTTAAGTGGTAGTGGAAAATCTTCGCTGGCATTCGATACAATTTATGCTGAAGGACAACGACGTTACATCGAAACTTTTTCAGCTTACGCGCGCTCATTTCTTGGGAATTTGGAACGCCCGGATGTTGATAAAATTACAGGTTTGAGCCCGGTGATTTCTATTGAACAAAAAGTAACAACCCGCAATCCACGTTCAACGGTTGGTACAGTTACCGAAATATACGATTTTTTGCGTTTGCTGTTTGCCCGAGCTGCCGAAGCTTTTTCGTACAACACCGGCGAAAAAATGGTGAAGTATTCCGAAGAAAAAATCATCCAATTAATTAAAAACGATTTTGCCGGAAAAAAAATAAATATTCTTGCTCCGGTTGTAAAAGGAAGAAAAGGACACTACCGCGAGTTGTTTGAACAAATCAGGAGAAAAGGATTTTTGTCGGCCCGGATTGATGGAAAAATTACAGAGTTAATTCACAATCACCGGGTGGATCGTTATAAAAACCATTTTATCGAAATTTTAATCGATAAATTGAAAGTTGATGAAGTTTCAACAAAACGGTTAAAAGAAAGTGTTCAAACTGCAATGAAGCACGGGCATGGAATTTTAATGATACTGGATCATGAAACTGATATTGCCAAATATTACAGCCGTTTGTTAATGTGCCCGACAACAGGGATTTCTTACAACGAACCTGCCCCACATAATTTTTCGTTTAATTCTCCGCAAGGTGCTTGTCCGCGGTGCAATGGTTTAGGAAGGGTGACCGAAATTGATATGGACAAAATAATGCCCGATAAAAGCAAGGGTATTTCGAAAGGGGGAATTGCCCCGTTAGGTTCATATCGGAACTCGTTGATTTTCTGGCAGATTGAAGCTATTGGTGAAAAATTCGGGTTCACCCTGAAAACACCGGTGAATGATATTTCAGAAGAAGGCTTACAAGCAGTTTTGTTTGGTACCAACGAAAGAATTCAGCTAAAAAATACGCCGCTTGGTAGTAACATGAATTATTTAATGACCTACGAAGGGGTAATAAAATATATCGACAGCCAGCGCGAGGACAGCCCTTCTAAGCAAGCACAGAAATGGGCAAACCAGTTTGTGAAAACTTCTAAATGCCCTGAGTGTAATGGGATGAGGTTAAAAAAAGAATCGCTTCATTTTAAGATTGGTGGCAAAAATATTTCAGAATTAGCCCAACTCGATTTAAAAGAACTGGGCGATTGGTTTGGTGGAGTGGAAAAAAAATTAAGCGAAAGACAGCGAAAAATTGGTGCTCAGGTAATAAAAGAAATTCGCGATCGACTTGGATTTATGCTTGGAGTTGGGTTGAATTATCTTGCGCTCGACAGGACTGCCCGCAGTCTTTCAGGTGGTGAATCTCAACGAATCAGACTGGCCACTCAAATTGGTTCGCAACTTGTAAATGTATTGTATATTTTAGATGAACCCAGCATTGGATTGCACAACCGCGACAACCTGAAATTAATTGAATCGCTCGAAAAATTACGCGACACTGGCAACTCGGTAATCGTTGTTGAGCACGACAAAGAAACAATGCTTCATGCCGATCATTTGATTGATATGGGACCTCATGCAGGGAGGCACGGTGGCGAAGTAGTTGCTGCAGGAACACCGAAAGAGGTGCTAAAATTAAATACCTTAACTTCTGATTATCTGAATAACCGGAAACAAATTCAAGTCCCGGTTGAACGCAGAAATGGCAGCTTAAAAGTTTTAGAAGTGAAAGGTTGTTCGGGAAATAACCTTAAAAATGTAAATCTTGAAATACCACTTAGTAAATTTATTTGTGTAACCGGTGTTTCGGGAAGTGGAAAATCAACATTGATAAATGCTACTTTACAACCCATTTTAAGCCAGCTTTTTTATAAATCGGTTCAAGATCCAATGCCTTACAAATCGGTAAAAGGACTTGAAAATGTTGACAAAGTGGTTCGTGTGGATCAATCTCCAATTGGCAGGACCCCGCGTTCGAACCCTGTAACTTACACAGGTGTATTTTCCGACATCCGGAATTTATTTGCACTTCTCCCCGAAGCAAAAATAAGGGCGTACAAACCGGGCCGGTTTTCGTTTAACGTAAAAGGCGGCCGCTGCGAAGAATGCCAGGGCGGGGGTTTGAAACTTATTGAAATGAATTTTTTGCCCGATGTGTATGTACATTGCGATAAATGTAATGGTAAACGTTATAATCGTGAAACATTGGAAGTCAGGTACAAAGGAAAATCAATCAGCGATGTTTTAAACATGACAATCAACCAGGGTGTTGAATTCTTTGAACATATTCCTTCTATTGCAATAAAACTGAAGATGTTACAGGAAGTTGGTTTGGGTTACATCACTCTCGGACAATCGTCAACCACTTTGTCGGGAGGAGAGTCGCAACGGGTAAAATTAGCTTCCGAGCTGGCCAAACGCGACACCGGAAAAACAATTTATATTTTAGATGAACCAACTACAGGACTTCATTTCGAAGATATCAGAGTTTTGTTGGAAGTATTGAACAAGTTGGTTGATAAAGGTAACACGGTAATTGTGATAGAACACAACATGGACGTTATAAAAGTTGCCGACCACATAATTGATTTGGGCCCCGATGGGGGGAAAAACGGTGGCGAGATTTTATGCACCGGAACCCCCGAAAAAATCATTAAAAACAAGAAATCGTTCACTGCGAAATTTCTAAAAAAAGAGTTGTAACTAGGTGCAGCGATTTCTAAATCGCTGATTATAATTGTAATTAGCACTAAAATCTGGCGATATGTAAATCGGCACACCCGAATTTTTAATACATTTACATTTCAGGTAAACAGAAAAAGCATAATGAAACAAGTAGAAATATATTGTAAAAGTACGCAATCAACACATTCTTATCCATTGGGGACCTCCTTATTAGAAATCAGCAAGGATTTAAATATCCAGATGAAAAACACGGTTTGCGGTGCCATTGTAAACCATCAGGTGAAAGAGCTTTCGTTTTGTTTGGTTAAACCTAAACGTGTTGAATTTTTTGATATTTCTCACCCCGATGGAATTCGGATGTACATCCGCAGCTTGATTTTTGTGTTTTATGCGGCAATAAAAGAAGCTCTGCCCCACGTTACACTTCAAATTCAACATGGTATTTCTAACGGTTATTATTGTGAATTGAGCGGATTGGAAAGGGAAATTTCTGATTCCGATATTTTTGCCATCAAACAAGAAATGAAATTGTTAATTGAGCAAAAAATCCCTTTTATAAAAAAGGAGTTATTAACTGATGAAATAGTTGATTTATTAATGAAACAAGGCCTTGAAGAAAAAGCAAGATTATTTGAACAACAGGGGAATTTATATGCTCAACTTTATTTTTTAAACGATTTGGGGAATTTTTTTTATGGGCATTTACTCCCTTCAACAGACTATCTTTCCAATTTCGACCTGGTTAAATATTTCGATGGATTGTTGCTTCAAATCCCTAAACGTAAAAAAATCCAGAAACTTCGTAAAATTGTTAAGTTAAATAAGTTGTTTGGGATTTATAAGGAACATAAAAACTGGGCTGAGATTTTGAACGTTTCGACAATTGGAAACCTCAACGATTTTACATTGCAAAAACGAAGTGGCGATATTATTAAAATTTCGGAAGCGTTGCACGAGAAAAAAATTGCTGAAATTGCAAACAAGATTCATTTACGGAACGGAGATGTTAAAGTTGTGCTGGTTGCCGGACCGTCGGCTTCGGGGAAAACCACTTTTAGCAAACGTTTGGGAGTACAACTTGCAGTTAATGGTTTGCGGCCATTCCAGATTTCGCTGGATAATTATTTTGTTGACCGTGAAAAAACCCCCCGCGACGAATTTGGGGAGTACGATTATGAAGCGTTGGAAGCTATTGATATTGAATTTTTTAACCAGCAGTTGCTGGAACTTTTCGAAGGGAAAGAAGTACAAATACCCAGGTTTGATTTTCAATTGGGATGTCGGTTTCAAAATGGAAAAAAACTAAAATTATTACCAGGAGATATTCTGATTGTAGAAGGAATTCATGGAATGAATCCGAACCTCATTCCTAAAATAGATGAAAAAAATACATTTAAAATATTTATTTCGGCACTTACGCAAATTTCTTTCGATGAACATAATTACATTTCAACTGCCGATAACCGATTAATTCGCAGAATGATCCGGGATAGTAAATATCGGGGTTATCCAGCCAGTGAAACTATAAAACGCTGGCCGTCGGTGCGACGGGGAGAAGAAAAAAATATTTTTCCATTTCAGGAAAATGCCGATGTAATGTTTAATTCGGCTACTTTATACGAACTTGCAGTGCTGAAAAAATATGCCGACCCTATTTTAAAACAGGTCTCCGAAAACCAGGAAGAGTACGTGGAGTCAACGCGGTTGTTGGAATTCCTGTCGTATTTTAAACCCATCAACGATGAAGAAATCCCACCAACTTCATTACTTCGTGAGTTTTTGGGGGGAAGTAGTTTTGCTTATTGATGATTTTTAGTTGATTGCTAAGTCGTGTCTTTAACGACCGAATTAAAAATAGAATAAAAAAATCAAGTTTTTCAAAAAATCTATACAAACGGAAAAAACTTCGCAAGAACCATCACAACAATTAATCCTGTAAATCCCATAATTGTAAGCATTACCGAAAATGTTTTTAGCGTTTCGCGTTCGGTAAAACCGCTCATTTTGCTGATAATCCAGAAACCGCTGTCATTCATCCATGGAATAACTTTTGAACCACAACCAATTACTAGCGCCAGATAAACCGGATGAAAACCCAAAGTTGCTGGATCAGAAAATCCGCTTAATATTCCAACAGCAGTTATCATAGCAACAGTTGCCGATCCTTGTGCTGTTCGTACCAATAAAGTAACAAAAAATGCAAGTGGTAAAATTGCGATTTGATAATCGTTTGCTAATCCTTCGATGCTTGGACCTACACCAGTTTGCTGCAGAATAGCACCAAATGCGCCACCAGCCGCTGTAATTAAGATAATTGTACCAGCACTCGATAACGCCGCCCCAACAGAAGTCGAAAGCTTTTGTTTGTCGTTGCGTTTGGAATAAACCAAAGTTCCCATTGCGATTGCTGCTGCAATTGCCAGAGCAGTGTTGCTATTTCCAAGGTTATCCAGCAATTTTAAAAAAGTCAGATCAGATATGGTAACTGTGGCATTAAGAATTGTACGGCCCGCAATTAAAACAACAGGAAGTAAAATTGGCAATAACGAAAGCCAAATTGAAGGTAGCTCATGATCCTCTTTAGTTGACAATAATTTTAATTCTTTTAATGAAATATCATTGGTTTCGCGCAAAGGTATTTGCCATCGACGGTTCGCCCACAAAGCGTAAAGGTAGCCTGCGGCCACAGTAAAGAATCCTACAACAATTCCACCCATAATCATTGTACCAATATCTACATTAAGTGCACCGGCTACGAAAAGCGGGCCGGGTGTAGGAGGAACAAGCGAATGTGTCATTGCAGTTCCAGCCACAATGGAAAGTATATAAAGCAGGTAATTTCGTTCGTTTCTTGTGGCCATTGCTTTACCCAACGGCAACAGGAGGTAGAACACAGTGTCGTAAAAAACTGGGATGGCAAGAAAAAAGCCACTGCCCAAAAATGCAGCCGGAGCCCTTTTTTCACCCAATAAACGAATGGCTGAACGTACAATCCGGTCCGCTGCTCCACTATCCAACATGGATTTTCCAATGATAGACGCAAGTGCAATCAATATTCCAATTTTTGCACAAGTGCTTCCAAATCCATTAGCAACACGTTCGCCCGCCGATTGCTGTATTAATTGTGTTGTTTCTTGTGCTGAAATATTTTTTGCAGCAGCATATTTTTCAATATTAGAATCGGGAGTCAGCCACGAAACAATTAATGCCGCCATAAACAGAGCCAAAAAAGCATTTAGTCGCAAACCTAAAATGCCGCCCAACACTATCAAAGTTCCAATAGCAATAAGAATGAAAGGATCCATTTTATTATTTTACGCTGTTTTTCAATTCTTTTACGGCCCTGGAAGCTACATCGGCAAGCAGAGTTATATCGCTGCTATAAACTGCAAAGCGGAAATCTTTGTTGATCCATTTCGTTAACATTTCCTGATCAAACATTAATATTCCTGCAATTTTATTATGTCTTTTACATGCCGTTGCAATTTTTTCGATTGCATCAACTTCTAGCGGATGATCAATTTGCCCTGGAATTCCAAGACTCACCGACAAATCAAAAGGACCGGCAAAAATACAATCTACTCCATCAACAGCCGCAATTTTATTTATGTTTTCGATTGACTGAATCGTTTCCGCCTGAACCGCAATAAACGTTTCATCGTTAGCTTTTTGCAAATATTCTTCGGCATTAACTTTATTGTAAAGATTGTGTGGCCGACGCAAAGCAACTCCCCTTTTTCCCATGGTTGGATATTTCGCATGTTTGATAACTTCCTGCGCTTCTTCAACTGTATTTACCATAGGAACAAGTAACCCGGATGCACCAGAATCCAGTGGTTTTAAAATGTTTGCGCGGGTTATTTCAGGGATTCTAACGATAACTGAAATTCCGGCACCCCTCGCTGCGGCGATTATATTTGAGATGGTTTCAAAATTGTAAGTTCCATGTTCATTGTCGATTATGAAGAACTCAAAACCACACTGTGCCAAAATATATGCGATATTTGGATTACGAACTTCTGAAATAATTGTCCCTAATACAAGTTCACCATTTTGAAGTTTCTTTTTGATTTTATACATATTTCTTTTTCGGTTAATGGTTAATATCCCGCAATTTTTATTGCAGCTAATTTAGTTTCGCCAATTGTCATTGATTGTAAATAACAAAACACAATTACCAAATCTCAAATAAATTACCAATCTTAATATATCAAATCACAGTAAATCCTTGCAAAGAAGAAATTTACTTTTTGACTTTTGTTTATTGATAGTTGGTGCTTGTACTACGAATTAATTTTTATTTAAAACTATTAATATTCAAATTTAGTTGTTTATTTATCATTCATTTTCTTCGGTAAGACATGGACGTTTTGGATTAAATTTCCAACCTGGTTTGAGGAATTGCATTGCCACAGAATCGTCACGTTTAGCTGAGCCAACCATATTGTAGAGTTTATTTGCTTCTTCTACTTTTTCAAAATCCAACTCAATTCCCAATCCTGGTATTTTAGGAATATCAATAAAACCGTTTTTTATTTTCATTGGCTTTTTTGTTAAGCGCTGACCAACCTGCCAAATCCAGTGTGTATCAACGGGTGTTACATTCCCTTTGGCAGCTGCGGCAGTGTGGGCAATCATTGCAAGCGACACATCGAAATGATTATTGCTATGAGACCCCCAAGTTAATCCCCATAATTCGCAAAGTGCTGAAACCCGTACTGCACCCTGCATAGTCCAAAAATGGCAATCGGCGAGCGGGATATCAAGTGCCTGCAATTGGATGGCTTGCACCAGTTCTTTGTAATTTGTTGCAATCATATTTGTGGCTGTTGCAATTCCTGTTGTTTTACGAAATTCAGCAAGAATCTCTCTTCCGGAAAAACCTCGCTCCGAACCGCAAGGATCTTCAGCATAAGTAAGAATGGGTTTTAGCGGAGTAAGCCAGTCGATTGACTGTTGTAAACTCCATGCACCATTTGGATCAATTGTTAATCCGGAATCAGGAAAAGTTTCTGCCAGTGCGCTGATACAATCGCATTCCGCAGGTCCATCGAGGACACCTCCTTTTAATTTGAAAGTATTAAATCCGAACTGTTCTTTTGTTGCCCTTGCCTGTTCCACAATTCCCTTTGGATCCAAAGCTTCCATTCGTCGTATTCGTTCCCAGTTGGTACCATTATTTTTTGGCAAATCATAAGCAAGGTTTGTTTTTTTCGAATCGCCAACAAAAAAAAGATATCCTAAAATTTCTACTTTTTCCCTTTGCATTCCATCTCCTAACAATTCTGCAACCGGAACTCCGAGAGTTTTACCCGTCAAATCCAAAAAAGCTGCTTCAATGGCAGTTTGTGCGTGAATCATTACCCGCTGATCGAATGTTTGCTGGCCTCGTCCGCCTTCATCAAGATTAGCAAATCTCCGACCGATTGTATTAAGTACAAGATTCATTTCTCCCAACCGGCTGCCAATTACAATTTCTTTTGAGTCTTCAAGAGTTTTTCTGATTGCTTCTCCGCCTGGCGTTTCACCAACTCCAATGTTTCCGGCATTATCTTTTAGCACAACAAGATTACGTATAAAAACAGGGCCATGTCCGCCACTTAGATTTAGCAGGAAACTATCGTAACCAGCCACGGGGATGACTTTCATTTCTGTTATCAAAGGAAAATTCATATTTAAAAAATTAGGTTTAGCTATTTTTGGTAGCTTGTCAAATATAATAAATAATACAGGGGTTTCAAATTGGCGAACTGGTGTTTGTTCTTCCGCTTAACTTTTGGTTTTATTTATTAATCCTCTCAAAACTTGTTGATTGACACCAATTATCAAACAACTTCCTTAATGTTAAGAATGTTGAACAAAAGTTAAGTATTTGACAGCAAAGAATTTTGGTGATATTTTGGGCAAAAGATTTTATCAAAAATGTTACAATAAGGCTTTATCGATTTTTTAAAGAATCACGGATTTTTCCAAGAAATTCATTCCAGGCACTGTCACTTATTGTCACATCTTTGGCATCGAGTCCAAGCCGGACAATTACCATATTCCACTCGTTAATAATAAACATCTTGTTATTATTATGGCCCGAAGCGGCGTAAGTGCCTTCCGGGGCATTTGGCCATAACCGGGCTCCGTTTGCCTGGATCCCGTTCACCCACCAGTTATATCCATAAACCCCCATGCCATAAGTTTCACTCAAATGCGAACCTAATTCCAATTTAACAGGTACCTGATTTTTGGTTGCTTGTTTAATCCAATCGCTACTAATTAATTGGGTTCCATCCCAATTACCTTCGTTTAAAAATAATAAACCAAAACGTGCAAGTTCGTTTGCTGAAATATAAATGCCATTGCTTTTATTTCCAGCACCGCCTACAACTTTTAATCCGTCGATTTCTCCAAAATCTAGCCATTTCCACGCTTTCTCATTCATTCCAATTGGATCTGCAATCCGATGTTTAAAGAATTCATCGAGTGGTTCTGTTGCAATATGAGTCAGGATATTTGCAAATTGATTCATTGCTGCATCCCAATATGCATATTTTGTTCCGGGTTCAAATAATGGGGGTGAGCCAGGCGAAAACGGCGTGCTACTTGAACCGTGCGTATATCCTGTTGTAGCAGTATCTCCAACAGCTTTATATCCGCTGGTCATTGTTGAAAAATGAAATAGGTTAACTTCAGGATATGTAACTGCCATTTCCGGCAAAATTGTTTTAGCTAAAGTGTTCAATTGAGTTTTGTTATCGTCGATTAGCAAGCCTAAAACAGTACTGGTAAACGATTTTGTACAAGACCACACTCCATGGACTTTATCGACGCTGTCCCCTTTAAAGATTAATCTTCCGTTTCGAATAATCATCAATTCATCTATGCCGTTTCTTCCAGAATTAAGTTTTAAAAAATTTACAGCTTTGTTTAGAGTCTGAGAATCTATACCAACTTCTTCTGGTTTTACTTCAAGCCATTTATCTTTTGGGAAAACTTTCTCTGAAGGATAAGAGCAGCTTAAAATTGAAACAATCGTGATAATAAAAATTATTCGTTTTTTCATATTAATTATTTTGGTATTGCAGGCATCTGTTAAATATTAAATCATTAGTACCAATCATTAATTAGGCAATTTTTGAAAGATAAGCACCATATAGCAAAACTAAAATAACAAACCTTTTCGGCTACAGACTGATAAATCACAATTATCAATTTTTAAAAGTTAGAAACCGTTTTCCTGTTTTGATTTTTGCAACACCCTAATAATTTTTCATTATAATTTGATAAAGTTCAGCTTGTTCATCATCCATTTTCAATAATTTAGTTCAATGTGAAAACCCACGTTCTTTGAACGTGGTCAGAGAAGTTTTACGGGTTTGCCTCTAAAAGGACTCATTGGTATCTTTCAAGAGTTGTT
>Ga0233437_1002189_pt1 | contig 30948 bp, 37 predicted proteins | sample SI_122_August201_FD_182714 | JGI IMG/M metagenome (GOLD analysis project Ga0233437, IMG submission 182714) | Seawater microbial communities from Saanich Inlet, British Columbia, Canada - SI_122_August2016_200_MG | ecosystem: Environmental > Aquatic > Marine > Inlet | place: Canada: British... | reverse complement strand
GCTGGAGAGACAGCCTCAGACTTGTTAGAGGGCTTAGGGTTGGTTGATTCAGCACTCGTGGATACTTGAGAGGATGTGTAGGTCTGGGCTTCAAGTACGGGAATACGACTGACGGGAGAGACAAGTCCAAGCGTGCGAGTTGATCCATCTTCGACAACCTCCTGGACCTGGCGGAAGTACCCAGCCTCTTCAAGCTCCTTAAGAGCTGTCTTCACAGCATCCATACCTTCCAGGGAAGCTGACGAAAGCAGTTTCTTGTTGGATACATCTATCCCAGGATGACCGAGCAAGTAGGCGAGTAGGCCTTTGGCACGAAAAGATAGGCGGGGATCATCCAACATGGAGCGATCGATGACGAGATGACGACCTGCGTCACTGGTCAATCGGATTTCCATTATTCCACCTCACCTTTCTGACGTTGTCTTGACAGTAGAAGAGTACCTTTCCGCCTAGGATCTGCGCAACCATTCCTCGAGTAGCTCTGCCTCCCGCTCCGGCCTGAGACCGCCGCGCCACGCATGATCATTCGGTCTTGAGAGAGACCATTCCATGGTGGCCTGAACGGTCTCTTCAAGGGGACGGAAGGTTAGCCCTTTGGCGATGGCACGATCTACAAGAAAATCGAAGAAGCCAATGGAGATCTCAGAATCTTCAGGAATCCAAAGAGGGAGTTCCATCCATGGCCCGACTTCGTGTTCGTTAAGAAAGTCATCGTCTGTCCACACAAGCTCACAGGGCTTCTCAGAAGCATCGCAGCACGTTTGTAGCATTGTTTGCATGGTCCAGGTGCCGGGGGCAGACGCCGCGTTGTAGGAGCCGACCTCGCCAGATTCCAACAACCGAACGATCCAGGCAGCCAAGTCGCGGACATCGACGAACTGAATGGGACGATCCGGACGTCCAGGAGCCAAGATCCTCCCTCCTTGAGCAGCTCTCCACGGCCAGTAGGTGAAGCGATCAGAGACATCGTGTGGTCCGACGATAAGGCCTGGCCGTATGAGCAACGCGCGGTCGCCAAATGCTGCTGAGACCTCAGCTTCACACAACGCCTTCAACGGGCCATAGGATTCGCCAGTTACCTCTTCAATCGTTGGGTCATCGATGGTTGCCAAGACGCCGTCCTCGTCGATGCCGGCAGCTGACGGCTTCCCATACACAGATACAGAAGACACGAAGGCATACGATTGAACTGTATCCTTGAGAAACTGTGCGGACGCCTTGACGATCCTTGGGAAGTACCCGCACGTATCGACACAGGCATCAAAGGTTCGACCAGCCAGTGCCTCTAGTCCCCCATCTCGATCGCCATGAATCTGCTCGGCCCCTGGGAAGAGGCTGGCATTTGACTGGCCGCGGTTGAACAGAGTCACCTCATGGCCTTGGGCCAGGGCGGACTCAACCACGGCTCGCCCGAGAAAGACGGTTCCTCCGATGATCAATAGCTTCATAGGATTTCTCTCCCTTCGCTAGGGTCCTCGGGAATAGGAGTCCCAGCTTGAGCCCTGAGTGTACCGAACTAGAGACGTGAATCAGAACTGCCGAAAGCGCTGGCGGATAAAGGGGCCTAATACTGTGGAAGCGAAGGATCGACATCGTGGGTCCATGCGACTAGCCCTCCGGTCAGATTCCTTGCCTGCTGGAACCCACGATCACGAAGCAAGGCCACAGCACGTGCAGATCTGCGGCCAATCCGGCAGAGAACGACAATCTCATCTAGAGAATTCAACTCGCCTAGTCGATGTTCAAGTTCCTCCAGAGGAATCAAGATGCTGTTATCCAAGTGAACGATCGCCCATTCAATCGAACGCCGGACATCCACAATGACAACGGAATGTCCTGTCTCCAGCCTGGATTTCAGTTCAAGAGGAGTGATCTCAGCCTCCTTGGGAAGAGGCGTGGCCTCGTGATCAGCGCTTGGAGAGCCGCAGAACCCCTCATAATCGATCAAGCGAATCATCTCAGGATTACGCGCGCATACGGGACAATCGGGGTTCTTGTCGATGGATATAGAATCAAATTGCATTCCTGTAGCATCGTAGGTGAGTAGACGCCCACTCAATGAGGTTCCCAATCCGAGTATCCACTTGATCGCTTCCGTTGCTTGTATCATTCCAATTAGTCCAGGCACAACGCCGAGTACGCCTGCCTCGGAACACGTCATCACACTTCCAGGCGCAGGCGGTGTTGGGAAGACACAACGATAGCAGGGGCCTTCTTCTGTGCAGAAGATGCTTGCTTGACCGTCCATTCGAAAGATGGCTCCATAGATGAAGGGGATACCAAGTTGCAGTGCGACATCATTGATGAGGTAGCGTGTCGGAAAATTGTCAGTGCCGTCGATGACAAGATCATATTCACCTGCAATACGCTCGGCGGATTCAGACGTAAAGGCTTCGTTGTAGATGTCCACGCAAACATCGGGGTTGAAGTCGAGCAGTCGCGCCTTGGCGGATTCAACCTTTGGATGTCCAAGAGTGGTTGTTCCGTGCAGGATCTGCCGCTGAAGATTGGAAACGCTGACGGTATCAGCATCTACGAGTCCGAGATGCCCTACTCCGGCACCGGCAAGATACATGGCGACTGGGCTTCCTAATCCTCCAGCCCCGACGATCAAGACACGAGCCGCCATAAGTCTCTTCTGGCCATTTAGTCCGATCTCCGGGAGAAGAAGATGGCGGCTGTATCGCTCGATCTGCTTGTTCGTTAGTTCAGAAATCCTGTCGCGTTTCGTCATAGTCTCCCTCAGCAATCAGCATCGCCAGAGAGCTGCTCTAGGTCAAATCCGGAGAAGAAGCGGGTGAGAGATCTATAGCACCATCTCATAGGCGAACACGTCGGGTTTGAATTCAGTCCATGACGTGAATCCTGCTTCTTTGAGCACGACAAGAGCGTCCGCATGCTGCCCTTGATCCCACGGGACCATCATGGCTATCGTTGTTTGTTGACGAGACTGCAATAGGTGATTGAGCAGGCTGCGCATGGCAGCCATCTCCCCGTCGAGGAAGTCGATGGTCATGCTGCGTTCGTGATCGTAACTGTGACACAGGACCGCTTGCAGTACGCCATTTTGCTCCAGGCCACAGTGCGTGATCCGTGCGAGCGCTTCACTCGGAGAGTGATCGAAGGGAAAGAAGCGCCATCCGCGAGGAAACCGTCGATGTGCTCGACACAAGAACTGCGAGGTTCCGACAAAATCGATTGCCTCTGATTCAGAGAGGTTCCGGATTCCTCCTGAGATCGTTGTTGTCTGCGAGGACCCTACATCAGCCAGCCTCTCTACATAGGAAAACGTTCCTACTCTCGAAAACCCGTACGACTCGATGATGTGAATAGAGGCTTGGTTCTCGATATGCGTGGACAGCTCAATATGTGTGGCGCCGTCGCTTGCTGCTTCACGAATAAAATGTTCGGTGATCGCCTTGCCTGCGCCATGGCCTTCCCATGCGGGATCTGTGCGGATGCCCTCAAGCCAAGCCATTCCCGGACGCAGCCAGGTACGGTGTGCAAATGAGATGAGGTGATCATCCAGCGTCGCAACAGCCAATTCGCCTTCGTGATCCGAGAACCAACTGTCAAGCAATTCAGGAACATAATCCCCGCCATCCCAAATCTGAGATGAAATCTCGAGAATGCGGGCGCGATCTTCGGGCTTTGCTCTACGAACGTTCATCATTGGACTGACATGATCGGCCAACGGATCTCCGCGATCCAGGGGAAAACAACTTGCAGCAGGCAGGCTTTCGTCCACCCGGAGTCCCGAAGCCAGACGCGAATCTAGTCTGAGGGAAGGTACAGGCGTGTGGTCGGGTGGAAGGCATACCAAGCAAACCAGAAGTCGCGTTCCTTGATGAGGGGCTCTTGCGTAGATACGTTCAGTACACTCACGACTCCCGCAGCATCGCGTGAGATGCGAATGCGAACGCCGTTGACACGATCCTCGATCAATCCGAGATCGACAAGATCTTCTTCACGGTAGGCGGAGTAAGAACCATCAATCTCAATGCCGAAGACAACGGTCTTGGGATGGATTCGATCATCGCGTCCCTGCACGGGAAACCAAATGAAGCTGTCTTCATAGTAACGGCCATAGGGATCACGACCATAAGCTCGATCGAACCCAGTGTCTTGGCTCAATACCTCGGAATCCGGATGTGCAATCCTCCACTCTCTCCAAACAACCGTATCCAAAGAGATCGACTCCAACTCCTGGCCTGACAACTCGCCCACAATGGCTAGCCCGTCAATCTGGCTCCAATAAGTCTCTGTTTTTCGGTCGTACATCACCAGATTGGAGTTGTACAGCTTTCCTGATGTTCCAAATTCAACGGCCTGTCCCTCGAGCTGGCGATGATATGCGATGCCTGAACCGCAAAGCGGACAGTAGCTAATCAGCAAGGGATCGTCTGCAACGACATCATTGACAATCTCATGCCAGACGAGAATCTGGAGGGGATAGACGCGCTTTACTCCTTTGTAGATCAAGGCCAACACAAGCTCATCGTCTGCGATCCATGGGTCAGCATCATCAACAGATACGAAAACTGGATCATCAATCGATGGAATGCCATCTCGGGGAGGACCTCCAGCCATGAGAAGCGCCGGATCTACCACATATCGGAGGCCGGCATCATTTGTTTGGACCTCGTACTTGTCGTTGATGTCGGAATCAGAGGAGGCTTGATCTTGAGGGGGTGCCGCTGTCTGGGCGAGAACGAATCCGATTCCCGTAGCGGTGGCTGCAAATACGAGGACTATCACGAACCATCGGCTTCTGTGTCTCAGTTCCATAATCTCCTCCTATCCAAACAGGGATCCGAACACATCAAACACATCGATCAAGTAATAAAGGGAAATGCCAAGCATGATGACACCCGCCGTACGATTGATGATCGACTTGTGCTTCGTGAGAAAGCGGATTATCGCACCTGAGGAAGCAGTTGATGCTATCGCCAATGCTAGCAATGGGGTGGCCAACCCAACTCCGAAGGTGACGAATCGGAGTAGGTTGGCCCCAAAATCAAGAATTGATACGGATCGAGCGAAGAACACGGCAATGAACAACGGATTGCATGGGATGACAATGGCTCCAAAGAAGAATCCGTACAGGAAGGCACTCACCCATGGGGTTTTCCCTGTCGGAACCTTGGCCTTTGGAATGAATCTGCCGACATCTACATCAAGAATAAGGAGGATGGACAGGACGATTAGCAATCCGAAGGCGATGGGTGTAACGACACCAATTACCTGAGTCAACGACACCTGAAGAACGGTCGTGAACACCAGACCAATGAGAAACATGAAGCTGATCACACCCAGCGTTACGCTAAGGCCGATCTTGAGAATCGTCTTGCGATTGGCCGCCTCACCCGAAAGTCGGTTGGAGAGGTAGGCCAAAAACGCAGGATACAAGGGCAAGACACACACTGCACCCAGCGGTGTCAACACACCCAGTACAAACGATTCCGCAAGATCGGCGAAGAACGTCATGTTGTCTCATCACCTTCGCTTGGTAGCTCGCCAATTTCCTCGAGCAGCGTTTCGGCGCTCTTGATTCCATTGGGAAGCAATCGGAAGGATCCGTCGGCCTCAATGAGGATGACAGGGGCGCGAGGGGCATTGACGACAGTCAATCCAAACTCGTCGATCAGACCTTGGGTCATCTCGATGGGGGCGATGGCATACAGCCAGTCAAACCCGTGGCGCTGAGCATGGTCGCGCACCTTGTCTAGATCTTCATTTGGGTCTGTATCCAACGAAATGTGGACAATGGCATCCCCTACCATGTCAATGAGTCGAACCATCTCACGTTGTTGGCGCAGACAATTCGAGCACCAGACAGCGAAACTTTCAATGAGTATGGGCGTGCCAACGTAGTCGGAAATCTGGAACACCTCGCCTGTTAGGGCATCCGTCAATTCAACATCAGCCCATTCGGGAAGAATGATGGCAGAGGGTTCTTCTGCTGGCTCAGATTGAGCAGCAAACGGCTGGAATGCGAACGCGGCTCCGATGAGGAGTCCGATTGTCAGGATAAGGGGTATGGCTAGTCTTAGGTTTCTCGATTTCATGAGGACCTCCTTGGCGTCTCAACACACATGTGTTGACGACGTCACCCTGTTGTAGTCCTCTCGGGTGAAGGGCTCGTGAACTGGAAGTGGGGTTTCAGTGGGAGATTGTGAAGACAAGCTGGAGTTTGGGCAGTGCGCGATCTGCGGTTAATCTGTGGCGGCGGGCAACCGTCGACGCAATGAGAAACAAAACGATGTCTGGGCCCAGATCCAAAGCCCAATAGAAGGAAAGGCAAAGCACACTGATCCAAGTCGTGCCCTCAAGAAAAGCCCCTACCAGCCACAAGGCTGACTTCAGTAATACCCTAGTCAGACATCGGATTGTCATGAGACCCTACACAGAAAAACAGCCTGAGACCATTCAAAAACCTTCACAACCCTGACACACGACTGGCTCTTCCCCTTCATCACAGACCCGTATCTTGGGATCAATACAACGGATAGCCCAGAGCTCTTTGAACGAAGCACGTAAAGGAGGAAGACATGAAGAAGAAGATTTCAAGAATCCTGTCCATGGTATTGGTTGTTGGTCTGATTGCCGCCATTCCAGCAAGCACGCAGATATTGGGTGGATCGAGCATCAAAGCGGTGGGTGAAAGTGACCTACCCATGCTTATCCTCGTTAATCGATTGGAGTTGTCTGAAGAGCAGATGAACGCTCTCAACGACATCCTCTCTGATCTGGTTGACGAGAGGGAAGAGATGGCCGGTCTGACAGCAGAATTTGAGGGCGCCATGATTGAATTCAATGGCACAGAAGAGGAGCTGGACGCGCTACTCGCGACCTTCCGCGAAGAGCAACAGGCCTTGGCAGGCGCGTTGGGTGAATCAATCGAAGTGTCTCTGGACAAGGTCCGAGATTTGTTGTCCATCAACCAAGGGCTCGTTCTTCAAGAGGAATTGCCTCAACTGCTGGGCGGCGTCTTGCTGGGATCCGGCCGAAGCAATGGACAAATGCAGGGTGGAGGCCAACTGATGGAAGACCGCATGTCTTCAGGTTCGATGGGACGTGCCGGAATGATGAGTCAACGGTCAACGCGTGGCGGCCAGATGTCAATGCCAGCAGGATCGCGTGCAAGCACCTGTTCAGGTGAGTGCGAAGACGAAGCGACTTCAATCCGCATCCAAGGGCAGCTTGGCGAGCGAATGGGTGGCAGGGTTGGAGAAGAGGCAGAAGCCATGATGGGACGGCGCCTTGGCCAGGACCTTGATGATGAATCCATCGGCATGATGAGCGAGCGAATGAAGGAACGTTTTGAGCAGATGGGCGATCAGATGCCAGAAGGCATGATCGAGAGCTTTGGCGGAGTCATCGAGGAATTCGGTGCGCAGATGGGACACGGCTCTATGGCTGGCCAATCCGGAAGTCGAGCCATCATGTTGGGACAAGAACGAATGGGTCAGCGCGGTGGCGCGTCCCTAACGATGCAGCACATGCAATCAACGCGAAGCGGACATGGGAACCTGTTCGAAACACTGGAACAGGTTGCGGATGTGTTGGAACTGAAATTGGAGGCTATGGAGTAATCGAAAACCCCGAACCTGCTAGTTGCCCAAACGTGCGCCGCTCTTCGCCGAGCGGCGCACGTCTAGTTGATGGCTAGCTGGAAATAGGGAGCGTGAAGGCGAAACAGGCGCCACTATCAGGCGCATTCTCTGCCCAGATTTGTCCGCCATGTGCCTCAACAAGGGCCTTGGCGATGGACAGTCCAAGGCCAGCGCCTGTGTCATCACCGCTTCGGGCTTCGTCTGCTCTGTAGAAACGATCAAATACATGGCTTAGATCTACGTCTGACAGCGAGGAACCCGAGTTACAGATGGATACCTGAACGTTCTTGTCCCCTCGTTCGGCGCGAACGAGAATGCTTCCCCCCGCAGGCGTGTGACGAATGGCATTGGCCAGCAAGTTGAGCAATACCTGCTCAATCCGTTGAGCATCGACCTCGACATCAGGGAGGTTCTGGTCGATCCCACGAACCAGCGTAATCCCCTCGTCTTCTATCTGAACGCCGATGGTCTCAAGAATTGTCTCAAAGAGATCTTCAATGGAACAGGGACGGGGATGCATCGACAGTCGGCCTGAGTCAGCCAAGGCTAGCTGATGAAGATCCTGAACGAGACGCGTTGTCAGCAGGATTTTGTCATGAAGAGCAGAAAGCGTTGCCTGTGTCGGCTCCATCAGACCATCGCGAAGACTTTCCAATGCTGTTCGTACAGCAGTGATTGGCGTTCGCAGTTCGTGTGAAATATCGGCAATCATCCGACGTTTGACCTGCTCAGAGGTCTCAAGACTGGCGGCCATTTCGTTGAATGAGATGGCCAAACGACCGATTTCATCCGAAGAAACGATGTCTACGCGTTCGTCAAATTTACCTGCTGCGACCTGCCTTGACGCGCGATCTAATTTACGCAGCGGATTTGTTAGCTGGCGAATGAGCACAAACGACAACGCAATGGCTGCGAGTCCAGCTGCGAGGCCGGCAAGCCACAATGAGCGACGCGACCGGCGCAGATATCCCTCTTCAAGTTCTAAGCCAACAAGGAAGCGGATAGGCATGTATGTCCAGCTCTGATCCTCAGCCGTAAACGAAATGCCCTGCTCAATCAGATCGCTGTCCAAGCGTTGTCCGACCTGAACGCTTCGGAGGTCGGGAGAGAACACGACTAGCCCTGAATCGTTCACGATGACGGCAGGGAGATCTGATTCCGCTTGCACAAGCGACTCCAGGACCGCATCCATGCTTCCTACCTGCATGTAAAGCATCCGGAATATGTTGAATGTGGATCGATCCTGCTGCGAATCCCTGCCGGTACTGAATTCCGTGAATGCGCGGTCCACGGACAGATTGATGAACAAGTACCCGGCCAATGTAGTGAGGGCGATAATCACGACGAAAGCAGCCAGTAGTTTGGCGCTGAACGAGAGCCTCCGCAATCGTTGGATCATAGTTTCGAGTCCTTGGCTAGTTTATAGCCCACGCCAAATACGGTCAGGATCAGCGATGCTTCGTGTGGATCAGGTTCGATTTTCTGGCGAAGTCGCTTGATGTGGGAGTCGACCGATCTTTCGAATCCGCCATAGGCATCGCCGCGAACGGCCTCCAGTAGCTCTAATCGAGTAAACACTCGTCCTGGCTGGGCCATTAAGAAGGCAAGCAGGTCAAACTCCATTGCCGTCAGTTCAATCGGCTCGCCGGCAACGCGAACCTGTCGCTGTTCATGATCGAGTCGGATAGGGCCGACCTCAAGGATGCTGGATGTCTCCCCCTTCGAACGACGAAGGACTGCGCGAACACGTGCTTCCAACTCACGCGCGCTAAATGGCTTGATCACATAGTCGTCTGCTCCGGTTTCCAATCCGGCAATGCGATCTTCTTCGTCGACTCGGGCTGTCAGCATGATGATCGGGACTTTGGAGCGTTGGCGAAGCAGGCGGGCGACATTGAGTCCGTCTATTTCAGGAAGCATCCAATCCAGGATGATTAGATCAGGCGCATGGGCGTCGAATTGGGCGATAGCTTCTTTGCCATCGTAGGCAGCGACCACTTCAAAGTGAGCGGCCTCCAAATAAGATCGTACAGATTGAACGACCCATCGTTCGTCATCTACAACAAGAATGCGTGTAGGCATGATAACAGTCCTATTATAGGAGATTTCGCTATTTGGATCTATGTTATGAGCCTTTTGGGATGTTGTCAGCGCCCGTATCTGAGCATTGAGAACGGGGCAAGGGGACAGTACTCTGACGGAACGATTGAACGTTTCCCCGCTGAAGCTAGACGTACAGGGTAGAACCAAAGTCATGCCACTTCGAAAGGGGGCCCAATGATTGGGAAAGCAAGGCTCAAACAGATCGCCGATACGGTCTTGAGCGCGGCCAGGGCGGATCAAACCGAGGTGCTCATTAACGGGCAAGACCTCGCACTCACGCGATTCGCAGCAAACAGCATCCATCAAAACGTGTCCGAGACCGACGTTGGTATTCGCGTCCGTTCCATTGTGGGCAAGAGAATTGGGGTTGCTTCCAGCAACGATGTCTCTGAAGCATCACTCAAGAATCTTGTTCAAAAGGCAGAAACCATCGCCTCATTCCAACAAGAGAATCCGGATTTCGGATCCCTTCCAGAACCTCTCCCGATTCGTGAGGCCGACGCCTATTCCGAATCGACAGCCAATTGCTCTGCGGAAGCTAGAGCCAAGAGCGTCGCAGTAATCCTCGAACGTTCTCGTAGCAATCAGATGCAAGCTTCAGGAGCGTTTTCCACAGGAACGGAAGAGACGATGATTGCCAACTCTCTTGGTGTATCAGCCTATCACTGTGGGACGATGGCTACGGTTATGACTGTTGTTATGGGGGACGATTCCTCGGGCTATGCTGCAGACGCGGCCCAGGATGTTTTGAACCTTGATACATCAGATATTGCACGTATTGCCGTAGACAAAGCGATTCAGAGCAGGAATCCAACATCCATTGATCCGGGATCTTATACGGTCATCCTCGAACCAGATGCTGTGGCCACCATGGTGTTCTACCTTGGCTATCTCGGACTAGGCGCTCAATCGATGCAAGAAAAACGCAGCTTCATGAACGGGCGTATCGGGGAAGCGATCATGGGCGACAACATTACCATCTGGGATGATGGATTCGATCCCCGTGGAGTCATGTTCCCGTTTGACTATGAAGGCGTTCCCAAGCAGAAGGTGATGCTGATCGAGGAGGGGATCGCGCGCGGTGTGGTTTATGACTCAGCATCAGCCCAGCGAGAGCCTGGCAAGACGTCCACAGGTCACGGACTCCCTGCACCCAATACCATGGGGCCAATTCCCACTAGCCTGCTAATGAAGCCGGGATCAGCGACCACAGAAGAGATGATTGCCGCGACGACGAAAGGGATCTGGGTCACTCGCTTCCATTACGTCAATCCCGTGCATCCTGTGAAGGCCATCCTGACAGGCATGACGCGAGACGGCACGTTCCTCATCGAAAATGGGAAGATCACGCGTCCGTTGAAGAATCTTCGATTCACCCAGTCCATTCTTGACGCATTCTCGAACGCTGACATGCTGGGGCGAGATCTGAAGATGATCAAGATGGGATTTGGCAACTTCGCCACCTGTGCGCCGGCGGCCAAGATCAATGGATTCGCATTCACCGGAGCGACGGAATTTTAGTCAGGGAGGAGGGAATACTCATGCGGGAAACTACAGAACGCGCACTTGATGTGTGCCAGGGCCATGGGGCGACCTATGCCGATATCCGCATCGTGCGCCGCGAGAATCAGAACATTACCGTGAAGAACGGCATCGTGCAGACCCTTTCTCTCGATGATGATTTTGGATTCGGTGTTCGTGTCATTGCTGATGGAGCCTGGGGATTTGCCAGCAGCAATCGGCTGAATGAGGCCGAGATTGATCGCATTGCAGCACAGGCCGTTGCCATTGCCAAGGCAAGTGCAACAGCCAACAAAGAGTCCGTTGATATCGGCCCTGCCGAAGTTCACGTCGATACCTATAAGACGCCAATGGAGATTGATCCGTTTGATATCTCTCTGGAAGACAAGATCGACGTTCTCATTGCTGCAGACAAAGAGGCACGAGCCGTTAAGGGTCTGGCTTTGGCCCAAGGATCAATGGGATTCTTGCGAGAGACCAAGACATTCGCCAGTTCAGAAGGCAGTTACATCGAACAAATACTGGTGGAATCGGGTCTGGGCATCACTGTCCGCGCTGTCGCTGATGGCGAGATGCAGCAACGATCCTATCCCAATTCATTTGGAAGACATCAAGGAACGGGCGGATACGAGATCATCAAGAAGTGGGATCTCCCAGGGAATGCTCGGCAAGCGGCAGAAGAAGCTGTTGCGCTTCTATCCGCACCTCAATGCCCAAGCAAGACGACGACGATCATTCTCGATGGTCCGCAGCTGGCGCTTCAAGTGCATGAATCGTGTGGACATCCCATAGAGCTTGATCGTGTCTATGGAACCGAAGCGGCCTTTGCGGGCACCAGTTTCTTGACGCCAGACAAGTTCGGGACGTTCCGCTACGGATCTGATGTGGTTAATCTCGTCGCGGATGCTGTAACACCAACGGGACTTGGCACCTATGGCTATGATGACGAAGGCGTGCCGGGACAAACCACGGATATCGTCAAGAGCGGCATGTTTGTTGGCTATCTGACATCACGTGAGACAGCCAGTCAGCTTCGCAAGACGCATCCTGACGCGCCCGAACGATCCAATGGAACGATGCGGGCTGATGGTTGGAATCGTGTGCCGATTGTTCGTATGAATAACGTCAGCCTGATGCCCGGGCAACCGTCTTTGGACGAGCTCATCGCCGATACAGATGATGGCATCTATATGCTGACCAATAAGTCGTGGTCGATTGACGACAAGCGCTTAAACTTCCAGTTTGGCACGGAGCTTGCCTATGAAATCAAGAACGGCAAGTTGGGACAGATGGTGAAGAACGCCACCTACACGGGCATTACGCCGCAGTTCTGGGGCGGATGCGATGCTGTCTGTAATGCCGATCATTGGAATACCTGGGGTACGACCAATTGCGGCAAGGGCCAGCCCATGCAGAGTGCTCATACGGGGCACGGCACAGCTCCCGCTCGCTTCCGCAATGTGCAAGTGGGTCTTATGGATGGCTAGCTGATCGAAGAACGGCTAGCTTTGAGAGTGCGTTCGCATTCTCTTGGTCAGGTACAAGCGCACTATGAAAGAACAGGTACGCGGGAGAAGGCGATTCAGCCTTCTCCCGCCTGTTTCCTAGCATCCCAATCTGTGCTGAATTCGCGACGTACCTGTGTGAAGGTCTGCCATGTCCTTGCATGAGTCGCAGAGGTGATGGCATAGTGAATCAGTTTGACGAGAGGGGGTATCCGTGAACGAACTTGCACATCTCATTACAGCCGCAGCTTGGGGGCTGGTTGCCCTGGCGCTTGCAGCAGGAATTCCGTTTGCTTGGCGCAAGGTGCTTGCCTACATCGAAGCCAAGACGCAATTGCAGCTAGCCGAAGCCGTACGCCGTATGCTGGACGAGTAGGCGTGTCCTAGAACACCACAAATAGCCCGCCAATGATGACATAGGCGATCAGCGCCACTGCAGAGGCTTCCATGCCACTCGCCCCGCCTGTTAGCCAGGACCTGCCTTGCAGCGTTGTCTGAAGAAGGCTCACTTCAGCGGCCTCTCCGTTCATCGGAAGACCAAGAATGCCTACGAGTGAGAAATTCCAGGCTGCGTGAAAGCCAATGGGTAGCCAAAGCGACCCGCTACGAACGTACATGGCAACAAACAAGAAGCTGACAAGGATGCTTGATGCAAGAACGGTGAGGGCCTTGGCAAAAGTCAGGCTCTTGAGTTGCCCAATCAAGTGGACGATTCCGAAATAAGCGCCGGCTACGAGTACTGCTAGTGGCCATCCCCATACCAACGAGAGCTCCCGAGCAGCCATGGCACGAAAGATGATCTCTTCGACAACGCCTGTAAATATGGCCAGGCAGGCCATTCCCACCATCCAAGCCGCCTTGCGTTTGGGCTTGAGAATGCTGTGAGATCGTTCGATGGATGCCTGTCCGAGCATTCCAAGAATCAACACGAGAACGACGGGAAGCAGAAGTCCAAGACCAATCCCTGCCACCAGCCATCCAGTGCGGAACGATAGTTGCATCCATTCCATTGGACGACGCCACAAGACAGTGGTTGCGATCCATGCAAGCGGAAGGCCGGCAATCAGTACCCCGACCCCCTTCATGAGCATGGTGGTGTGATCCTCGTACTTACCTCCCATAATGGCATCGAAGGATTGCCCTGATCTCCATGCGGCCAGCAGCGCGCCGATGTATTGGCCGAGATGCATAAACAAGAACAGGCCAAAGCTCCAAACCAAAACAAGATATGGATTCCTAATGGTCATTTCAGACATGGGTTTGCTGCCTCCTTGCCAGTAAGTGCTAGCTAGGGGGCCGACGGTTCATTGCACGATTGCCGGATCGCTCCAATACGCGTGTTTGTATGATGTCTCCAGGTAAAGTAGGATTAGATCCAGAGTTCTCATGGGAGGGATCAATGACTTCTTGGACAGCGCTGCGAGAGGGATTCGATGCGTTCACACGGCGACTGCCCTTGATGCTTGGGGTCGTTCTGGTATTGCTGGCCGTCCAGCAGGCTATCGATCTGTTGATTCCTGATTCTCTCGTTCTGCTTGAGTCTCTGGTGACTATGATCATCCTCTCTCCCTTGTATGCAGGGCAGTATCTGATCGCCCTGAAGGTTGTGCGCAGGGAGCCCGTCGTCTTCAAGGAACTCCTCTCGGGGATGCCACAGCTGGGTCCCATTTTTTGGGCCTACGTTCTCGTTACGTTATTGACGGTCCTGGGAATGGTTGCCCTGATTATTCCGGGCATTATCGTGGGCTTGATGTATTCATTCGTGCTAATCCGTTTTCTCGATCCCAAGGAAGGCTTACGTTCGCTTCGGGCAACCGAAGCGCTGAGCGAGAGTGCGGACATCACCAAGGGGTACAAGGGAACACTCTTTGGCATTAGTCTCCTCCTTGGTATTCCTCTGGGAATTCTCATCATCTTGCAGACGGTGTCTGTCTACAACCCGCTCTTCCCTTCATGGATTGCTGAGATTATTGCTCTTCTCAGCGGAGCCCTATTCTTCGGACCCGTCCAAGCCGCCAGCTACATGGTGGTTTACGATCACGCGCTGAATCATCCACGTGGCTAGCCATGGATCTAGTCTTCAAAGACATCCTGCCGTCGCGATGGGTGAGAGCCTCCTGCCATTGGGCGACCAAGGTGGTAGACTTGGGGTTGCAACCCTAGGAGGCAACTGTGCTATATGGATTTCTTGCTGCAGTCTTGTTTGGGGCCAGTGCGCCGCTTGCCAAGCTTCTTCTTGAAGGCGTGGATCCGATTGTTCTAGCTGGCTTGCTCTATCTTGGGGCAGGAGCTGCTCTCGGGCTCATGTTAGTGCTCGCTTCAGCTATGGGACGCAGCAGTCGTGAAGCACGTCTGGAAAAAAGAGACGTGCCATGGCTTGTCGGGGCTATTCTCACAGGCGGCGTTGTCGGGCCAATCCTTCTTCTTCTTGGGCTTCAACAGACGCCGGCAGCCACGACATCACTTCTTCTCAACTTCGAAGTCGTCGCCACAGGCCTTATTGCCTTCGCCCTGTTCAAGGAATCCGTCGGAAGAGCTACATGGGTCGCGATTGCCGCTGTGGCCATGGGCGGGGCACTGCTTTCTTTGGATCCCTCTGCAGGATGGGGAATCTCCGTAAGCGCTATTCTGATTCTTGGTGCGTGTCTGGCTTGGGGTTTTGACAACAACTTCACTGGCAGGATTTCTCTGAAAGACCCCAAGAGAATTGTTGCGATCAAAGGATTCGCTGCAGGTGCTTTCTCGCTTCTTCTCGGCCTCAGTCTGGGGAGACCCTTCCCAACTCTGTCCCGAGTGCTCTGGGCCCTAGTTCTTGGAAGTGTCGGCTATGGTGCAAGTATTGCCTTGTTTGTTCAATCACTTCGCCGCGTGGGCGCTGCGCGAACAGGCGCGCTGTTCGGTATCGCGCCATTCATTGGCGTTGCCCTTTCGCTTTTCATTTTCAGGCAACTCCCCCAAATCACGTTCTTCCTCGCGCTCCCCTTGATGATCCTTGCCGCCGTGCTGCTAGCAAGGGAGAAGCATGAGCATGAGCACATGCATACAGAAGAGACTCACACACACAGCCACAAGCATGATGACGCCCACCATGAGCATGAGCATACAGGCCACGATTCTGAAACAGCGAGTCACGTCCACGAGCATACGCACGAGGCTGCAGCACATGCTCACGCCCACAAACCAGACCCTCATCATCGGCATGAGCATGGCGACGCCTCTGGCTAATCCAGCTCGCAGAAGGCAGAGCAATGAGGCAAGAAGAACTTGCTGGCTCGCAGTTCGATCCAGTCGCTTCTACGGTGCCCCATAAACGCCGTGGTATTCCTCGGGGAGTAATGCGGCGATGTGTTGCATCACTGTGTCCGCCATTTTCTGGCGATCCTCGTGCGATGGCTTGCCTGCTGGAGGCTGGAGCGTGAATGGGTCTCCTGCACGAAGGTGAAAGTCTGTCCGCCGAAGCTTCTTAATGTTCGCCTTCGCCTTCTCTACACCCCAGAATGCCATGGGCACAATGGGACAGCCTGACTTGAGGGCAAGAATCGTGACGCCGGGATTGCCACGGCCTAGTTGACCATCGCCACTACGTGTGCCTTCGGGCATGATGCCGAGAATGCCGCCGTCTTTGAGAACCTGTAAGGACGTTCGCAGGGCAGCCATATCGGATTCGCCACGCTTGATGGGGATGGCTTCCCATTGATCAAGCACCCATCCGAGTAGCTTCTTATCCCATGTTTCGATCTTGGCCAACGTTCTAACAGGACGTGGATTCATGAGCATTCGTAGCGGAGGTAACTCCAACGCAGATACATGATTGGATACCAGGATGTAGGGTCCCTCCATGGGAATCTTGTCTACATCCTGAGCATCAATTCGGAATATGGATCTTGCGGTGATCCACGCTGCAGCATTGGCAATACGGCATCCGAGTCGACTCATGTTTTGTCTGCTGGGGCAATGATTTCTAGCGCGTTGGGAACGATGCTCATCTCCAGCTTCTGTCCTTCGAGACAGAGTGTTTCTCCGTCTGCATGGGCAGGCAACGAGCCTTCAATGGCAGTGACGCTGATGTGCGTTGTCTGGCCATCAGAGATCGCAGGATGCGCAAATTGTGTCCCCTTCATGAACTTCAGCATGAGAGCAAAGATGCGAGGGCGACTGACTTGTCGTGCAATGCATAAGTTGAATACGCCATCATCTGGCTTCCCGTCGGGGGCCATCATGAATCCACCGCCCATTCGCGTTCCGTTCATCACGGACACCATAAGGGCGTGGATATTCATGGGTTGGCCGTCGAATTCCAAGCGAACCAACGGAGCCTTGTAGTACAAAAAGATGGATTTAATAGCGGCCACGAAGTAGCTGACGAATCCAGTAAGGCGTTTCTGCTTGGCGGCCACAAAACCTACTACGGCATCGAATCCAATACCTATACCATTGCCAAAATAGCGGCCCTCAGAGAAATCGCCCCCAACGACGCGTCCTACATCAATCATCCGGCGGTGATCGTCTCCCAGCGCCTTACACCCAGCGGCCAGATCAGAGGGGATTCCCATACCAAAGGCAAAATCATTGCCGCGCCCCACGCATAGGACTGCCATTGTGGCGATGTGTCCCGCTTTCTTGGCCAGCATCAGGCCATTGAGAACCTCATTGGCTGTGCCATCGCCGCCTACGGCCACGACGACGTCTACTTCTTCAGCTGCCGTTTGGGCCAATTCAACTGCATGCCATGGACGTTCTGTCTTCACCAGATCAAATTCCAAGCCTAGGTCACGCAGCTTGGCTTCGATATCGGGAATGGACTGCCCGGCTGTGCCCCCTCCGGCTGCCGGATTCACAATCAATCGATACTTACCCATACAAGATACCATCCTCTGCCCTGCGGCTCTGTGATTGTACTTTGAAAACGTCAATACGACGAGACACCCTCCATGGTGACTGTCGACGGGTGCAGTTGGTTCTGACAAAGCAAGAGTGTCAGTTGCGATACCTGGTCACGCATTTGCTCTTTCTATTGAGTCTCAGCGATGATGGGAGCACTGGAGGGAACATGCCGAATCTCAACGAACATCCCACGCTGGCTGATTTCCAAGCCTATGTCGTGAAGCTGGAAACAGAGCGCGGGTTTGAAGATCAGTCTGTCCGAGATAAATGTCTATTGTTGGGCGAAGAGATTGGAGAGCTGTTTAAAGCTGTACGCAAAGCAGAGGGATTGAAGATCGATGTCTCTTCTCAATTTGGGACGGTTTCTGAAGAGCTTGCCGATGTTCTTATCTACCTTTGTGCTATCGCCAATCGATATGGCATTGACCTTGAGACAGCCTTCAGAGAGAAGGAGAAGATCAACCATCAGAGATCATGGATCGAGCAGGGCGATCTGTTCGCTGGATTCGAGTCCGATTCGAGTGTCGAGGAACAAAGCGAGGATGCAGATGCATGAGATTACTTCCCTATTGCCAGCCCAACGGGAGCAAGCAGTGCGCACATTAACAGCAGCGTTCAGTGACGATGTGATGTGGAGGGCGATTCTTCCCGATGACGTCGAGCGGCAGCGTGTCATGCCGATGATGTGGCGTGGAGTGATTGCCTACTGCCAACAGTATGGGATTGTGAGCACGACACCTGACGTTCGGGGTATTGCCGCTTGGACGAAGCCGGGTCACGCCCACCCTACGCTGTGGAAACAGTTGCGAGCAGGGTTCCTTCTTCCTCGCTCGGTCATGCTGATGAGTAAGGCATCGCGTGAGCGATTCATCCGCGAGATGAAGCAAATCGATCAAATACACCGCCGAGTTATGCCAAAGACACACTGGTATTTGTGGGCACTGGGAGTTGCCCCAGACCATCAAGGTCAAGGTATTGGCGGGGATCTGTTGATGCCCGCGTGTGCGCAGGCACAAGAGATGGGCTTTCCCTGCTACCTTGAGACAGAGACCGAGGACAATGCCTCTTTCTATGCCAAGCGAGGGTTTGAGGTTGTTTGCGAAGAGGAGTTCTCTGAAAGCAGCTTTCGATTGTGGTTTATGGTGCGGACGTAGAGCGGGACAGAAGACACAAAAGGAGCATGCGATGCCCGATCAGCAGAAGGCAACGGAAACATCTCTCGATACTGTCATTGTCTTCACGTCTCGAATGAAGGCGTTGGCAGCGTTCTATAGCCAAGGTCTTGGCATTGGCCCGTATCAAGAATCCCCGAAGCATCTGGGTTGCAGGATTGGGTCCGTCTATTTTGGATTCGATCAAGTCGATGCCGAGTCTGACAAAGGGCCAAAGGGATTCGGGCCGACGATTTGGTTCACTGTTGAGGATATCGAGGACAGCTTCCGCCGTCTCGTTGAGCTGGGGGCAACCGTGCGCTACCCGCCAACTAAGAAACCGTGGGGAGCCAAGCTGGCATCACTTGAAGACCTCGATGGCAACATCTTCGGTATCTCGCAACGATTGGAGAGTACAGATGAATGATCAACCTGAGGCTAGTCCTATCATCAAGGCGGCCGGACTGCAGTCCGGGGATTCCGTTCTCGAAATCGGATTCCGCCAGATCAACGCGATGCGGCTGTTTGCCGAGCTTGTCGGTGAGCATGGCAGAGTCACAGGTATAGACATTAGCTCTGAGCATGTTGCCAAGGCGCAAGAGGCACTCGGTGAAGGATCTAGTCCCAACATCCATGCAGTCAAGGGTTCGATCCTTGATCTTCCGTTTCCAGATAGCGCATTTGACGTTGTCTTCTGCCTTGGCGTTCTTCATGAGATTAGGGACTTGAATCGCGCGTTTCTGGAGATAGCCCGCGTTCTTCGACCCAATGGCCGCGTTCTAATAGCTGACTTTCAACGCTTTTCGCGGCTCAAGTTTGTTCTCTATCGCTTGCAGGTTCGGCTTCGAGGCGAATCGTGCTCGGATGTGCACCCTGGCTTCACTCATCAGAGCTTGACAGAGCGGTTGAGATCTCACGGCTTGCGTGAATCGTCCTATGAGAAGCCCTCTGGTGAATGGCGAATGGGGTTCATTCGATGCGAGAGCTTTCTCCTGGTCGCTGACAAGAGGATCGAGTAGCAACTACGCCAGCCGTTCGGCTAACTACTAAACATTACGATTTATTGATAGATTCCGGATTTATTGATAACATTCCCTCAGTTAGTTTCTTGCGGAGGGGTTCATGGATTCGTTCAGCATAATTATGAGTGCAGCAGGGGGATTGGCCCTCTTCCTCTATGGGTTGCGGATTCTCAGCGATGCACTCAAACGAGCTATCGGTGAGAAGATGCGCGGGCTGCTCGAACGATTGACAGGCAAAGCATATCGAGGCGTTATTGTTGGTGCAGTGACTTCAGGAATCCTGCAGTCGAGCAGCATGACGATGGTCCTGTTGATTGGATTGATCAACGCAGGCGCTATCAGCCTTGCACAAGGCATTGGCGTAATGCTGGGGGCCGAGATTGGAACGACGCTGACCGCTCAAATCATCGCCTTCAAGATTGGCCACTACTATCTACCCATTATTGCTATAGGCTTCCTGCTTTCGGAAATCTTCCGAGGAAAGCGGATCGGCGATGTCGGCCGCATTGTTCTTGGATTCGGCCTGCTATTCCTCGGGATGAGCATTCTGTCAGGAGGGCTTAAAGGATTGGCTCAATCTGAGACAGTGCTTCGATTGCTCGAATCTTGCGGATCCAATATCCTTTTTGGCGTGCTAGTGGGCGCCGTTGTCACGGCGATTATTCAGAGTTCTTCAGCGATGACGGCCCTGGTCATTGCTATGGGCGCTGCTGGCGTTCTTACGCTGCCTGCTGCCATTGCCCTTACGCTGGGTGCCAATATCGGAACGACAATTACGGCTCAAATTGCATCGATTGGATCGTCTGTGTCCTCCAGGCGGCTGGCCATGACGCAGCTAATAGTTAATATTTCCGGGGTTGCTGTGTTTGTCCCGTTCGTTCCATGGTTTGCGCAAATGGTGTCTCTTACTTCTGCTTCTCTTCCAAGGCAGATTGCCAATGCCCACACGATCTTCAATGTTGCTGTGACGCTAGCTCTCATTCCTTGTGTTGGTGGATTGGTCTGGCTCGTGAAGCGATTCGTCCGTGGTCGTGAGTCCAAGGGGGCGGCTACTCCTCAGTTCCTCTCAGAAGAGGTGTTGGCCACGCCTTCAGTGGCGCTGAGTCAAGCGAGGAAAGAGGTTCTTCGTATGGCAGAGATGGCCACGACGATGATCCATTCATGCCATCGGGGCTTGTTGGGGCGCAATCGAACGATGGTTGCCGAAGTCTTTGAGATCGAAGAAGCCGTAGATAGTCTGAAGCGCGCCATCGAGGATTATCTGGATCGCATCCACAGAGAAGCTCTCTCTGACAAAGAAGCACGGCTGTTGCATGCCCTACACCATGTCACGGGTGACATCGAACGTGTAGGCGATCAGGCAGTTAATATCGCTCAACGTGCCATTGCCATCTTGCGTGAGCAGCAAGAGCTTTCTGAGCCCGCGATTCGCGACTTAAATGATCTGTTCGAAAAAACAACCACACTGTATATGCAGTCTGTCGAATCCTTGAGAGATGAAGATCGAGAGATGGCACAGGGTGCGCTCGCCCTGGAAGAAGAAGTCGATCGTCTGGAGCGGAAATACAAAGCCAATCACCTGGTTCGTTTAGAGGCAGGAAGTTGCAGTTCGACTGCCGGTGTTCGCTATGTCGAAATTCTTCACAACCTTGAGCGAATGGGAGATCATGCCGTCAATATTGCTGGAGATGTTCTTCACACGATCTGAGGGTTGGATCAGCACGACGTAATGACATAGTACGTGACGATCTCTCCGGCTGCGTCCAGCAGGAATGCCAAATCGTAGTCGTTGTTCCACACGGGCTCTGAGGCGCTCAAATAAAGGCGCGTTGTTGTGTTTGTGCCACTGCCAGAGTAGATGGTGATTTGTGCTCCTGGAGCAAGGGTAACGCCACCGGGAAGCCGAAAGGCTACGCCGTGGTCGTTCTCCACTCGCCAGCCTGATAGATCAATAGATTCGGCTCCCGTGTTTTGTAGTGTGAAATACTCGTCATTGAGATTCGTCGCATCGTCACCCTCAGCGTCAAAATGGAATGGCCACACAAACTCGATGGATGGGGCCTCTGTAGCCGGAGGTATCGGTGCCCGTACATCGACGCTGCCAGTACTGGAAGCAGTCTTCCCCTCATGATTGACAATGCTGAGGGTGACTGTGAACGTTTGATCTTCGTCTGTTTGATACGAGTGGACGACAATCATTCCGCTTCCCTTGGTCCCATCTCCAAAGTCCCAGGAGTATTGCGAGATGACCCCATTGGGAGAGATGGATTCAGAGGCATCAAATGTGACAATCAATGGAGATAGGCCTGTTCCAGGTGCAAGGGTGAATGTAGCCACAGGTAGCAGATCAGGGCCAACGCATCCTCCTGCGAGCAAGCCCATTAGCAAGAAGAGAATTCCGCCGACCGTTTTGTTCTTCATCTCTTTGCGAGGATAACACATCTGCAGACGCATCATGATCGGGAGTGTTTCTCCATGAAAGAGACTCTCGACTCGATTTGCGTGTTTGGATGCCGTGCTACAAAGAAAGCGCCCCGGCAGATGCCAGGGCGCTGGGATTGATTTCCGTCGACGAAATGATTCCTAGTCTCCGGTTACATGGAGAGTGTAGGTAACGACCCAATCGGTATCGACGAATTCTCGTACAGCAACGTAATAGGTTCCTGGTGCCAAATTGATGCCGATCCAGCTTGACGGATCTGCTGCTGACACATCGTCATTCTCAGCTAGCGTGTTCCCAAATGCATCGAACAGACCTATCTCCGTATCCCCTGTCGTTACCGTGGACAGGGTTACATAGGTGGCGCTGGTAACTTCGAACTGATAGTAGTCGAGATCTCCAACGACTGAGATGGCTCCTGATGCGCTTAGATTCCCCGGCAACGAGCCAAGGTTGTCTGCGAGCGAGTAGTCGTCATTGGGTTCGACTTCCGAAATGAACGTCTGCCCGGATACAGAGAGCGTATAGTCATAGATTACGTTGTCGTCGTCATGTTCTCGTACCAGGACATAGTACGTCCCCGGCCCGACTTCTTCTGACAGCCAGCTCCAATACTCACCAATCACGTAATCGTCATTGGATGAAAGAACGGACCCGTTGACATCGAGCAGCGCTATTTCCGTATCTTCATCGGTGACAGTGGTAATAGTCAGAACCGTCCATTCTGTTACGGTGAGTGAATAAACGTCGAGATCTCCAACAACACCAATTGTACCGACAGCACACCCTTCGCCGGGAAACTCACCGATGAAATCTGCAAGCCCAAGCGAGTTGTTGTCTTCAACTTCTGTGGCGCAACCTTCGCTATAAACATTCAGGGTGTAGTCGTAAATGACGTTGTCATCTCCATGTTCCCACACCATCACAAAATAGCGGCCTGCATACAGATACTCCTGGATACTGCTGGAGTATATGTTCAGGGCGACGTCATCATTCTGTGCGATGACATCTCCGTCTGAGTTTAGCAGAGCGATTTCTGTGTCCTCGTTGGTGAGTGTCTCGATTGTCACCCAGCGTGACGAGCTGAGATCGAAGTAGAAGAAATCGATATCTCCCACGATGCCAATCGTCCCTTCAATACATCCACTACCGGGGAGATCGGCCACCCAATCAGCAAGTGCTCCAGAATCATTGTCTTCCACCTCTGTCTTGCATTGACCAAATCCCACTACTCCCAAAGCCAATAGTAGAATCACAACCAGCCAACCAGCCAGGCTTCGCTTCATCTTCTCCTCCTCTTCCTTGCCTAGGTATGCAGAATACACCATTTACACGGCGAGAGGAGACTTCGTTTTGCGCTACGCTTCGGCGCATGCTCGTGTAGAATCAGCCTCCATGGAACATGACAAGGCCAACCTAACAGGCACTCTCACACTGCTGATGTCTGCAGTGATTTGGGGATTTGCGTTTGTGGCGCAACGCGCGAGCATGGAACATATTGGTCCCTATACGTTCACGGGCATCCGCTTCGCCCTAGGGGCACTTGTTCTGATTCCTTGGATCCTTGCCAGTCGGCTCAGACCACCAATGCCTGTTCTCTCGTCGAGGACCCGCCATCTATGGCTTGCTGCAGGGGTGGCTGGTTTCGTTCTTTTTGTCTCCGCGAATTTGCAGCAGATCGGCCTCGTGTACACGACAGCAGGGAAGGCAGGCTTCATTACAGGACTGTATGTCGTAATTGTCCCATTGCTTGGGTTGTTTCTGCGCCACCGAGTAGGTGTCTTCGTTTGGGCTGGCTGTGTGTTGGCTGCTGTAGGCATGTATTTTCTCAGCGTTGAGGGCACGTTGTCGATTTCTCTAGGTGATGCCCTTGTCCTGGGCAGTGCACTAGGATGGGCTTTTCACGTGCATCTCGTTGGCTGGCTGGCGCAGCGGATGCATCCATTAAGAGCCGCAGCGCTGCAATTCACCATTTGCTCTGTACTCAGCCTGATCATGGCCCTCCTCACCGAAGACATCCAATTGGCCGGGCTGCTGAGTGCTGGTTGGATGATCGCCTATGCCGGGATTCTGTCCGTTGGCGTGGCCTATACGCTGCAACTGTTTGGTCAGCGTCTCATTGATCCTACGCGCGCAGGCGTTATTTTCAGTTTGGAGGCTGTCTTTGCCGTGCTTGGCGGGTGGGTAGTGTTGGGAGAGACTCTCTCTACACGAGGAATCATCGGATGCGCCCTCATGCTCGGGGGGATGATGCTGGCCCAGATACGCTCTCAAGCAGATTCTAGATCAGATAAAGTCAATATACTGTCCTAGTAGGGATGACGCGTTAACTGCATGACAGCGTCTTTCGCATCGGGCTACGCCGATCATTGTCTTAGATTGGGAATGCGGACCAGTAGACATCAGCTTCAAGGGTTCTCGTTCTGTAATCCCTCACTATCGTCGAAGTCGGCAAATGATCCGAATGTCAGATGGCTGCTCTCAATGAGAGGTTTGGCTCGATCGAGATCGCCTTCAGCCACAAGGAAGTGAACGGGTTCAATCAAGGGGCGCACTGAGTGGAAGTTTTCGCCTTGAGCAAGGTAGGGAATGTTTTCACTGTCGAGCAAGGATTTAATGAAAGCGATATCGGCAAGGTTGGATGTCGATACGAGTTTCTTCAGCTTCATGATGGTCTCCCTTTGGACGACAAGCCTAACCCTCAACGGGTCGTTTAAGCAAGAGTGATTGGAAGCGAATTTGAGCACTAGCTCCTGGGGTTTCCAGGGATCGAAATTCCAGAACACCGAAACATTCGCCAACCACACGGCGAATATGCTCATCTTCGTAGAATGAAAAGAACCGCGGTGGAGAATGATCGTCTTCTTCATGGATTCCTTCGTGATCATGGCCACCATAGGCGCCAAAATAGAAGAGACCTCCTGGTACGAGAACGCGTCGGATCTCCTGCAACACAGCAGGCAGCTCGGTCTTGGGAAGATGAAGCAGGCTGTTGAATGAATACACAGCGTCAAATGATGCGGCTGGGAATGACAGATCAGCTACATCCATCACGTGAGCCACCAAGCCCTTGTCGCGGCATAGCTTGACCATTGTTGGAGACAGGTCGATACACGTAACTGTGCAACCTGCATCTGCAAAGAAGCGGCTATCGCGTCCCGTCCCAGCACCAACTTCGAGGAGGCGGGTCAGGCCTCTGGCTTGAAGATGCAAAAGGAAGCCAGCGCGTTCAGAGGATTTCCACTCTGGGAACGCTGACTGATTGCGCGAAAGCGCCCCGGCGTCATAGGCTTGGCGCAGTGCATCACGAAGTTCGTCAGTCATAAGTCACTCTTCCGTAGCTAGCAGCGCAGGCAAATCGCTTAGCAAGCAGATCTCATAGGTGGGCGTAACGTCAGTCTCATTGACACTAGATAGAGGGTTGAACCAGCAGGTATCGATGCCAGCATTCGATCCTCCACGTATGTCTGATGACAGTGAATCGCCAATCATCAGTACCTCAGCTTTGTCGGGAAGGCCCATCTCCTTCAGCGCAATATCGAAGATCGCTGGATCGGGCTTCGCGACACCAACCTCCTCGGAAACAATGACAGGATTAAACAAATCGCCCAATCTCAATCGTGCAATACGCGCATGTTGAACACTGGCAAAGCCGTTGGTCAGGAGTGCAAGATGATAGTGATGCTTGAGTTGGTTTATCAGTGACTGAGCCCCTTCGAGAAACGTCGATTCCTGAATAAGGTTGTCTAGGAACGCTTCACCAAAAGCGAGTGAGTCGCCGGCCAGATCCAACTCCTCGAACAATAAACGAAAGCGCTCGCGACGTATGTCACTAGCGCGTAATTCTCCAGCTTCGAACCGTCTCCACAGTGCGTTGTTGATTTGATGATACGTTGCCGTAAAGCTCGAGGGAACGACAAGCTCCATCTTGCGCGGGGTGTTCTCTAGAGCGATGGCTTCGGCGCGCTGAAAGTCGAATAGTGTGCCATCTGCATCGAACAGCAGCCACGTGTAGCGAGTCATTGAACTCTCCTTTCTCGGATACGAGGCCGGTTATTCAGACGCTGTCCTCTGATGCAATAGAAGCCGCATTCGAGCATAGAAGGCAAGGCTAATCCCCAGAGGAGGCAGCACAAGAACCAACGACGCTGGGAAGCTCTTCCATCCGGAAGAGGCTATGAAATAGGCGATGGACAAGATCAGAAAGCCGATAGATGACAACCCGTCGCGGCGCCAGCCTATGGCAAGTATGACGATAACGCATAATGCAGGAATCAGATGTAGAACGAACGCTTCGGAGGTCTTCCAGAAGTCATTCCCTTCCAAGTACACGTCCATGGCAAACATTGCCAGGAAGAATGCCAAGGCCATAGCCAGGAGTCGCGGTGTCCATAGAATTGCCGTGGTTATCCATCTCATGTCCGTTCTCCTCCCAATGGCTAGTTGGGTTCTTCCACCAGTGTTCCTCCGAACGATTGTCTCTCCGCTGCTGGGGGCAAGTAGAGAACGTGAACGTTTTCCACAGGACGCTCTAGGATGCGCGAGATTACGAGTGTCAGTTTGCGACTTTCAACACGAAGAGCATCGAGAGGGGGCCGCTGCGATTTCAGGACAGACACAAACACCGGCAGAAGGTCTGGAGAGTCCTTCATCCCGTTCTCTGCATAGTCTGAGTGCTGCAGTCTGCGCACGCGGACCCAGGTTCGTCCTGGCTCTGTGCCAAAGACTGTTCCTGCTGCATCTGCTATCTGCTGCGCCCAACTCAAATCGATAGTCTCGCTCTCAACAACGACGACATCAATGTCAAGAATTGGCATTGTTTCTCACCCATAGCATTCTAGCTTGTATGGCGCTTGCTTGGAAGTTGAAGGTAGAACGTTGTGTTGCACAATTCGGGTTTCCCATCAGGGCCCCTCTTCTCTTCGGGGAACACCCTCTCCAACCGAAACCCACAGCGCTCGGCAACTCGGCGACTCCGCTCGTTGGTTTCGTCACAATGGATGCGGACCTGCTCTGCCCCCAGATGTGTGAAGAGTTGAGAGACCGTTGACTTCACGGCTTCTGATACGTACCCATGCCCCTCGTTGTTGCATTCGGCAATGTAGCCAATAATGAAGTCGACGGGCTCGATGCTGAAGGGACCCACATAAACTTGTGCGACGAATTCGTCATTTGCCTTATCAAATGCCCCTATGAAATAGCAAATGCCCTTGCTCCAGTATGCGGCGACTTCGGCCAAGGTCTCCCGCGTGTGTTCCTCACTGGTTAGTGACATGGCTAGATTGCCCGATTCGTAGCGCTGCAAGTGATCACGATTTCTCAAGCTCATCTGGTAGTACCAGGATGCGTCCAGCTCCGTATAGGAGCGCAGAATGAGGCGCTCTGTTTCCCATCGAATTGGCAATCGAGCTTCTGACATAGGTTCTCCCATGTGGTTGTTAGACAGCTCCAAGATATGTTTGATCAGGCAATGTGTTATTGAGGATTCGTGCGACATCGTGAGGATAGAAACGTAGGATGAGAAGCTCCTTAATGGAAGCCCACCGTAGGCCAGTTTGGCCTGTATCAGGCATTGGACCCATCTTTGCTTGCTGTTCGCCCTTCAGGACACATTCGAAGATGACTTCAACCTGATGGAATGCAGGATCGATTTCGCAGTCCGGAAAGTCTGCGGCAATGAATTCGCGAACCCAGCGAAGCTTCTCGATTTCGACGCAGAGACTCGCTTCCTCTTCCACTTCGCGGAGGAGACAATCGTGTAGGGTCTCGCCGTTTTGCTGCCCACCTCCTGGGAATACGAACCAGTCCCCGCCGCCATCACGATAGCTAGAGAGCAGCACCATTCCTTCAGATTGAATAAATGCTCGAGCAGAGACCCGTGGAGCTTTCAACACGAACTTCCTCTTGCGCTTTCAGAGAGCAAGGATGAACGAATGCGCATCGTCGCAGACCGCAGCTTCGTTGTAGGGACGCAAGATAAGTCTTTCTGTCTCCCAACGAACTGGCAATCTGGCATGAGGCCTCCTATCTGGTTCTTAGATAGCTCCGAGGTACGTCTGATCAGGCATCGTGTTGTTCAGGATTCGCGCGACATCCTGTGGAAAGAAGCGTAGGGAGAGGAGCTCTTCAATGGAAGCCCAGCGCAACCCGATTTGCCCTGAGTCAGGAGATGACCCCAGCTCCGCTTGCTGCCTATCCTTCACGGAACACTCGAAAATGAGATCCACCTGATGGAAATCAGGATCGAGTTCGAAATTCTTGGGGTCGGTGGCGATGAATTCACGAACCCAACGAAGCGGTCCGATTTCGACCTTCACGCTCGTCTCCTCTTCGACTTCGCGCAAGAGACATTCGTGAAGGGTTTCACCACTTCGCTGGCCTCCGCCAGGGAACATAAACCAGTCCCCCTCGCGATCGTGATAGCCAGACAGCAACACAAGCCCATCAGATCTAATGAATGCTCTCGCTGAAATCCTCTTACGCATCGCCGCAAATCTCGGCTTCGTTGACCTTGAAGCCCTCATCCTCGGAGTAGAACTTGTGGCGTTTGGCAAGGAAGGCGACGAGTTCATCGGCTGTCATTCCATCAGCTGAGCAGGTATGGAATCGCGCTGTCTCACCGAACCAGTTGGCAATGGCTGCTCGAAGCGAGTCCTCCGTGTAGGCCTTTCCTGAATCGATCATCTTTCGCATGACCTCGTGGCCGTGGATGCTTTCCGACATAGATTCCCTCCTCTTCTTGATCTCATGGCCATTGTCGAAGACGAAATAAGCCCTGTCAATGCACGAGTTTCACGAGTGTCGAGGGTCTACTGACAATCCTACTCTCCGCTTGCAGGGGAAGGTTCCCACCTCTGTGGCATGATTTTCGGCGTGAGGCTGGACACGTCCCACGTGATCTTGAAGTCAACGGCTGTCAATCCCCATGGATCGCATCCAAGCTGGAAGTAGTAGCCGGCAAGGTCAGGTTCACCCGTTGTTTCCGCAAAGGCATAGAGCTGGCTGTCATAGGTCCAGAAGCTGCTTATGCAGCCATGCGTGCAGGGCACAGTGTCAGCATAGGCTTGACTCACAGGAACGAGAGTAATCATGTGATCCACTGTGCCATCATGATTTGTGTCAACGGCGACAAGCATTGCCCCAGTGCCCAGCGTACGAACCAAGCTAGCGTATAGAATGGCGGTGTCCTCACAGTCTCCTGTCTCATCCACAAGCGTCTCGATGGGATAGCGCGGGTACTCGAATCCAGAGCGATCATAGGTGTAGTCAATGGCCCCTTGGACGAAGTTGAAGGCGCATTCGACTGTTGTGTAAAAATCGGTCCCAACCTGTGATTGAATCCAATCGACGAGGCTTTCAAGATACGCATCATCAAGAGGATCAAGAACGTACTCGTCGTAGTCGCGATCTCCCCACAGGCCCCGAAGTCGTGATCGGTACTCATAGTAGAGCTCCGACGGAATGGACATTGTCCAGTCAATCTCTCGTCCCGCGTACTTCCATCGAAAGCGTCGAACGAAGGGGCCTGGCGCCGACACCACGACTTCCCTCTCAACGGAGGCCTCGGCCAGTAAATCGTCTGTCACAGTGAGCACAACCGTATAGGTGCCCGGAATAGAATAGCGATAGGATGCCGTAGACCCGTATCCCACTTGACCATCGCCAAAATCCCACGACCATCCTTCAATCCAACCATCTTCATCTGAAGATCCGCTGCCATCGAACACAACCAGCAGAGGCGCTTCTCCAGTCTGTGGTGCGCAAACCATCTCCGCAATAGGGGATTGATTGAACTCAGCAACCTCGATAAGCACTGACGAATTGCTCGTTGTTCCACGATTGTCACGTACAGACAAACGGACTTGATATACCCCGGGTTCAAGGAACCGGTGTGTGACAGTCGCCCCTCTCTCCCGTTCTCCGTCGCCAAAATCCCACGCCCAACGAGTGATTCGCCCATCGGGATCGTAGGATGCCGAGGCATCGAATTCCACGTCCAGAGGAATGCTACCGCGCGTTCGAGAAGCAGTCATCAACACTACTGGCGAGACATTGGAAAAGAATGTGCAGCCTGTTGGGAGCAGGTGAAGAACGAGGAGAAAAGGGAGGAATCTCGCAGCGAGTTTTCGCCTGGAACCCATTATCACCTGCCACAAGAGGGCCTGAATGTCCAAGCTCAGGCAACTCCCCTCGTTCCGCGATTTGATTCAGAACTGATTATCCGAGCACAGCTTCCTCCGCGCTAAGGTGCTCAACAGCCAGGGGCACTATCGGTATGGCTGCTGAGGAGGCCATCAGATCTACCTCTGAACATTCCATCCAAAGCCAATCATGCCACCAACACTCCATGTGCCAGCCATTCCGCGCTGAGAGAAATCGAGGGTTCCAGACAGAACGCGGCTTCCTGCGAATACCAACGTAACCTGGCTACCAGTGAGAGATCCAGACATAATAGCCAGTGACAAGCCACCGAAGTTGCCTGTACCTCCAATACCGCCTGATGATGAATGTTGAACAAATAGAGTTAGAGACATAGGGAACCCATTGTCGTCCAAGGTTCCGACCCATGTGCCATCCAAACTTGGATTTACCGTAATCGTCTTCGAGAGCGTCGCAGTCGCACCGCTGTCATCCGCAACAGTCAAACGAACTGTGTAGGTATCGCCGACTTGATAGGAGTGCTTCGGATTCCGGGATGTAGACGAA
>Ga0233437_1002185_pt1 | contig 30993 bp, 43 predicted proteins | sample SI_122_August201_FD_182714 | JGI IMG/M metagenome (GOLD analysis project Ga0233437, IMG submission 182714) | Seawater microbial communities from Saanich Inlet, British Columbia, Canada - SI_122_August2016_200_MG | ecosystem: Environmental > Aquatic > Marine > Inlet | place: Canada: British... | reverse complement strand
ACTGACTGCTTCAATCACACAATCACAAGGTCAACAAGCATTGACCAAGATCATCAATGAAATATCAACATGTGCAAATGCAGGTGATGTGGTGACACTGATGTCTGCTGCTGCAGGTGCAGTTCAGATCATTGTGAACAATGGTGCAAACAATCTGCAGATCTTCCCTGCATCAGGGGATGATTGTGGTGCAGGTGTTGACACAGCAATCACAGTTCCACCAGGGGCAAAGATTCGCTTTGATGCATATGATGCAACCAACTGGAAGGTGGGGTAAATTATGAAACGTCTATTAATTCTCTCAATGCTGGTCACAGCAGGATTCGGTCAGTGGGCTTATGATTATTCAGTCCAGCCAATGGAAGCGAAACTCCTGGGAGATATAAACCCCCTGGGAAATCATCTGCTGAATGATCAGACCACTGTGAACATGCAGTCAATGGGTGCTTCATATCACTTTGATGGTGTGAATGATGAAATCTATGTTGCAGATGATGCAAGCTATGAAATCACAACAGGTGACTTCACCCTTCATGCAAGGGTGTCTATCCCTGCAGGTGGTCAAGCAACAGTCAGTAAACTGACATCATGGGTCAGCAATGGTTGGTTCCTTAGAATTCATTCTTCAGGTTATAGGATCAGGTTGGATGATGGTGTCAGTGAATATGACAGTGGATATATGGGGACAGTTGCAACAGGTGTTGAAATTGATGTTGCAGTTGTCTTTGACAGGGATGGGAATGTCAGCATATATGAAAATGGTGTTTTTGAAGTTGCTGCAGACATATCCACATACAACCTGACCCTTGCAGGAACAGGGACACTTGACTTCAATTCATATCCCTTTAGTGGTACCACATATATTGGTGATGCAGAATGGAAAAGCTTCACCCTATTCAACACCGCACTGACAGCAGCAGAAGTGAAAGACCTTTCTGCACCAACACCCTTCAAGTGGGTGGGTGCATCACAGACAGCAAAGAATGTTTCCAGTTGTGAACAAAGTGGGTTCCCTTATGACACATTCACAGGTGCAAGTGCAACAGGGTTCACTGCAGCAAACACAGGTGGACTTGGGATTGCAGGGACAGCAGATGAATTGGTCTTTGTCATTGGTAAGGAATACACAGTCAGTTTTGACTACACCCACACATCAGGGACTTCACCAATTGTGGAAGTCAGGGATGGTCTTGGTGACATAGTCAGGGAAACAATCAAGACATCAGGTGAAATGACAGGGTCAGAATCTGTCACCTATTCTTTTGTTTCAGGCTATTCTGAAACAGGCACAGTGGGGTTCAAGAATGATGGGACAACTGTGTCATTTGCAATTTCCAACCTGAACATTGTTTCTTCAGGTGTCACAGCAGACTTCCCCAACTATGCAATCAGCAGTGGGTTCTGGATGGATGTGTCAGGCAATGCCAATGATGGAACTGTCACAGGTGCAACTGTACTGAACTATGAAGGTTCACATTCAGATGGGACAGATTTATTCTCTGATGGTGATGCAACCTTTGGTGGGCTTGTAGGCATTGGTGCAACTGCATCTACATATGGTTTATCAATTACAGGGGCTAATGCCAATACTTCTGCAATCGGATTGACCAATACAGATGGTGGTGATTATGTATGGCGTGAAGGTGTCCTAACCTCTAATGAATGGAAGTTAAGGGATATTACAGGTTCAGCAGATAAAATCTTAGTTGCTTCAACAGCCAACGGTCTTATCACCCTAAGTGGTGGCACAGGTGGAGTAAGGTTAGACAACACAGTTGGGATTGGGGTTGCGCCAATAGCAACATCTTCTTTTTATCATGGCGCATCACTTTCCGCAACTAACCCAAGAGGTGTGCAGTTAAATCCTGCTATAACTGCAACAACTGGTTCAGCTTCTGCCTATGCAATTGATGTAAATCCATCGATTATTTTAACCAGCGGTGATACACATTCACAAGTCGCATCTTTAAATCTTGATGAACCTAACATAACTACAAATGGTGCAACTGTTACTATTGCTTCAACTTTTCGAGTAGGGGCGGCACCAACTGAAGGAACAAACAACTACTCAATCTTTGTTGATGCAGGTGATGTTCGCTTTGATGGTGACCTGACAGTTGGTGGAACACTGAATGTCACAGGGGCACAATCCTATTATGGTGAAATGGTCATTGATGCAAGCACCACAGTCACAGTCTTGGGTTCAGCATCCTGGGATTCAACCAATGTGACAGACATTGTTGCAGGTGAGTTGAATGGGTTCACATATGCAGGATCCAAACTGACTGCCACAAATGCAGGGACTTATCTTGTCAGTTGGGCATATTCAGGGATTGCAGATTCAGGGACACCCACTGTCATCAGTGGGATTTCAATTGATGGTGCAACACCTGCAGCAGGTCACAAGTCTGCAAGAAAATATTCCAACACATCTGATGTTGGTGCAGTTGCAGGGTCAAACATCATCACACTGACAGCAGGACAGACCCTTGAATTGAGACATTACACTTCAGGTGGTAATGACATTGAAGTCACATATCTGAACTTTAATGTAACACAACTATAGGGGACAATCATGAAAGTCAAGTGTCCAGATGGGAAAGTCAGAAAGGGATCCAGGGAAAAAGATGGAAGGATCCTGGTGGTCATTGACAAGAAAAAAGTCTTTGCAGGGTTTGGATCTGGCAATATGACCAGACAGTTCAGGTTGCAGAAATGATGGATCTGATCAACAAGATCATTGCAAGCAAGTTCATCAAGTGGGGATTCAATGGGAATGTGTGGTCATGGTTCCACATCCTTGGTGGTGGTGTCCTTGCAAGGATCCTGATCATCTGGTTGGATCCAGGAAGAACATTGTTGTGGGTGTTGATCATTGCACTTCTTTGGGAAGTGTTTGAATGGTATGCAGAAGACCAGGAAGAAGTCTATGGATCAGTTGAAAGATTCTGGTGGGATGCAGCAGGGGATGTCATTGGTGCAGTTGCATGTGCAGTCCTTGTGGTGTCAATGGTTTGGTGACCAAGTTGAAAGTTGAAAGGGGTTTGACATGAAAGCATTTATTCAGAAACACTTCACAGTTGGTGGGATCATCACACTGATCACAGCATTCTGCACACTGTTTGCAGTGGTTGGTGGGTTGTATGTGTTTGCAGATGACATTGGAGAAACACAGGTTGAAGTGGTGACAATCAAGAAAGCAGTTGTCTTGAACACCAAGCACAGTGAAAGAACTGACATTCATCACACAGGGGAAAGACTTGTTGAAACCTTTGTGACTGAACCAATTTTTGCAGCATACAAGGAAAGCGAAAAACAACTTGATGAACAGTTTCAAAAGCAGCTATTCATTCAGCTTGAAAGAATGGAAAAGAAGTTGGACAAATGATGAAGGGAAACAAAACATGAAGAGAATTTATTTGATCATAGCATTGACACTGATGATGGTGTCCACTGCCCTTGCTTTTCCTGGTGAAGGAATCATTGGGTGGTTGTCAGATCAGACAGGTCTGACTGAACAAGTGTGGAAGTGGGTTGGGTCAATCATCATCATCCCTGGAATGGGTTGGTTGATGTCCAAGTCCACCTGGGATCAATGGGAGAAACAAATATATGTGATCATCTTCAATGGTGCAAAGAAGTTGAACCTGTTCATCATTGGGTTCCCCGTTGCAGGTGTGGTGTGGGAAAAGTTCATTGAAGCATTTGTGATCAAGTGGATCTTTGGTGTCTTCAGGATCCTTGCAGTCATCCCCATTGCCATTGCTGCAGGTTTCAATTCTGAAGGTGAAAGTCTTGCAGGGGACAAGTGATGATTCTGAAAAGGATTGCTTTCACTGAATATGGTGTCTTTGGTGTCCTGTTGCACAATGGGATCCCTTTCACTTTGACAGTTGAAAGACCTTGGTTGAACAATGCACCAGAAGTGTCATGTGTTCCTGCAGGATTATACACAGGAATCAGACACAGTTCTGACAGATACAAGGACACCTTCAGGTTGAAGGATGTCCCTGGAAGGACAGGGATCCTGCTGCACACAGGGAACCACATGGATCACAGTGCAGGGTGCATCATCATTGGGGAAAAGTTTGATCCTTACAAGGATGAACCAGGGATCCAAAGCAGCAAAGAAGGGTTTGATGAATTCATGAAGATCCTGGAAAACAAGCAGACCTTTGAACTTTTAATTGTGAACAGGGGTGAATGATGTCTTCCCAAGTTTATTGCACAGCAACCAACCTTGTTGAACACTTTGCAAGGATTGATGACTATGACCTGAAGATCAACCTGGATGACTTCAGGTTTGTTCAACATGCAGGGAACACCTTCAAGTTGCAGAACAGTGGATCTGTCCTGAACTTATATTTGCAAGGTGAAGACCAGGGTGCAGCAGTTGCAAATGTTGGTGCCCTTTCCAGTGATTATGATTGGGTGTGGGTTGAAGCTGAAGATTGTTTATATATCTTATTTGCAACAGGGGATGATCCAACAGACACAACCTGGAAGATCCAGGGATCCCCATTGGATTCTGCAGATGCAAAGACTGCAGCAATTGCACATGCTTCAGAAATGTTGGAAAGCATTCTTGACAGCAGGATCCCAAAACCAATCCCAAAGACCAAGCAGGGAAAGACAGCAGGGGTTCAATATGATTATTGGATTGTGATGTCATGTGCCCTTCTTGCTTGTTGGCATTTGGTCAGATCTTCATCACCTGAATCAGAAGATGTTGAACTGCTGCAGAAGCAGATTGGGACAGTGATTGGTGGTGCAGAAGGTGGGTTCCAGGAAAGGGGAATCATTGACAAGTTGAATGATGGTTCCATCAAGCTTTCATTTGAACTGACCAGATCTGACAAACATTGGACAGATGAAATCAGTGTTGGATCTGACACCACAGGGTTCTTGACAGATCCTGATGGGGATCCTTCCCTTGAATATGAAGTCTTCATTGTGACCATTGCAGGAACAGACAGTCTTGTTGTGGGATCATTGAATTCTGCTTTGTCATATTCAGTTGCAGATTCACAGGGGAATGCAGTGATGGGAACCACATTGATCACTGGACTACGGCAATCAATTGGTGGTGGGATCAGTTGCAGGTTTGCACCTGGATTATATAATGCAGATGACAAGTTTGCATTGACCATCCAACAGGTTGGATTCAACACTTCACAGATTGGATCTGCTCAGATTGTAAGGACTTGACATGGCAACATATGACCCAATCAGATCAAGAATAATTCCAGGGATGAAGACAGTCCTTTCAAACAGCAACAAGTTCAATGTTGCACATGATCCTGATGATCAAAGGGGATCTGAATATATTGATCTGGATGTTGAAGATTCAGTGACAGCAGCACAGGTCAATGGTGCCCACTCCAAAAGGGTCACCATTCAATGCAAATATTTCAGCAACAGTCTGAAGAAGGGATCTGATTCAGCACTTCATGTCAGGGATGTCATTGAAGATCTTCTGAATTCAAACCCAATCCACAGATCTGCTGCAGGACTTCATCAATGGTTTGATGGTGCAGTGTCCAATGTGGATCCTGAACCAACAGAAGAAGACAAGTGGATCTTCATGATCCAGTTTGATTGCACACACACAAAAGTTTATTCTTAAAGAAAGGGATGAATCATGGCAGCACTTGATGTCAACACATACAGCATGAAGGAATTTCAATTTGCATTGAAACCTGAAGCTGCAATTGGAACAAAATTGTCCACTTCAATGCAACTGCTTCAGTTGACAGGTGATGTCACTATTGCAAAGGAAGTGATTCAAGACACAACCCAAAGGGGTGGGGTTGGAAGAACTTCAAAAGTTGCAGATGTTCACACCACTGACAAGGGTGGTGTCAGAACAACACTGACAGTCCCCATCATTATGGACACAACTGTTGACAAGATGCTGCATGAAGCAGTGATGTGGTCACCAGTGTCCACTTCCCCTGCATCATATGATGTTGCATACAACTATGCACCAACAGCACAGGGACATGGAACAGCACCAGACAACACCAATGACTTCTTCACATGTGCATTGATCAGTCCCATCACAGCAGCATCAAGGTTCTTTGTTGGATGTGTTGTGGAAGCAATGACTGTTTCAATGGAAGCAGGTGCAGATGGTGGAAGAAGGGCAGCAACCCTGACAATTGTCACAGCATACTATGAAGCAGATGCAGCAGCAGCACCAACAGGGATGTCAGTCTTTGGTGCATCATATCGCTATTTGTACGACTACACAACCAAGAAGTCAGTGGGTGGTGATGACATAGTGACCAACAAGATTGAATATACAATCAGCAACCCTGTGTCCTTTGTTGGGTTCCAGGGTGCAAATGGTGACCCTGAACTTGTTCAAAGGGCAGTGAATGGTGGAAGGATTGAAGTGTCCCTGATGATTGGTGTGAAGCTTGACAGCAACACAACAGAACACTGGGAGAATCACAGGGATGGTGATGGATTTGCAGTTGAAATCAGTGACAATGCAACTTGGGCATCTTCAACATTTGGGATCAAAGCAGCTTTCTGCAAACTGAATGGTGAAGTCACACCAGGGGACACAGAAGGTGGTGCTTTCCAAGACCTTCCCTTCATGTGTCTTGCATCCACAATAGGTGATGTGATCCAGATTGTTCCATAAACTTCCCCACTCCTGGGAAGACATAAAGCATCCCTGGTCTGCATGGTCAGGGGTGCAAACTTTAGAAAGGGAAACACATGAAGAAAGTTGACTTTGCTGCAGCACAGAAGAAGAAGACTGCTGCACTTGACAAATGGGAAAAGGAAGTCCTTCCAGATGTTCCACTGAAGATCATGGAATTTCCTGAAAGGGTGCAGGTTCAGACTTGGATCCAACAGGGAATGCTTTCAACACAAGTCTGTGCAGAAGCAGCTTGTCAGGGTTTGGTTGGAATGTTCATTGATGAACTTGCAAAGAAGGAAAGCAATGAAGCAGATCTTGCAGTCTTTAGAAAATACAGTGATGACCAGATCATTGCAATTGGTGGAAGGGTCATTGAGCTTTCAGGAAACCCTTCCACAGACTGACACTTTGTTCATGGGTTTCAGTCTTAGGTCTTCCACCCAATCCAGATGCATGGAGAAAACCACCCTTCAAGTGGGAAGATCCAGACACAGGGAAAGTGGAAACCATCAGTGAGCACATTCATCTTCATAGGGCATTCAACAGATGGAAGACAAACCAGTTTGAATTCTGTGTCACACTTGCACATCCAATCACATTCATTGACAGTGGGATCACAGATGTCATCAGCAGACTTCAATATTGTGAAAGGTTCCATGTGTCACCCTTTCCAGGGGACTTCAGCAGTCATCCTGATTGGTGGAAGAAAGCAGTGGTGATCATGGACAAAGCATTCAAAGATGCAGCAGCATTCAAAGCATCAAAGTTGAAAGGATAAGACATGGCAAACATCATTGAGATTCTAATGAACATGAAGGGATCTGAACAGGTTCAGAAGAAGTTGGGTGGTGTCACCAAGTCCATGAAGTCTGCAGGTGCTGCTGCTGCAAAGTACACTGCAGGGATTGGGATCCTGGTTGCAGGTGCAACAAAGCTTGTTGAGATTCATGGTGTCCAACAAAGGGCAGAAGACCAACTTGAAAAAGCACTTGGAAAAACATCCAAAGCATTGCTGAACCAAGCATCTGCATTGCAGAAGTCTTCCAGGTTTGGTGATGAAGCAATCATCCAACAGCAAGCATTCCTTGCTTCACTGAACTTCACTGAAAAAGAAATCAAGCAGATGATCCCTGCAGCTTTGGATCTGGCAGAAGCAACAGGGATGGATCTTGGAAGTGCTGTCAAAAACATGGCAAAGACTTTCAGTGGAATGCAAGGGGAACTTGGTGAACTAATCCCACAGATGAAAGACCTGACACAGGAAGAACTGAAAGCAGGTGGTGCAGTGGGTTTGATCAATGACCTGTTTGGTGGACAAGCAGAAGTTGCAGCACAGGCAACTGCAGGAATTGATCAGATGAAGATGACAATGGGTGACCTTGCAGAAATTGCAGGATCTAAACTTGCACCCATCCTGAACACAGTTGGTCTTGCTTTTTCAAACATCCTTTCAGGGGCACCAGGAAGTGAATGGTGGGAAGGTGTGGAAATTGGGATGGAAGGTGCAGTCAGACAATCACAAGCACTGTCCATGCAGATTGGTGGAATTGACAGACTGATTGGATCCTTCCAAGAACTGTCTGATTCAGAACTGAAAGAAGCATTTGCAGCACTTGGTGTTGAATATGATGCAATGTCATCCAGGGTTGAAAACATCAACTTCCTGGAACTGACCCAAGCAAAAAGGGTCAGGGAACTGATTGAAGTCAAAGCAGAAGAAAAAGAAGTCCTGATTGAAGAACAAGAAATCCTTGCACAGACAACACAGAAATGGGTTGACCTGAACAGTGAAGTCAGAAAGCATTCATCTGAAGTCATCCCCTTCCAATTGAAAGCTGCAAAGAAGTTTGACAAGTCACTGATGGGGACAGGTGATGTCACCAATGATCTGACAACAGACTACCAAAGATTTGAAAAAGCTTCAACCAATGCTTTTGAAGGTGCAGCAAATGCAGCAAATGCAGCAGCAGACATCATTGCTGCAACAGCAGGTGATGACAAAAGAAGACAAATTCTTGCAATGAGAATATCACAGATTGCAGCAATTGCAAACACAGCACAGGGTGTGACCAAAGCACTTGCAGCTTCACCACCACCCTTCAACTTCATTGCAGCAGCAGCAACAGGTGCAGCAGGTGCATTGCAGATTGCAGGAATTGAGACAGCAATTGGACAAGCAAGATCTGCAGCAACAGGATTGGATGAAGTCTTCAGTCAACCAACAGCATTGATTGTTGGTGATACCAGGGAAGGTGAAAGGGTCAGTGTCACCCCTGAAGGTGGTGATGATTCAATTGTCCCAACCATTGTCCTGCAGTTCAACAGTCCTGTGACATCTTCTGAATTCATCAGGAATGAATTGATCCCTGAAATCAGGGAAGCAATGCGGTTGGGATTATGATCACACTGACAACAGACTTCAATGCAGCAGCATCATCCAAGCAGATTGTGTCTGACTTCCTTCTTGAAGTCAACTATGATGACACCACACCTGGAACACTTTACTTCAGCACACAGAACAGGAAGGTCACCAACCAATATCATGGAAGTGTTCTTGATTGGGGAACCATCCAGGAAACAATTGATCTGTCAAAATCAAGGGCAGCAATTGCAGACATGAAGATCAAGTTGGGGAATGTCTTCCCCAATGCAACAGGCAGATTGTCTGATGAACTTCTTGGGACATCCAAGATCTTCATCAACCAAGATGTGACAATCAGATCCTGGTTGGTTGGGTGCAACACAACTGGTGACTGTCTGATCAGATACACTGGAAGGATTGTGGACATCAAGCATGACACAGAAACAGTGACACTGGTGATTGAAGCAAGAAGTCCTTGGGACAGGGTGACAGCAATCAGTGATGTGGTTGATGATGCACTTGCAGGTGATGGACTGAACCTTCCTGAAGTGGCAATTGGTCAGGTCAAGCCTGTTGTATATGGTGACCTGACATATGACTTTGGAAGGGCAACAACTGCAATGACAGCAAGAAGGGACAGTCTTGTTGTTCCAATGGTTTACTTGGGATTGACTTCAGCTAATGAACAGAAGTGGTTGATCAGTGACCATGAACTTGAAGATGATCCTGACTATCTGGATTTGTGGGGATTTGATGAAGTGCTTGGAAGATATGTGGGTCTTTTGATTGGTGGTGGTGGGATAACAATTGTTCAGAATAGCAGCACAGGTTGCATCATCAGCTTTGACCCAACTGATGTCACATTCCAGGACATCCTGTTTGGTGATGGGACTGTTTCAGGTGAAGCAAACACAGGGTCAGGTGATTGGGCAAATGACACAGATGCAAACAATGCAGATGCAGATGACTATGCATCAAGCAGCTTTGATTCTGCTGAATCACTTGGTGACAAGTCAATCATTGACATTGACTTTGATCCCAACTATGCACCTGAAAGGACAATCAATGGTGTGGAATGGTACGGAAAGTTATATCATGCAAGGGGTGCATCACTTGCACAGGGTGATGAATACTTCCTGATTGGATTGAATAATATGAACTACATTGCAGAAGATGCAGTGTGGGCAGGACTGATTGCCATTGTCCCAAGTGGTGATGAAACTGACATGCAAGCATCCATCACAATGACACACTACAAGGATGATGTGGGTGGTGGAACTGATGCAGAAGCAAGGGTCTATGAAATCTGGAAAAGGGGTTGGTATAAAACAACAGACTTCATTCAGATGAACTTTGCAGGGAAGGGTCAGGAATTCTGCAGGTGGACAGGTGGGACTGCAATTGCTGCAGACTATCCACACAGGATCTTCAGGGATCTTCTGAAAGTTTGGGGAGGATGGGATGCAACAGGGATTGACTATGTTGAAGTGAATGGAACTGATTGGTCTGGATCTTCTGTTGACACTGACAGGAATTGGGGTTTGAAGTGGTACGGAAACGAGAAGACACCCCTGAAGGATCTGCTTGATCAGTTGCAGTTTGAAGGTTGCTTCATCTGGTTGTTTGATCAAACCAGTTCAGGCATTGAAGCAAGGGTTGTCTATACAACAGGATCAGTTGTGGTTGATGACACCCTTGATGGATCCAACCTGTCCAGTGTGAAGTTTTCACACACACCTGTTTCAGCAATTGTGTCAACCAGGATTGCAAACTATTCAAGACAAACATTGTCAGGTGAATACAGGTTCCAGAACACAAAGGTCAACAGCAGCAGATCATCATGGAACTTTGCAACAGAAGAAAACATTGTTGAAAATAATCTTGATTGGTTGCAGACTTCTTCAGATGTTGATGAATTCCTTGCTTATTATGACAACATAGTTGGTCAACCAAAGTTGATCATCAGTGCAGTGGTTGATCATCCAAAGCATTGGGGACTGCAGGTGGGTGACAAGATCAAATTCACCAACCTGGAAGTGAATCCATTTGGTTGGTCTGCATACACTGCATTCATCTTCATGATCACCAAGACAGAAATCAGTCCAACAAAGTTCAAGATCACTGCAACACATGTGAATACGGAAATATAGAAAGGATCAATCATGTCATATGCAAGGATTCATGGGGACAGCATCAGGTTCTTTGTTGATGCAATGAATTGGATGTTCAGCAGGGGATTGTCAAGATCTGGTGAATGGACTGACAGGAACACAGGTGCATGGGGTTACAACACCAACTATGACAAGTACAGTCTGATTGACATGGATCCACTGAACCCTTGCAGCTTCAACACTTCAATTGCAACAACAGCACATGTCATGCATCAGATGGACTTCCAGGTCACAGCATCCATCCCAATGAACTTCCTTGCAATCATGAACCACAATGCTGCTTCTGCACAGGTTGGTTTCAGGTTGGCATATAGCACAGGAACCATCAGTTCTGTTGGGAATGGGACAACAGTTGGGGTTGCAGCAACAGCACCCATTGTGGTCTTGAATGGGACAATCAACCCTGATGCAGGTGCAACAATCAATGAAGACATCACAACTGGTGAAACTGATTGGACAGTGACAGATGGTTCCAAGTTCACAGTGGGTGAACTGATCAGGGCAGTCAACACAGATCTGGATCTTGTTGAAGTTGTGAAGGTCACCAATGTTGCTGCAAATGTTTTGACAGTGACCAGGGCACAACAGGGGACAACTGCAATCATCTTCAGCACATCACAGAACACACTTGCAAGATACAATGTGATTGTTCCTGATGCAGATGGTGACACAATCATCACCTTCCCTGAAATTGATGACAAAAGATATTGGGCAGTTGAAACAATCCCTTCAGATGGTGTCATGTCTGGAACAGATCTTCAGGTTGGTGCATATCTTGTTGGGAACTATTATGACATGACAGTTGCACCCAATCTGTCAGTGAAACATTCCTTCACCAGTGATGGTGTCAAGGAAAGACTGACACCTTCAGGGAAGTCATTGACATTTGCACACCACCTGACTGCAGGTGATGATGCTGCAAATTCTGCATATTCACCATTCAGAAGACAGACATATTTCAGAAGACTTCCAGGAAGGGAATCATGGGACTTGAACTGGCAGGGAATGCCTGACACAGACATCTATCCTTCAGACCTGCAGGATGCATCACCAGGGGTCTTCCTGACTGATGTCATTGGGAAGGTGGGGATCAACTTCCTTCCATTCATCTTCTGCATCAATAATGCAAGCACAGATGAAGGGGACTTCCTTTGGGCAAAGTTTGGACAGAAGGACTTCAGCACTTCACAGAAAGCATGGCAGTGGGTTGGATTTCCACTGAAGATCACACAACAATTCTGATCTGATCTTTTAGAATATATTCCAAAGATGCACTTGCACATGCAGGTGCATTTCTATATATTCCCTGCAACAACAAGAAAGGGAAGATCAATGAATCATCTTGAATTTGCAAAATTGGAAAGTGATGGACTTGCACCAACACCTTGGGACAAGTGGCATCAGGAATGCACAGATCTGTGCAAGGAATATCTGAACACAAACCATCTTGGAATTCCCACATGGGATGAAGATGACACTGAACAAAAGTTTGGATATTCACTGGATTGGTTGTTTGAACAGTATGAATCACAGAAGACACCACAGGACATCCTGAAGATCATGTCCAGGGATCCTGTGATTGTCACTGTTGAAGTCAATGGTGTTGACCAGAAGTTCACTGCAAGGGATCCTGAAGGTCTTGCATTGATCCTTGACAAACAGGTTGACCACCCAAGGGACATCTGCTTTGATGGATCCTGGTCTGATGCAGACATTGATGAATTCATTGCAGATCCAATCTTTAAATCATAACAAAGGAAGATCAAATGAAACTAATGAAAGAACATGAATTTGGGATCATCTTTGCAGGTGACATATCAACATCACAAGCAGTCATCCCAATGGTCATTGACATCCCCACTGATTCACCCATTGATGTGGATGGTGGGTTCTTGAATGTCAACATTGAATTCCATATGACAACCAAGAAGATCCACCTTTCAGGTGGTGTCATTGCAGAAGGGAACATGATCCTGGAACAACTTCAGGTCATCACTGAAGGTCTGGATCTGGCAGAACCATATATCCAGAAGAAAGCTGCAGCATATATGTCTGCATTGAATGAACTGCAGCATTCAGAAAGTTTCCTGCTTTAGAAACTATTCTAAAAAGCAGTTGATGTTGAACTGTTGTGGGTTAAAATAGAAAGCACCCTGACATGATGCAGGGTGCTTTCAAAGGAAGATCATTTTGATCAGTGAACAATCTATGATGAAAGGAAGACCATGACAACACAAAAATTGTTGCCTGACACAGTCATTGAAATTTTAAGGAAACCATTTCCTGAAGAAGCATTCAGTGCAATTGAAAACAAACCTTATCTGACCACCCTGAAAGCAGTCTATATTGTTGAAAGACTGAATGAAGCTTTCAACTTTGGAAGATGGAACGTGGAACATGAAGTCATTGACAGTCCTGTTCCCAACTTTGTCCTTGTCAAGGGACACCTGCTGCTTCTTGACTATCCAGATCTTGTGTTCCCCATCACCTATGGTGGACACTTAATTCAAGACAAGTCTGCAGATCCTGCAGATGCACACAAGTCTGCAGTCACAGATCTGACAAGCAAGTTGTCATCCTTCCTGGAAATTGGGATTGATGTGTTCAAGGGGAAGATCACAAGCAATGGAAAGAAGAAAGGGTCAAGTGGATCAGGAAGACCTGCACAGGGTCAGAATGGGAATGGTGGTGCAAACACTGGCACCATTGACAGGGAAGACTTCCCCACATTTGGGAAACACAAACAGGGTGGTGAAGATCCAAAGAAATGGTCTGAAGTTCCCAAGGGCTATCTTGAATGGTTATCCACTGCAGACAAGACCAGGGATGATGTCAAGGAATTTGTGTTGAAGGAACTTGTGGTCAGAACCAAACAAGAAAAGAAACAGTCTGAACCCACACCACAGGGGACACCCATTGACAAACAGATTGCAGACTTTGAAAAGATCCTGACTGAAGCAGAAGCAAAGTTCAGATCTGCATCAAAGCTTGCAACATTCAGCAGTTTCCTGATGAACTTCTTCAAGACCACAGACCTTGCAAAGATTGCAATTGAATTTGTTGGAAGTGCAAATGAAATCCACACAGATCTGATCAACCTATACAAGGAAGAAGTCAAACCAGAAGTGAAACCAGACCATGTGTGATCACAAGAAGCAGCACCCCATTGAACATGGGGAAAGATCCACACAGTTGAAGGATGGAAGATTCAGGGTGGAAAGGTGGCACAGATGGAAGTGTGATGACTGTGCTGCAGTCCTGACATCCTTTGTTGAAAGGGATGCACTTGCAAGTGACAGATCAATTGATGACTATTGGGGTGTGAATTATGAATGAAAAGCAGAAAGAAGAAATGAAGAAACAGGTCAACCACTATGCAGGACTTGCAATGATGGGATTCATCAGTGCTGAAGCAAACAGACCCAAGGGAATGAACTATGATTCAGTTGCAGAAGCATCTGTTGAAATGGGGATTTCAATGGTCATGAAGCTGCACAGCAAACCTGTCCAAGTAACCCTTGCAAAAAGACTTGCTGATTTGTAATATATTTAAATAATAATTCACAACTGAAAGGAAGATCATTGTGAAATTTCCAATCATGCCCTTGTGGGTGGGTGACCTTGTCATTGACACACAAGAACTGACAGACACAGAATTTGGTTGCTATATCAGACTGATATGTCACCAATGGAAGAAAGGAAACATCCCTGCAGATCCTGCAAGGTTGTCAATCATTGCACCTTCAGCAGTCATCTGTTGGGATCAGATCAGTGAATACTTTGAACCAGATCCTGAACATGACAACAGACTGATCAACACCAAGTGCAATGAAATCAAACAAGAAGTCCAGGGAAAGACCAGATCAAACAGAAGGGCAGCTTTTATCAAGTGGCATTCAGGGGAACCCTTCCCTGCAGATCTTGCAAACTATCCAGATGAACAAGCAGGTGGTGATGCAGATGGATAGTGTCTGCATGTGCATTGGTGTATGCATAAAGCATCCCAATCAAAGTCAAAGTCAAAGTCAAAACCACAGACACAATCAGCTTCAAAATCAAAATCAAGATATGCTGCAATTGTCTGCCTGTCTGAACTTCACCCAAAGGGGTTCAGTCAGTCAGTCAATTGGAAAGGAAACACAATGAACAAGATGCAAGAAGTGTTTAATCTATGGAACAGTCCAGACAAAAAGATCAGGGACATGTCACACTGCAAGGGGTTTGGAAGATGGGAAGATCCACAGACATGGTCTTCAAGACTTGGTGCATTCATGGTGAAAAGGTTGCTTCACTTGATGGACATCTTTGATGTTGATTTATGTGACCCACAGAAGGTCATTGACTTTGGTTGTGGTGGTGGATCCAATCTGAATGCAATGTATTGTTCATTGATTGGTGATGTATCAAGTGAACTGTGTGGAATTGACATATCAGTGAACAACCTTGCAGAAGCAAGGAAGCAATTGTCACCTGATGTCCACCTTGTCCACTATGATCCCAATGCACCTGAAGTGCTGCTTGAAGATCTTCCATTCCAGGAAGCAGATGTCTTCATCAGCACATATGTCTTCCAACACTTCCCTTCTGAAGACTACACCAAAGAAGTGATCAACCTGATGAACAACATGGTGAAGGTGGGTGGATTGTTCCTGATCCAGTTCAGACACAGTGAAGGGAAGACAACAAGGTTCAGTCCACTTCCATATGCTGCAGACTACATCAGGGCATCTGCAATGCATCCTGATGACTTCAGGACATGGTTGAAGGAAGATGGGTTTGAAGTGATCTATGAAGAAAGACAACCAAGTCAAAAGGATTATATGTGGTTTGGTGGAAGAAGGGTGGTGTGACATGTTGACAATCTGGAAATATCAACTGAAGGTTCAACATGAACAGGTCATCAAGATCCCTGAAACAGCAGACTTCCTGACAGTCCAGATCCAGGATGGTGTTCCTGTCATGTGGTGTCTGGTGGACAAGGATGCAGTCTTGATTGATGTGGATGTCATCATGAAGTGGACAGGGAATGATGCAACAGATGTGAAGCTTGGAAGATATGTGAACACATTCACCATGAATGGTCTTGTGTTTCATGTCTTTGTGAAATGAAGGAAAGGAAGGTCAAGATGGATCTGAACATTGAAACAAGATATGACAGTGTCAGGGGATGTGGTTGGAGAAAGGAAGGGGGACTTTATTTGATAGCACCTGAAGAAGGGAAAGCATGTGGGAAACTTCCCCTTCCAATTGGGATCTGTCCCTGTTGTGGTGGTGGGATTAAAGTGTCCAGGGGATTCACCTGGATTGATCCTGTGAAGTTGTTTGGGGATCTGAAGTGCAAGGGTGTTGACCAATATTCAACCAATGAAATTCAAGAAGTTCTTGGTGCATCAAGCTGCAGATCCTGCAGTCTGTCCACACATGGTGTCAACAAGATGCACAATGCAGGGATGATCTGGATTGGTGAAAAGTTCTATCAAACACCAGAAGACTTCCTTCAGGAAGCAGCAGTCCAGGGTGTGTCAAGAAGGATCAACAGCATCCCACATGACTTCAAGCTTGGGAAGACTTGGGTGTTCCTTGCACACAGGAAGGGGATTGAATCAGGCATTGGTGACATCTATCCTGATGTTGAAGTTCTTCACACACCTGCAATCTTCAAGGTCTTCCTTCCCAAGGCAATTGAATATGTTGTCCACCCTGATGATGATGATGACAAGCTTGAAAGATTAGTCAAGAAGGGTGTCACCTTGATCAAGATCCAAAGGATGAATGAACAGGGTGAAATGATCTTCAAGACAGCAGCACACAAGAAGCTGCACATGTTTCAGAACTGGTTCAGAAGATCTTGATCTGACCACTGTTTCAGAATATATTCTAAGCAAAGGAAGAAAGGAAGATCACTATGAACACAAACTATCACTTCAGACTTGGGTGGATTGATGCAGATGCTGCAATCAAACTGCTGAACAGATCCCCTGGAAGACTTCACCTGGACAAGCTTTTCAAAGTCAAGGGTGCAGACTATCAAAAAGGATTTGAAAAAAGACTGTCTGAAATATCGAAAGGTGCAGAAGCATGAATGAAGACAAACCAATCAAGACCATCAATGAATTCCTGATTGTCTATGGAATCACACAGAAGCACCTGAACAGGAATGGTGTGTCATATCATGCTTCATTGAAATATGGCAACACCCACATCCAGGATCTTCCCAACAAGTTCAAGGATGCTTTCATCCAGATCCTGAAGACCCACAAAGTGAAATATGAAAGGGTGAAGAAATGATTGAACTGCATTGGTCAGTATTGTTTGCAATTGGTGGTGTTGGTTCATTGTTTGGTTTCTTCTGTGCTGCAGCACTTGCAGCTTCAGGTCATGCTTCAAGATGTGAAGACTGTGCAGAAAGGACAAGGATGTTTCTGGATCCTTCAGGAAGGGGTGACAAGTCATGACAGTTGAATTCATTGCAGTCCCAATCATGTTCATTGTGATTGTGGTCTTGTTTGTCTTCTTACAGAAGTCCAACAACAGGGTGAAGGATCTGCAAGGGCAGCTTTCCAAGTCCACAGAAAACATCATCAAACAGCATTCTGTCATTGAATTGATGAAGGGGAACAGATGTGGGAAACATGTCTTTGACATTGAAGACAGGGTTGTCCTGATTCAGCACTTGAACCCACTGTCACACAGGGTGATTGAAATCAGCATCAAGAAGAACAGGGAAACCATGTATCAGGTCAGACTGCAAGACAGGGCAATGTGGGCACCTGAACACACCCTGAAGTTGTTCACTGAACAAGGGAAGGATTGACCATGACCCAAGCATTGAACTTCCACAACACGACCAACCTGTCAGGTGATGCACTGAAGAAGAAGGATGCATCTGCAGGATCCCAACAGGACAAGATTGTTGACATCATGATCCACCTGCAGAATGCAGTTGAATGGTGGACAAGGGATGCACTGAACAGGGAATTCACCAGAAGACATGGAAAAAGACTGAAGGATCAGTCCATTTCAAGGGCATTGTCAAACCTGTCTGCATGGTTCTGCACAAAGTGCAAGAAGTATGTGACCAAGCAGGATTGTGATTGTCTCTATACTTCAATGACAGTGACCAGACAGGGTCAGAAATTATGGAACCAACCCAAGCTGCAGAAGTCAGACACAGCAATGTGGAACAGTGATGAAGGTGACAAGGTTCATGCATGGAGACTTGCACCCAATCCTGGTCAGGGTTCTTTGTTTGGATCTGAAGTGGACAGGAAGCAGGATGGGTTGCAATGAGAATTGAACAGGATGACCCTGCTTTCAGAAGATGGGTGTCATCACTTGACTGCTGCATTCCAGGGTGCAAGACACCTGGGATCCACCCACATCATGTGAAGCTGAAGTCACAAGGTGGGAAGGATCCAATGAATGTGATCCCAATCTGTTGGAAGCATCACACTGAATGTCATGACAACAAGCAAGGGATGATCATGTTCTTCATTGACCACAACATTGATCCCTTCATCATTGCAGGGGATGTCACTGGATTATATGAATCAATCACAGATGCATTTGGATATGGTTGTCCACTATGAAAGGAACTGAAATGAAAAGAATGATTATGATTGCAGCAATCTTCCTGGTCTGCTGCACAGATGACAAACCAGTTGGATGTTCAGTTGACACAATCCAATGCACCAGGGACACAACACTTGTCAAGACATCAACAGACTTCCCCACACCTTGTCTGAACTGTCATGGTGAAGACAGTCCATGTGCAGGATGTCATGGATCCCTTTTGTGACAGTTGGTGAAGCAGGGAAGGGTGACAGACCAAGACCTGTCAACAAGAAGCAATATGACAAGAACTATGAAAGAATATTTGGAAAGAAGGAAGACATGCCACTTTTAAGAAATGGAACAATGCCTGGATCCAAGTCAATCATCAAGTGTCCAGGATGCAAGAAGAACAGGGGAATCAAGACCTTCATTGATGCACATGGGAACAAGCAAGAACTGTGCAGATCCTGCAGGGAAGACAAATGACCAAAGCTGAAGTCAGGAAGATCAGGGAAGCAATTGCACTGTTGTCCACCAAGCTTGGACAAGGTGCAGGGTTGCAGATCTTGCTGAAGCTAATCAAGGGAAGGGATTGACATGAAGACCAGGATCCATGTGGTCACCTGTGACAGGTGTGGATTCACTGAACAGTTTCCTGTCCACAGCAGAAGGGTTGAAAGACAAGCAAGACAAGCAGGATGGAAGGTGAATGGGAAGGGTGAAGATCAACATCACTTCTGCACACACACCTGCAGAAAGCTTTGGAAGTTGACCCAATCCAGGAAGGAAGCAACCAATGCAAAGATCTGAATTCATTGGACTGCTGCTGTCACCACTGCTTGCACCACTTGCTGCACTGAAGAAGGAACCTGTTGGGGAACTGGTTGCAGTGAACTATGGGAAGACACCACCAATCATTGAAGGGACACCTGAACAGATTCTTGCAAAATTAATGATGAATGAAATGTCCAGGAAGATGGATGCAGATCTGACAGCATTGTTCCCTGGATTTGAACAACCACAGTCAGGGGTTGCCTTGACAATCAGAAAGGGGTGGTGATTATGTTCTGACATGCACTGTTGTCCTGCATAAATTATCCAGTGCATTCATGAATGAACCCTGTCCAGTTGGATGGGGTTCTTCTTTCTTGCATCCCCATGTGTTCATGTTCTAACTTGTTGCACTGACAAAACAGGAAAAATGATATGACAACAAGGAAGACACAAAAGACCACCCCAAAAGCACAGTCCAAACAGGTTGCTGCAAAACAGCAATTGATCAGCAAACCCAAGAAGAAACCAACCAGGAAAAGAAAACCAACACCTGCATCATGGGTGAAGGGTCAATCAGGCAATCCAAAAGGAAGGGCAAAGAAGGGGAACACCTGGACTGACATCATCAATGAAATCATGGAAGCAAAGACAATCAATGTTGTCATGAACATCACTGATGAAAGTGGAACACTGTCCAGGAAGGAAACCAAGATCAATGCAGTTGGGTCACAAAGAAACATCAGGCAATTGATTGCAGTCCAGATGGTGAAGCAAGCATTGGAAGGTGACAACACTGCACAGAAGACTTTGATTGAACATGAAGTTGGAAGGGCAATGCAGATGAATGTCAATGCAAACCTGACACCTGAAGAACTTCCAACACTGAAGAAAGGTGAAGATCCCATTGCAGTCCTTCTTGCAAAATTTACCAAAGGACAATGACACCAATGGTCTGCTAAGATACAACCTTCACACACAGGGTGGTGTGGATCTGCAAGTCAGGGCATTGATCCTTGCTGCATGTGCTGCAGATCCAATCTTCTGGATCAACTGCTTCTGTTGGACATATGATGCAAAGGGTGACAAGTTCAAGGAACTTGGGTGGGACAGTCCACACATGCCCTTCATCACCTTTGACTTTCAGGATGAATTCATCAATGAAGTGAAGGATGCAATTGAACAGGGGAACAACCTGCTTGTTGAAAAGTCCAGGGACATGGGTGCATCATGGTTGGTCATTGCAGTCTTCTTGTGGTTCTGGTTGTTCCAGGGTGCAGGGAATGACTTCCTGCTTGGGTCAAGGAAGCAGCAATATGTGGATGCACTTGGTGACATGTCCACCCTGATGCAGAAAGCAAGATATGTGTTGAAAAGACTTCCTTCCTGGATGCTTCCCAAGGGATTTGAATTGGGACATCAGTCACCCTTTGACAATTACAACAGATTGATCAACCCTGTCACTGAATGCACCATCAGTGGTGAAGCAAACAATGTGAACTTTGGAACATCAGGAAGGGCAAAAGCTGCACTGTTTGATGAATTTCCAAAGTGGGAACACACTGATGAAGCTGCATGGGAATCAGCAAGTGACACCACTGACTGCAAGATTGCAGTTGGTTCTGCATGGGGAAAGAATAATCACTTCTACAAATTGAGAAACCAAGAACAGGGTCAGATCAGAATGATCACCCTGCATTGGGAACTTCACCCACTGAAGGATTCTGCATGGTATGATGAACAGGTCAGGACAAGATCTGCTTCTGATGTTGCAAGCAACCTTGACATCAACTATGCAGCAGCAGTCAAGGGGAAAGCATTCCCTGACTTTGACATCAAGGTGCAGGGTCTGGATGAAGACCCATATGAACAAGGACTTCCCATTCAGATTGAATGTGACTTCAACATCATCCCAATGTGTTGGGGTTTGTCACATGAAGTGAAGGGTGATGACTACTATTTTGATGAAGTGGTTGATGAAGAAAGAACAACCACTGCTGCACACATGGCAGAATTCCTGGACACATACAGGGCACACAAGAACAAAGTCATCTATCTATATGGGGATTTCAGTGGAAAGTTTGGTGACACAAGGGGATATGAATCAGACTATGACATCATAAAAAGAATGGCACAGGATCTGAATTGGGAAGTGGTGGACATGACAAACCAATCCAACCCAAGTCACAGACTGTCCCTGGAAATCTGTGCAATGAGATTGTCAGATTGGACAAGTGATGGGATCCACAGGGTTCACTTCTATCAACCCAAGGTTCCAACACTGGTCATGTCACTGGAACAGACCAGAAGGAAAGGTGATGGGATCCTGAAGGATGGGGTGGAACATTCAAGTGATTACTTCAGATATGGACAAGTGACCAGACATGGTGATGAAATCCTTGAACAGGAATATGGTGGTGTGTCAAGATATGGTGTGAAGTGATTCAGAATAGATTCTAAAAGCACCAGAAATCAGGGTCTTCCCATAATGATCAATTAGTCCTTGTCAAGGATTATTCATTCTTTTAGTTTATCTGATGACCAAAAGAAACCACAAAAAGCAACTATATACAATCAACACAATTGGGGTGTGAACAATGGCATTGTCTGAACAAGCACTTGAAATGATGAACAATGCACAGATGGAAGCACAACAGGCAACATCCCTTGCAAGACTTGATGTGATCAACAGGGCAGTTGAATACTATGAAGGGCAGACTGAAGGTGAAACCCTTGATTACTTTGATCCAGAAATGATGAAGAAGATTTCCTATGCAAACAACAACATCACCAAAAGGATCATCAAAAGGATCAGTCAGGTTCACAAGGTCAGACCCATTGTGTTGTTCCCTGAAGACACCAAGCAGGATGTGGTCACTGCATACAATGCTGCAACCAAGATGGATGTGGTGAAGTTTGCAAGGGCAGAAAGAATGTTGAACCTGCTGAATGGGATCTTCTTGAAGTCAACATTCAGGGATGATCAACTTCAACTTGAAATCATCAGGGACTTTGTTCCCATCTTTGGTGCAGATCCAATGAACCCAATTGGTGTGACTTATCCAATCCAAGCATCTTCTGAAGTGACCAACACTGATGCAGAAACTTGGGTCATGTGGACACCCACAGAACAATTCAAATATATCAAAGGTGGTGAAATCCTTGAAGATGAAAAGCTTGAAGGGGTGAATCCATATGGTCTGATCCCTGGTGTGTTCTGCTTTTCAGAAGGGGCACCACCTGAATCATCATATATGGACTATGAACCAGTGAAGGACATCATTGAATCCAACCTTGGAATCAATCTTGCTTTGACTGAAATGAATGCAAATATTCGCTTCCAGAACTTTGACTATCCCTTCCTTGAAGGTGTCAAGAATGCAGGTGAAGTCATCATCAACCAGGACAGGTTCACTGAACTTCCACCAGGGGTGAAGATGGGGACAGTTGGATTCAGCAGTCATGTCCCTGACACAATCACTGGTGTTCAATTCATCTATCAATCAATTGCACAGAACTATGGGTTGGACAGCAAGTTTGTCCAGGGTGTTGCAACTGAATCAGGGATTGCACTGAAGGTCAGGAATCAGGAACTGATGGACAACAGAAGTGGTGATGTGGAAAATTGGCGCATGATCCATGCTGCAATGTTCAAGGTCAGACAAGCACAAATGCAATATCATTTCAAGAAGACCCTGCCTGATGGAATGGAAGTGGACTTTCAAGAATCAATGCAGATCCTGACAGAACAAGAAAAACGTGACCAGACAGATTGGAAGATCCAATCAGGTCAGACAACTTCTGCACAGGTGCTGCTTGACAGCAACCCTGATGCATTCCCTGGTGATGATGAAGTTGATCCACCAGTGACACCCATTGAACAAGCTGAACAGAAGATCAAAGACAATCTTGCAAAGACCCAAGAACTTCAAGGTGCAGGGGTTCCACCCACTGCACTGGATCTTGCACTGAATCAAACACCTGAAGGGGATCTGTCTTAATATGGCAAATGTAATCATTGAAAGGGTCAACATTGATGACCACCTTGTTTCACTCCATGAAAGGAATGAAAAGTTCAGAACCAGGAAGGTTGCTGCAATGCAATCTGCTGAAAAGGAATTCAATGAAAAGCAGGGATCCATTCATTCTCATAATTATCAGAAACAGGATTCTGCAATCAAAGCATTTGCAGCACTTCCAGGAAGAAGGGCACCAGGAACATTTGTGCAGAACAAGACAGGTCTGAAAGTCTTCTGCATTAATTGTGGATCTGGAACACTTTACAAGACACCCAAGGTGTCAGGATCTGGAAGACTAATAAACAGGAAGAAGTGCAAGTGTGGTGAACACACTGCAGTTGTCCTGAAAGGATTCATCAAGTCACATGCCTGACATCCCAACCACAGCAGCAGCAAACATGGTCAAAGCAGTGGACAGAATCACTGAAGCATTTGGTGTGTGGATGGTGCAGAACTACAACCTGGATGCAGCAACAGCAGCACAGACAGTTGAATTCATCAACCAACTTCCACTTGAAGCAATGATCACAGACACCTTTGGATTCAACAATGATCTTGCTGCACTGGAAGCATCACAGATCCAGATCCTGCAGAACTTTGAAGCAGTTGCACCCATTACACCTGGAACAGTTCAGGCATTGATCAATGTGAATCAAGCAACCTTCATGCAGTATGTTCCACACATGGCATCAACACTGAAGTCAGAAATGGTGAAAGCAACCCTTGCAGGTGTCCCAAGAAACAAACTGGTGAACCACCTGAAAGAAGCTGCAGGGAAGTCACTGTCCAGGGGACAGATCAAGACCCTTGTTGAAACAGCAATGAAGACCTTCAGCAGGTCAGTGAATGCAGTGATGACAGAAGACATGCCAGAAGACACACTGTTCCAATATATTGGTGTCAGTGATGGGAAGACCAGACCCATCTGTCTTGCAATGTTGGCAGCAGGTGCAATGACCAGGGAAGAAATTGATGAAAGATTTCCAGGTGCATTCCTGGATGGTGGTGGGTTCAACTGCAGACACAGGTTTGCAGTCAAGACAGAACTGTCTGACAAGTTCAGTGATCAGTCAGATGCAACAGCAAGACTTGCAGCACAGGGGATCAACCCTGCTGAAGTCCCAACCTTCCAACAGACTGCAGGTGCTTGATCATGGCAATGCAAATTGTTGACAGTCAGAAGGTTGTGAACCTTGGGAAACCTTTCTTCAACAAGTTGGGGAACCTGATGTCTGACATGATCAGGGATGAAACAACTGTCAAGGGTCAATCAGTTCATGGTCACAAGTTTCCACCCTTGTCTGAAACCTATGCACAAAGGAAAGCAGCAGGGAAATTCAAAAGACAATCTGAAGCAAGTGCAAGGGCAAACCTTGTCTTGACATTTGATATGATGCAAGACCTTCAGGTTGTAAGGGCAACCAGGAAGATGGTCAGGATTGGATGGAATGCAGTTGAATCAGCAAAGATCCAGGGGAACATTGACATGGGAAGACCTGTGACCCTTCCAGGAAAACCAGTTTCAAAGACTGTCCTTGCAATGGCAATGGGCAGAATGAACAGACAGGTCAAGTTGAACATCAACAAGTATGCTGATGGAAACAAGATGACCTGGGAAATGGGAAAGAAGTGATGGACAAAGAAATCACAATCAAGAAGGTTGGTGGTGGTTGGTTGGTCACTGTGTGGTCAAGACCCAAGACTGACCAAGTGATTCACACCAAGACTGAAGAACAAGTCTTCACTGATCATGGTGAAATGATTGCATTTGTTTCAGGACAGGCAACTTGATCCAAAGAACTTCAAAGCAGTGTCTGATCATTGGAAGAACAGATCTGGATCTGCAGCAATGCATTGATCTGAATCATCCAACACATCCACCTGCACCAAGCACATTCATCTGGAATGACTATGAAAACTTTGATGGTGACATCATCACAGTTCACACTTTGAAATATGGTGCAATTGCAGCATGTGCATTGGAAAGAAGTCCAAGGACACAACAGGAAATTGTCAAACATCCTGGGAAGGTTGTCATTGCAACTTCACACTATCACAGGCACTATCACTTTACACCAGAAGAACAAGCAGCAGGGGTGTTCATGTTCAATGGTGAATATGACAAACTGCTTCCCAACCCTGCACCAGAATTCAACAACTATCCAACAAACGGACAATCAGGAATGTTCACATTGTGGTTTGCACTTCACATGGGATATGAAAAGGTGTTCACTGTTGGACTTGATATTCAGACAATTCAGTTCCCAAAAGGAATGAACTATGACAAGACCATTGCACAGGAATTCATGACTGCACATGTAAAAAAGAAAAGACCTGTGAATGGTGCTGCATCACTATCCTTGCAACCAGGAAAGTCAAGGTGTCTTGCAGCAGCATTGGAAACAATCAACAACTTTCCTGATCAGCAAGTCTTCAAGGTTTCAGATGCAAGTCTGCTTCCCTGTGACATTGCTGAACCACCCACAAAAGGGGTCAAATGATGAAAGACAAAAGACTGTTCATGCACTTCAACAAGGATGAAGAACAAGGTGGTGGTGGTGGTGATGAAACCACAACCACAACTGAAGAAGTGAAGGATCCAAAAGATCAGTCACAGGACACTGTTCCATATTCCAGATTCAAAGAAGTCAATGATGCAAAGAAGAAAGCAGAAGATCTGCTTCTTGCAAAGACTGAACAGGATGAAAAAGACAGACTGAAGAAACTTGAAGAAGATGGTGAACTGTCAAAGGTGAATGAAGCATTGACACAGAAACTTGCTGCACTTGAACCAGTTGCAAAGAAATATGCAAAACTGGAACAAGGGATCAGGGATGCTGCACTTGCAACCCTGGCAGACAAGTTGGGTGATGATGCTGCTGCACCATATGCAGAATTCCCAACTGAACAACTTCAGACTGTTGCACAGACAATTGGAAAACAAACAGCAGATCCTGCACCTGATGACAGTCATCCTGGTGGAAGGAATGTGGATGTGAATGAACAAGCTGCACTGAAGAAATATGGATCCAAAAACAATCTTGCAAGGTTGAACAGGGATCTATACAGAAAGCTTTATCCCAACACAAGAAGAAGATTGGGATGATCCACAGGACTGCACATGAACATCTTTGAAAGGATAAATCATGGCTAATGAATCAACATCAACCAGTTTAGCAGGGTTAGTGGATGACATTCAGGGTGAGTCCCTGATGCTTCTGCAGGACAATGCAGGACTTTTGGAAGTGGTCAGACATGTTGACACACTTGGGTTACCTGGAAAGACCTACGACTTTCCCATATATGGTGCAGTCACCAGTGCAGATGTTGCACAGGTTGCAGAAGGAACTGACCATTCAACAAACAAACAGATCACAAATGCTGCAACAGCAGCAACTGTTGAAGAACATGTGATCATGGCAGTTGCAACCAAGCTTGCAGTGCAGTCTTCAAGGGATGATGTGATTGGTGAAATCAGCACATTGTTTGCTTCTGCAATGTTGGCAAAACTGGAAGATGACATTGTTGGTCTTGCTTCTGGTTTCACACAGACAGTGTGTGGTGCTGCAGTCACAATGACAATTGACCACTGGTATGATGCAATCAGACAGATCAAAGCTGCTTCTGGCAACTTGAATGATCTTGCTGCAGCATTGTCACCAAAGTCCTATTATGGTGCAAAGGGTCTAAGATCCTTGCTTGCAAACACCACTTCAGTCAACAGTGGATCTGTTGCACAGAAATGGATTGAAATGGGGATGGTTGACACACAGTTTGGAATGCCTGCACTGATTTCAAATGAGATTTCAGAAGCAGTGGGTGCATCAGATGTGGCAGCCAATATGATCTGGTCAAGGAATGCAATTGGATTGCACACCAAGGATCTGATGGATGTTGAAGAAGAACCCAATGCTTCCTTGCGTGGAAAAGAAATTGTTGCAACAGGCAGATGGAAACAGATTGAACTGGTGGACACATGGGGTGTCTACTTTGCTTGCAACACTGACTGATTGAACTTGGTTGGGGCATCAGGTTGTGTTTCCCACATGCCTGGTGTCCTGACTACATTGAAAGAAAGAAGTGGTGAAACATGGCACAAAATAAAGCTGAACAAATTGCTGCACCAGTGGTCATCAAGACAGGTGGGAAGACACACACCTTTGATGCAGATGACAAGATTGAATGCACCAGGGCAGATGGTGAACCTGCACTGGTTCCTGCATGGAGATTGAAAGATCTTATCATAGAACGTGAATTCAAAATTGGTTATCCAAAGAAGAAAGCTGCTGCAAAATAGCAGTGAATTGAATTGATGCAGGGGATCCAATTCCCCTGCTTCACAAACTGAAGGAAAGCAAACATGTCAAACATGGTCAGTGAAAACTTTGGTGTGGATCCCACAACTGCAGCCTTTGGTTTGTTGATGGAAATCAAGATTGCAGGTGGTGGGACAACTCCTGTTGATTCAGTGACAGGGAAAAGATTGTCCAGGATGCAGATGGAATCATCCAAGGACAGTGGAACAGTGAACAAACCAGTGAAAGGTGTGGTGACATCATGACACTTCCATATTCAATCCAGGACAGAGAATATCAAAAATTTGTGGAAGATGCTGCAGGTGATGTTGCAATCAGGGTTCTGCTTTCAGGAACATCAAGTCTGGTTGACCTGACACTTTCAGGAATGTTTTATCAATCGGTTGCAGCAGGACTGACTGCTTCAATCACACAATCACAAGGTCAACAAGCATTGACCAAGATCATCAATGAAATATCAACATGTGCAAATGCAGGTGATGTGGTGACACTGATGTCTGCTGCTGCAGGTGCAGTTCAGGTGGTGATCAATAATGGTGCAGCAAACTTGCAGATCTTCCCTGCATCAGGGGATGATTGTGGTGCAGGTGTTGACACAGCAATCACAGTTCCACCAGGGGCAAAGATTCGCTTTGATGCATATGATGCAACCAACTGGAAGGTGGGATGATTATGACTAAAAGAATTCTTTTATTGTTGACAATTGCTTCCCTTGTCTTTGGACAATGGAACTATGACTATGCACAGACACCCATGCAAGCAAAGATCTTGGGTGACATCAACCCACTTGGATCCCATCTGCTGAATGATCAGACCACTGTGAACATGATGTCTGATGGTCAAGCATATTTCTTTGATGGTGTGAATGATGAAGTCATTGTCACAGATGCAAGTGAATATCAAAATATCTTTGATGGTGGTGGTTCCTTCTATACTGAATTATATCTTAATAGTTCACAAATAGCTTCAGAACCAAGACTTGCAGACAAGCGTGGTGCATCAGCAGGGAGTTATTCTATATCGTTCAGAAATGAATCAGCAGGATTTGCAGACTTTCGACTTGTTTATGAATTTACAACCACAGATGCAGTGTGGGATGTGGTTGGGGTGTTCCCAACAGACACACACACAGGGATCACAGTTGTCTATAATGCAGGCAGTGTGGCAAATGACCCTGCTGTGTATTTCAATGGAGTCCTTCAGACAGTTGTGGAAACACAGACACCAGTTGGGACAAGGCGTTCAGACGTTGGAACAAACCTTGTCATTGGAAATAATGTTTCAGGTGGTGCATCACCTTTCTTAGGTTCCTTCTCACAAGTTCAACTATTCAACACAGCACTGACAGCTTCGGAAGTGAAAGATTTGTCAGCCCCAACACCCTTCAAGTGGGTGGGTGCATCACAGACAGCAGTTGATTCAGACACTGATTGGACAGGTGCAACAGGCACCACACCACCAACAGGGTGGTCAAACTTGTCAACTGCAACACCTGACTTCACAGTTGCTTCAACTATCCTGACCATCACTAATACTGATGGTGCAGGTGCAGCATATGCAAGACTTAGACAAAATTGGGTTGTCACTCTTGGCAAAGAATACAAGGTGTCAACCACAGGCTTGTCATTCACAGGGACTGATTCAAGGGTGATGATTGGGACTACAAGTGGTGGTTCTGATTATGGGACTTTCAACACAGCAAATGCCCTGACTGATCTTGAATTTGTGGCAACATCAACAGACTTATATATCGAATTTAGAACAGACTTAGCCACAAGTGATGCTTGTGTCATTGATGATCTGTATATCTACAAGTCAGGTGTTGTGGCAGACTTCCCCAACTATGCAATCAGCAGTGGGTTCTGGATGGATGTCAGTGGCAATGCCAATGATGGAACTGTCACTTCTGCAACTGTCCTGAACTATGCAGGTAGTCATAGTGATGGGACTGATTTGTTTGTTGATGGGAATATTGAAGTTGTGACTGATAACGCTTCAATTAATGCAGGGACAGCAGACGCTTCTGATAACCATTCAATATCAATCGCTGGTGGTGGAGGGGCATCAATTACAAGGGGTGCATTTATAACCCTTGCAGGAAATGAAGATGGTAATGCAGGCAGGTTATATCTAAGAGGTGGTTCGGTAGCAGGTTCAACAATTGATATGTCCTCAAGGGCAGATGGTGCAACTTCCCTGCTTTTAGATGAGAGTGGCAACTTCGGTCTTGGTGTAACTCCTGAAGCGTGGGATGGAATCTTTAATGTTTTTCGTGTTGGCAAATATGGTGCAGTTGCAAGTGGTTCAGTTGATGCAGTCAGTCAGTCAATCAACCTTTCCCAAAATACTTATTATGATGACACAGATAATAGGTGGGAATATATCAGAACAGATGAAGCAAGCAAATATGTTCAGGTTGATGGTTCACATATCTTCCAAGTTGACACAGGGACACCCACAGCAGGGAACCCAATCAACACCACTTCTGCCCTAACAATAGCCAATGATGCAAGCTCAACATTTGGTGGGAATATAGATATTGATTTAGCTTCAACATCCGCTAATCCACAACTAACATTTTCACATGATTTAATTGGTTCAAATAATAATATCTATGTGAACAGGTCAACGGAGACAATGACCTTTGTTGCCAATGGTGCTACAAAGTTAGAACTTGCACCAACCGCAAACGGCCTAATCACCCTAAGTGGTGGAACAAGTGGAGTAAGGTTAGATAATACAGTTGGGATTGGTCTTGCTCCAACAACTGACAAAACCCAATATATTGGAGCAAGAACATTTACTGGTGCGCTAAATCAAAGGATGGCAGGACTCCAAATAGATTCTCAAACCATTACAACCTTCACCAGTGGAACCCATGCTTCAGTTGGTGGACTTGTTTTATTCCCGCCAGTTGTAAATGATGGTGGTGCCGATGTAACCAATCTTGCAACACTGTTTATAAATGGCGCACCAACAGGAACTGAAGTTGCCGCAAATGGACCATACTCAATCTTCGTTGATGCAGGTGATGTTCGCTTTGATGGTGACCTGACAGTTGGTGGAACACTGAATGTCACAGGGGCACAATCCTATTATGGTGAAATGGTCATTGATGCAAGCACCACAGTCACAGTCTTGGGTT